>ENA-UPTJ01001288-UPTJ01001288.1-marine-metagenome-genome-assembly--contig:-NODE-1288-length-13671-cov-5.221137_pt1 | contig 13671 bp, 14 predicted proteins | sample MGYA00238168_ERZ767080 | MGnify/ENA primary metagenome ERZ767080 (study PRJEB28935, sample SAMN06266237) | marine metagenome | isolation source: Columbia River Estuary | place: USA:Columbia River... | reverse complement strand
ATTCAACACAAGCCTATAACCAAAGAATGTCTTCTAAGAATAAGTCTGGTAAAACTGGAGTTTCATGGCATAAAACTACTAAACGGTGGAGAGTAAAGTTTATAGAGCCAGAAACTAAAGTAGAAATAGTAGAGTTTTATGATTATCTATGGGATGCTATCTATTCCAGAATGGAACTTGAACAAAAATATCACGGATATGTAAAGGAATAAAATGGTCTTCAAAAAAACAATAGATAACGGTGGCGTACCGGATAGCAGAATTAATCGACTAGGAACAATCAAACCTAACCGTGAAAAAACACGTAGAGAAATTAAAGAACAAGAATTATTAAGTCTACTACGTAAGATTAAACCACATATTGCTGACAGTGTAATGACAGCTAGTAGGATTATGAAACGTGATGATGCAAATGATAGTAACAAACTAAAATCTGCAGCTTTACTTATTTCTTTATACAAAGACTTACTAAAAGATGCATATGAAGGTGGTGATGAAGACAGCGAAGGAACTGAAGTTCAACCTAACGCACCAAGCTTCTCACTAACAATGATTAAACCTTCAGAATAGGAGTAAAATGAGTAATATAGTATTCGCTCCAGCATCCGAACCACAATCCCAGTTTTTAACAAGTGATAGTTGGTTCACAATATACGGAGGTGCAGCTTTCGCGGGTAAGTCAATGTGTTTACTTGGAAGTATGCTCCCTATTATAAGCGATCCGGGAACTCGTGCTGTTATTATTCGTAAATCAACAAAGATGTTATCTGGATCGGGCGGTTTGTTTGATGCAGCAATAAATCTTTATTCCAAAATTGATCCAAAGATGCGGATCAAGAGCCGAGATTTAACTATCGTGTTTTCATCCGGTGCAGAACTGCAGTTTACTTACTTAGATAAACCTGCAGATAGAATGAACTTGCAAGGCCGGGAATACTCCCGCATGGCATTCGATGAGTGCCAGCAATTAGACGGTGACAACGTGTTTTATGCTTTGTCTCGCTTGCGCTCTACTCGCGTAACCTATCCTTTACAAGCACACGCAACATGTAACCCTGATCCATCATCTTTCTTGATGCAATTCGTGGAACATATGTTAGATGAAAATCTAGTACCTGTTCGTAAGGAAAAATACGATGAAAGATACTTCGTAAAAGATTCTTCAGGTATTGTATTCTACGATGATAAAGACGAAGCACATAGAATTCATGGTAGTGGTAAAGAAAATCCAGTTAAATCATATAAGTATATTCCCGGTACAATCTACGATAACCCAATTGGTCTTGAACAAAATAAAGACTACATTTCTACACTAAAAGCATTACCTCCAGTTGAATCTAGACGATTACTGTATGGTGCATGGGTCAGAGAACAACGTAGTGGATTCTTTAAAAGAGAATGGGTTGATTTTACATTATATGCTAATGCACAAGCAAAACGTAGATGTAGAGCATGGGATTTAGCTTTCTCAGAAGCATCTGAAGCTAATCCAAAGGTTGATGCAACTGCTGGTGTGTTGTTATCCAAGGATGATAAAACAAATAAGTACACAGTAGAGAACGTTATTACTTTACGTAAACGTGTTCATGAAGTTGAACGTGCTATCTTTCAATGTGCTGAACAAGATGGTAGAGATTGTATCATTGGTTTACCACTTGATCCGGGAGCTACTGCTGGTGCTTACTGCAGAAACCTTGCACGAGAACTAGGTGAACGTGGATTTACCGTAAAGATGATCCGTCCAAATAAAGGTAAGCTACAACGATTCCTTCCTTTTGCTTCAGTAGCAGAAGCAGGCTTTGTTAGTGTAGTTAGAGCAGATTGGACTGAAGATTATATCAACGAATTAGAGCAAACAGAGTTTACTAATAAAACATTCGACGATAGAGCAGATGCTACTTCAGACGCTTTTTATGTTCTAAACAACATTCAAGTTATTCCTGATTTTACGCTAGGTACTTTCAATAATGTATCCTCCGCTCCAATGATGAATGTAAACTTTAATCAAAGTTCTGTTCCAATGCAATCCTTTCAGTCTTTACCTTCGTTCACATTTTAATTATAGCAAATTATAACCCATAAAGGAGCCTGTAGTGGCAACAAAAAAATTACAATCAATGCAAACTCAGGTGGATCAACCAGATAGGTTTAAGTTGTCCGAAATGGGTAACTTAGGTCTAAGCGTCTTTGGTGGGGTAACGGACTCTGAACTACGGTCAGAACTGAACTTTCCTCATAGCATTAAAACCTATAAAACTATGAGCGCACATAGCGCAATTAATTCTGCGCTTACATTGTTCGATAATATCGTAGGCAAAGCCAAGTGGAACATGGTTCCTCCAAAAGATGCATCTGAAGAAGAAAAACGGCAGTGTAAAATTGTTGAAGAAATGATGCATGACATGGAAGGTACATGGCCTGAGTTTATTCGTGATGTATTATCAATGAATATGTTTGGTTTCTCTGTACATGAGAAAGTATATCGTAAGCGTTATACTTCAAATGGTAGTAAGTATAATGATGGTATTATTGGTTGGAAGAAACTACCTATTCGTGCTCAAGAAACTATTGAAAAGTTTATCTTCAGTCCAGATGGTAATGATATCCTTGGTGTAAAGCAAAATCTTTCTGGCATCTCTGATCAATACAACCGATTCAGTGGTAGAGAAAGTAAAGAAGTTGTTTTACCTAGATCAAAGATTATGCTGTTTCGATCAGGTAAGCACAGAGGTGATCCTTTCGGTAAATCACCACTAAGGGATGCTTATCTTGCTTGGCGCTTCCTAACAGCCCTAGAAGACCTAGAAGCTACCTCCGTATCTAAGGATGTATCTGGTATTCCAGTACTGAGTATTCCTCCGCAGTATCTAAGTGAAGATGCTAGTCCTTCTCAGAAAGCTATCAAGGTTTATTACGAGAATGCTCTGCGTAATCTTCAAATGAATCAGCAGACAGCGTTTCTACTTCCGTTAGCTTACGATGAAGTGTCTAAGCAACCTTTATTTAAACTTGAATTACTTTCAATGGATGGTAAGAAAGCTTTTGATCTAAACAAGATTAAAGATTACTACAAGAACCTAATTGTAACATCACTTTTCTCTGAAGTAACATCAATGGGACAAACTCAAGTTGGTTCCTTTGCTCTTGGTTCGTTAAAGAACAGTATGACAGGTATTGCTGCCGAAACAATGATTAAGGTTATTGCTGAGGTTCTTAACAAAGAACTAATTGAGCAAACATATGAACTCAACGGATGGAATGTATCACGCGCAGGTACTTTAGATTATGATGGTATTGATGATACAGATTTAGAATCAGTTAGTAAAGCATTTCAGCGTTATTCTAGTACAGGTTTACTTGAGCTTGATCGTGAAGTACTTAACTCAGTACGTAACTCGCTTGGTATTGATGAACTTCCTGTTGATCTTGCACCGCAGACTGAAATCTTGACAGGTAATACTTCTAAATCTGGTGAAGGAATGAAAACTGCTGGTGAAGGTACTGCATTATCTCCGAGTGGTAACGACACTTCTAGTAACAACGTAGAGAACACAGGTTAAATATGGAATATAACTTAAGTATAAATAGAGGTCTTAGTTTTGTTGAAACAGTTCAACTTAAGAACGATGATAATTCTCCCTTGGATTTAACTGGAAGCTCTTTTCTACTTCAAATCCGCGATCATGTGTTCTCTACGGATTATAGAATCAATGCAACAAACTCAAATGGTTTATTGGCAGTTACTCCTTTACTTGGTATTGTGGATATCAAACTACCACCAACTGAAACTAGTAAGTTAGTAATGAACATTGGTTCTTATGATTTAATACAAACTACACCAACCGGAGATAAAGTAAAAATTATTTCCGGTTCAGTTACTATTAATCCGACTGTGAGTAGAACATGATTGTAGTAGTAGCTCCAAAACCAAATACTGTTACTATTGCAGATACATCTGTTAGTGCTTTAGCATCATTGACAGATGTGGATATCCAGTCTCCAGTAGATGAAGATGTGTTAAAGTACTCAAGCGGTAAGTGGGTTAATATTCCAGCTACAGCGGGTTCTGATGCAAACTTTCTACATGTTCAATCTCCAGCAAGTGCTGTTTGGACCATAACTCATAATTTAGGTAAATTCCCTAACTATACTGTTATTGATTCATCAGGTGACGAGGTTGAAGGTGACGTTAATTACGTCAACAATCAGCAGCTAATAATTACGTTTTCTGCTTCATTTTCCGGTACAGCATATTTAAATTAATTAGGATAAATTATGGCACGTAAATTTTTAACAGCAGTTGATTTTAGTAAAAATGAAATTCAAAATGCTGTAGTACAAGTATTAGCTTCTGCTCCTTCTACACCTTCTCCCGGTCAGATTTACTACAATAGTACATCAGGTAGACTAGAGTTCAGAAACGCTTCAACTTGGATTGATCCAACTGCACGAGCTAACCACACAGGTACTCAACCAGCATCTACAATCAGTGATTTTAACACAGCAGTACAAACTAGTCGATTAGACCAAATGGCTGCTCCTACAGCTTCTGTGTCCCTTAACTCACAGAAGATTACAGGTTTAGCAACTCCTACTGTTGATTCAGATGCTGCAACTAAGGGATATGTTGATGCTGCTGTAAACGGTACAGATTGGAAACAGTCAGTTCGTGTAGGTACAACAGCTAACTTAGGTGCTTTGTCTGGTTTACTAACAATCGACGGTGTTACTCTAGTAGCAAATGATCGTGTTTTAGTAAAAGATCAAAGTACTGGTTCAGCTAACGGTATCTATGTAGCTGCTGCTGGTGCTTGGTCACGAAGTACAGATGCCGATGTAAATGCAGAGGTAACTGCTGGCCTTTCTGTGATGATTACAGAAGGTACTACTCTAGCAGATACTCAGTGGAGATTAGTTACAAATGATCCTATCGTAGTTGGTACTACTTCATTATCATTTACACAAATTGGTGCTGGTACTTCATATTCACAAGGTACAGGTATTTCTATCGGTGGTAGTGTTATTTCAATTGACACTGCAGTTGTTGTTAGAAAATACGCAACTAGCATCGGTGACGGTTCTGCTACTAGTATTGCAGTATCTCATGGGTTATCTACACTTGATGTTCAAGTTCAAGTATTTGAAAATGCAACTGGTGCAACTGTAGAATGCGATGTGACTAGAAATAGCACTTCTCAAGTTACTTTAGGTTTTGCTGTAGCTCCAACTAGTAATGCATTGCGTGTTCTAGTACAAGGATAACTAAATGGCAACTAAAGAACTATCATTCAAACAGTTGCCTAACCTTGCTGTAGCTGAGGCTGCTACTTCCCCCGATCCGGGGGTTACAGGAGCTTGGTGTTGGAGTACTAGTCTAGGTAAACCAATGTACTGGAACGGTTCTACATGGACTTCTGTAAGTTCTGGAGGTGGTTCTGGATCACCAACTTATTCAGGAACAGCATTGGTTAACTTCGGAAGTTTCCCCGGTAACAATGAAGCCTCTATTACCGTAACAGGTCAAGGTAGTATTTTAAATACAAGTAAAGTTAATGTATTTATTAGTGCAGATGCAACAAGTTCAGATCATACTGCAAGTGACCACAGATACTTAAGTACTTTCATAGGTATTAGCACATCGACCCCTACACCTAGTACAGGGTTTACTATTTATGTACGTAGTATTCATAAACTACAAGGAACGTACACTCTCAATTGGGTATGGACAGATTAATCATACTAAATAATTAAAGGAATAATATATGTCAATGGAAGTAACAGCAGTAGGCGGTGTATCTGGCCTAAAACAAGAAGTATTAACAGGTGGTTTTGCTAAAGTAATTACCGAAACTGATAGTGCAACAAACCCCGGTAATGTGGGTGCAGTAAAGACTTTTGGTGAAAATGATGATGGTTCACTGACTGGTCAAGTGTTACTACGTTCCCCTGAAGTAGATGTAGATTACAGATCACGAGTAAGTCAAGATATCCTATTGGATGATGAAGTATTTAACTACACCGCACAAAACACAGGTAAACACCAATATTTAACCACAACATTAACAAACGCTTGGACAGCGGGACAGCTTACTACTAACTCCGGTTCTACTACTACTGTTAATTCAGGTAGTGTATTCAGCACTTGGGCAGCATTTCCGATGTTTGGTACTACCACACTGAGTGCTGATTTCGAATTAGGTTTTTCCGCACAACCACAAGCTAATTCTTTTGTTGAGTTTGGTGTAGGTATACCTAGCACAGCTTTAGTTGCTCCTACAGACGGTGTTTTCTTTAGATTAAGCTCTGCAGGATTACAAGGTGTTGCATCGTTTAACGGTGCGGAAGTAACTACTGGTATTTTTCCATTGGCTAATGGAACGGGTACGTGGCTTTATGATAACTCTAAACGTTATCAATTTATTTGCTATTCAAGTACAGTAGATGCACAATTTTGGGTAAATGATGGAACTGGTGCTGTTTGCTTAGGAACATTACCACAACCTGCTGCCCAGAGTAGAATGTTTATGGCAGCATCAGGTAATGCTTTCATTAAACATCGTATTGTTGGTGGTGCGGCGGGTGGTATTCTACAATGTACGGCAGGGGCCTATAACATCAGACTAGGTGGTACTAATCTAAGTACAACTCCTAGTACAAACGGAAGCCGTTTAATGGGTTCTTACCAAGGTTTAAGTGGTGGTACAATGGGTAGTTTAGCTACCTATGTAAACAGTACCAATCCTACAGCAGCAGCACCTTCTAATACTGCTTTAACAGCTAACTTACCGGGTGGCCTAGGTGGTCAAGGTGCAGTAATTGCAGCAGTAGCCGCCGCTACTGATGGTATTTGGTCTAGTTATCAAGTTCCATTAGGTACAGTTAACGTTCAAGGGCGTAGACTAGTTCTACGAGGTATCAGATTAGATGCGGTTAATATTGGTGCTGCAGTTGCTACTACAGCTACAACAATTCAATTCTCATTAGCATACGGTCACAGTGCAGTTTCACTGGCTACTGCTGAAGGTGCTGCTGCTAAGGCTCCACGAAGATTATCATTAGGTTTTATGACATGGCCCGTAGGTGCAGCTATTGGTCAACAACCACAATCAGGTTCAATTTTCCTAGACCTAGGTGATGCTCCTATTTTTGTAAATCCCGGAGAATTTGTTGCATTAGTTGGTAAGTTCTTAGTAGGTACTGCTACTGCTTCTCAAGTTATTCAATTTACTTATCAACCTATTTATGGTTTTGAATAATAGTTACTACTAAGTGAACGGAGCCTGAATTATCAGGCTTCAATTAAATTATAAACAAGGAAATAATATGTCAACTCAAGATCAATCACCTTCTCCTTTAGTATTTGCGGTAACACCTCACGCAAGTAACAACTTCTCACAAGAAGTAAGGCAATTATATGTAGGTACTGCCGGAAATGTAGCTGTTGTAAACGTTGATGATTCTGTTGTTACTTTCAGTAATGTCAATGCAGGTAGCACTCTAGGTCCATTTTATATTAAACGTGTAAACGCTGTCGGTACTACTGCTAGTAATATTGTAGCTTTTATTTAAAGGTTATTATATGAAACTAGGTATTAACTTAGGTTTAAATATATCAAAGAGCAGTGGTATAACGTCTTTATCAGTAACAGAATTATCACCGTTGTTCTTTGATACTGCAGATAGTACAAATACTAGTTTAACTGGACGATCTGGTTGGACAAGAGCAGGAGATACTGTCAAAGCTGATAAGGTAAAATCTGCAGATGGTATGTTTAGAATGAATACAGGAAGTAACGGTGAAGCCCCTTATGGTTTTCAGTTAACACCTACACCATCAACACCACGAAAGATTACTTTTGAATATGATTATAGTCAACAAGGTGGTTCTTTATCAAACAGTGCCACACCTTATCAGTGGTATGATCAGAGAGTACTGTTAGCATGGCAAGATACGACTAACTATTTATCTGTATCTGCCTTCAGTATATCCGGTGGTGTTATGCAATTTCGTATATACAGAACCAACTCAGGGTCTGATATTGAAATCTTCAGATATGTAGGATTACCAGTCTCTGGTTTTGCTAGTTTTGAAATCGTAGGTGATCGTGTACGTTGTAAGGTTGGTGCAACTGAAGCAACAATGCTTCTAAGAGTTCCTGACCAGTTATACACTGATGCAACCGCATTATTCCCTGATAAGAAATTTGCAGTAGGCTCAATTGCTATTAGAACTGGCCCTGCTGGATTACGTCACTGTTTTTATCCATTAATACTAGCAGGTTCTATAAAAGTTGAAGATATAAATGTTTACGTAAATGATCCGTTAGAATTTTATGGTCGTAACACAGCTACTAATAATAGAACAATTACATTCACAGGTACATATACAGGTACACCTGTATCTTGGGCTTATAGATTAAGAACAAGAAGTACTGGTGCTGTTGTAAAAGATTGGGCAGTTTACAATCCTACATTTGGTTCTGGCACATTCTCAGGAGATATAACGGTAGCTACTGGTGGTCCTTACTATATTGATATTGGGTGGACTGGTGTAGATAATGAAACTCGGGTGTTTACACCTAATCATTTCTCCGTTGGTATTCTTGTTGTAGCATACGGTCAATCTAACGCTGTTAATCTCAGCGGTAACGGTGGTAGTGCAGGTTACGGTGGTAACGATAAAATATCTGGGTTTAATGGATTTGCGTTATATGTAGGATCGACCTTTAGACGATGGATGAATGAACTTACACCACAGGCATTGGCACTACAACCTAATATGGTGGGATTGGCAAAGAGTTTGAGTGATGCTACAGGTATTCCTGTTGGTGTTGCTGCTGCTGGTTTTGCATCAAATTCACTTGATACTCTTAAACCCGGAACTGCAAATTGGACTACATTCACAGCGTTTGTGACGGAAATAGGTGGTTACTTTGAGATTGTCCTATGGAGTCAAGGTGAGGCCGAGGCATTATCATCTAGTAGTTATACAAACTATGTAACTGATTATGCTTCGCTTGTAGCTGGATTTAAATCTATTGGTGGTAATACTGATGTAAAAACATTTAATCGTATTGTTGGTAAAGATACTGCTGCTACAAATAACTCAACTACAACGCTAAGGTCTTCTACTGTTCGTAAATTATTAAATGACTTAGAGAATGGGACAGATGTTTGGACAGCTACTCACTCTGTTGGTATACCGATGACTGATTCGTTGCATTTTACTGCAGCAGGTAGTACTAAATGGTCATATTTATCAGGATTGACAATTGCACGAAGAGCTTTTGGTTCCATAGCCTATGATGGTAGAGGACCACTGGTGACTGGAGCGTAAAGAGTAGGTGCCGTAATAACTTTGAGTATTGATCTAAACGGTACATCAGGTATAACAGGTTCAGCATTGACAGGTTACGAAGTCAGTAATGATAATTTTACTACATTGCTAACCCAAAGTTCAGCAACAGTAACTAGTAATCAAATTGTCATTACATTATCATCTGTACCTAGTGGTACTGTTAAAGTCAGAAGCTTTGCCCCTCCAAATTATGATGAAACAAGTATAGCTACTGGTACTTTACCGGGTTCTGTTACTGTTGCAGTATTTCCAATACTAACTCCTATTACTGTAACTTAAATAATTACCATACAATGTTACCGTTATATTAATATTTAACTAGTATTTCTGTAAATTGTATGGTATAATTACTACAAGGCGTATATTAAAAGGATATTATGAATAAAACAAATACTAAGGTCCAAGTCGCCAAAGCATTAAACGAAGAATTGAAGCAAGTAACTTATGTTGCTATGCTTCCAGATTCAACTGACCTTCACGGTGATTATACATCAGCAGAAGAAGTCCGTAAAGCTAAAGAATCTTTTAATTCTTCTTTGCAACGAGCAAATCTATTCCACATGGCAATGACAGATACTTTCGAGGTAATCGAATCGTATATTGCTCCTGCTGATATGGTACTAAATTCTCAGGCTGTAACCAAAGGTACTTGGTTGATGACACTTCAAGTTAAAGATGATAATCTTTGGGAGATGGTCAAATCAGGTCAAGTTAATGGTATTTCTATTGGAGCTATGGCTGAAGTAGAAGAACTAGATGACACAGAATAAAGGAATCAAATGACAACAGTAAGAAAAACAAAAAGGAAACTAACCAATATTGATTTTAGTTCAGAGACTAGTCATATTGCTTTAGTTTCTCCTGAAGTTGGTGGACCAGCAAATGGTGCAGATTATGCACTGGTTCTAAAAGCTAATAAGTTCAGTAAAGAAGCTATTGAGAAAATGCAACAGGTCCAAGTAACAATGGAATTACCTGATTTTCTGCGTAAGTTCTTTTCAGTGTACTATGAAGATGCTGAAGTTCTAGCACGATTAATGGGATATGTTAAACCAGAAGATACCGATGAATCAGAACCTGAAGACTGGTACGAAAATTATATCCAAGAAAAACTAGATTCATTTACGGTACTTAAATCTCTGAACGAATCTAAAAATATTGCAGATGTTTTATCTGTGTTAGATGAAAAACAATACCTAGCAATGCTAAACGATCAAGTACTGATTGAAAAAGCATTAGCTAAAAAAGAATCCGAAGAAGTGGCTAAGGCTGCTGAGTCAGATACCTCACATATCGTGCACGAGGTTAGTGAGGGTAAAACCTCAGTTATTACCAAGAAGTCAAAGGAAAAACACATGACAAAACCTGTTACTACAGAAGCTACTGTTGAAATGGTTGAGAAGTCTGTTTTGGTTGATCTACAGAAATCTCTAGAAGATAAATCTGTTGAACTCCAGAAAGCACTCGATTCTATCGCAGTATTCCAAAAAGAAAAACAAGAACAAATTACCAAGTCCAAGACTGCACAGTTTACTGCTGTTGTTAAAGACGAAAAGTTAGTTGCTCCAATCGTAAAAGCTGCCCTAGCTCTAGAATCTGATGAAGATTTTACTGCATTTTTAGGTGCTATTACTTCCATGCAAGTAGCTGTTGAGAAATCAAAAGAAACACTAGAGAAATCTGATCTATTCCAAGAAAAAGGTGCATCAGTATCTGAAGATGAAAAACCACAGGAAAGCGCATTAGCGCGAGTCCTAAAAGCTAAACAAGCTAAACAATAATTTTAAGGAAAATATAAAATGACCGTAATTGCAACTGATACATATCGTCTTTCTAATCTAGTTAAGCACGAATACAAGAAAGAACTAAACTTCTGCCGCGACGCTGTTATCGTAAATGACGCAGCTTCTACATACGCAGTAGGTACTGTTCTAGGTAAAACAATCACTTCTGGCACTGCTTCTGCTGCTGCTAACGCAGGTAACACAGGTAATGGTACTTTCGGTGCTGTAACTGTAACTGCTCCAGCTAAAGTAGGTGTATATTCTGTAGTATTCACTGCAGCTTCTGCAAACGCTGGTACATTCCTAGTAGTTGACCCTGATGGTGTTGCTGTTGGTACTGGTACTGTAGCTGTAGCATTCTCTAAGGGTGGTTTAGCTTTCACTATCGCTGACGGTGCCACCGACTTCGCTATTGGCGATGGCTTTAAGGTTACTGTTCTAGGTACTTACAAGTACAAAATCTGCGTTCAAACCGCTACTGATGGTTCACAAGTTGCTGCTGCTCTTGTTCTAGAAGATAAAGCTATTCCAGCTACTACTGACACTAAAATGGCAGTAATTGTTCGTGGTCCAGCTACTATTAGCAAGACTGCTCTAGTTCTAGATGCTACTCACAATACAGACGCTGAAAAAGAAGCTATCTATGCATCCTTAGCTGCTCTCGGTATTCAAGTTCTTGAAGCTGCTTAATCTAACATAACAATAACAAGGAAAATATAAAATGGCAACTATTCGCTCTTATACTAATGCTTTTGAAGTAGTAGACGTAACACAAGAACTACAACTAATTCCAAACTCATGGACTTTACTAAATGATTCAGGTTTATTCTCTGAAGAATTCCTAAGCACCAATACTGTTACCTTTGAAGAACAATCTCAAACGCTTGGTCTAATCGGTGACCAATTCCGTGGTGCTAAACCACAAGCTAACAAGGATGACAACCGTAAGATTCGTTCTTACCCTATCGGTCACTGGCCCGTTGTTGACGCAATCAAGCCTGAAGATATCCAAGGTAAACGCGCTTATGGCTCTACCGATATGGCTGAAACTGAAGCTGCTGTTCTAGCTCGTAAAATGGAACGTATCCGTCGCAATATGGATATCACTATGGAAGTTGGACGTTTTAGTACATTAACTACCTTGAACCTGTACGCTCCAAATGGTACTATCGTTGGTAACTTAGCAACAGATTTTGGTATTACCCAAAAGTCAGTTGACTTCGTTCTTGGCACTGCTGGTACTGATGTTGTAGCTAAGGTTGAAGAAGTTATTGCTCACATGCAAGATAACGCAAATACAGGTGATGTTATCACTGGTATTATCGCTTATTGCAGCCCTGAGTGGTTCGCTAAACTAATCGCTCATGCTAAGATTCAAACTGCTTATCAATACTTCAGTGCTACTGAAGGTCAGATGATTCAGCGTAATCGTGCTGGTGGTAACAACGGTCTATACCGTGAGTTTACCTACGCAGGTATTCGCTTCATTGAAGTTCGTACTGTTCTAGCTGGTCAGCGTTTAATCCCTGCTGGTGAAGTTGTGTTCGTTCCTACTGGTACTACTGACACCTTTATGTCTTATTTTGGTCCTGCTAACAAATTAGATTTTACTAATACTATCGCAGAACGTGGTTACCTATGGACATATCGTGATCCAAAGGGGAACGGAATTGATATTGACGGTGAATTCAACGTTACTCACGTTATTCGTCGCCCTCAGTTAGTTGTAAAAGGTACAACTTCTAACTAATCTTAATTGATTAAATAGCCTCTTGATTGAGGCTTTCTACTGCAGGGTATTGATTAAGTTCAGTATCCTGTGTTAGAATATATATTGGCTACCTCGACGGAGGGAAAAGAAGGTTCTCCACCTTCCTGCCTTTATTATCAAACGGAGTTGTTAAGGAGAAACAATGAAAAATAAATACTGTGTATATGCACATTATAGAAAAGATAACGGAGAAATTTTCTATATAGGCCAAGGTACTTTGATTAGAGCTAAATGTACAATTCGTAAATTGAAAACTTGGAATAAAGTAGTAGAGGATGCTTGTGGATTTATTCATGAAATTCTAAAAGATAATTTAACTAAAGATGAAGCGTTGGAATTAGAAGAAAAACTAATTCTAGAATATGGTCCTAAAATAGTTAATTTATCTACATCGTCATCAAAAGTCAAAACCTTAGATTTTGATACATTTAATAACATGTACTATGTTGATGTTACAAGTAAAACTTGTTTACGATATAAACAAAACGTATATGCTCATGATTATGGAGATATTAAATATTCCATCATTCATAAACAAGGTGATGTTGCTGGTAATAAAGGAACCTCTGGTTGGCAGGTCTGCTTAAAAGGTAAAAATTACAGAGTGCATCGCATTGTCTACTTATTAACTAATGGTGGTATTTCAGAAGATAAAGTAATTGACCATATAGACGGTAATCATTACAATAATTTACCTTCTAATTTAAGACAAGTAGACCACACTACCAATCGTAGAAATACTAAAGTAGATAAACGAA
>ENA-UPTJ01001280-UPTJ01001280.1-marine-metagenome-genome-assembly--contig:-NODE-1280-length-13703-cov-4.512969_pt1 | contig 13703 bp, 13 predicted proteins | sample MGYA00238168_ERZ767080 | MGnify/ENA primary metagenome ERZ767080 (study PRJEB28935, sample SAMN06266237) | marine metagenome | isolation source: Columbia River Estuary | place: USA:Columbia River... | reverse complement strand
TCAATCGAAGAACTTAGGCGCATGGGATGGAGAATTGAGGGTGCCAATAAAGGGAAAGACAGTATCCTAAACGGGATTGATATATTGAAACGATTTAGGTTTAACGTGACCACAAGAAGCTCGAACTTAATCAAAGAATTGAACGCCTACAAGTGGAAGGAAAAGGACGGAAACGCCACAAACGTACCGATTGATTCCTTCAACCACGGGATGGATGCGTTGAGGTATTTAGCATTGAATAAATTAGCAGAAAAAAACATAGGAAAGTATGGGATTAAATAAGAAGAACAACAGCGTATGGAAAACGCTCACGGTTGGCCAGTGGCAAATGTTGCAAGAGATGCAACACCTGGAAGGATGGGACTTGATGCGGTCCGTGACTGCGGTTGTGGATGGCGGTTACTCCAAGGTTGATCAGTACTCTTTACCGGATTTACGGAAGAGATACGAAGAGATTGTGAAGCAACTGAATGAAGAGCCATTCAAACCATTCAAGAACTTCGTTAAGGTGAAGGGAAAGCGTTATTGGTTGAACCGATTTTTCGAGGACATAAGCACGGCGCAATTCGTGGAGATCAGTGAGTGGACCAGCGACTCGGATAAGATCAACCACAATCTTCATTTGATTATTGCTTCATTGATGCGAGAAATCACGCCATTTTTCACGCCTAAGAAATACGATGGGGATAAGCACCTGGAACGATCCAAGGCGGTGAAGGAATCCATGTTGGCGGTTGAAGCACTCGGTTTGTCTGCTTTTTTTTTGGGCAGTTGGATTCTGTTACTCGAAGATTTACCAAGCTATTTAAACCCGGAGCAGAAGAAGAGGATGCAAGATTTGATACAGGAACAGGATTTGCTTCCAAGTACAAATGGATAGTTGTTGTTGATAGCGTGGCGGGTGGTGACGTGTTGAAGTGGAACCAGGTGTTTGACCTTCCAATTTTGGAGTTCTTCAACTATGCTACGTACATCTACGAAAAGAACGCCCACGAAAGGTACGAAGTGAGCCGGCAAATGAATGAAGCGAAAAGAAGGTAACATTTTCGATTTTGTAATTCTATTGTTATGGCGAACAAGTTTATCCAACTCGATAATATTGGACTTGACCCCGAGCAAATCAGTACAGAATTTGAGGGCGTTGAGAAGGTATTAACGGACTGGGCAAACCGAGCCATTGATGCCTTCCGTAAAAACCTAACTTCGAACGGGAGCAATGCCACATACGGGTTAGCCCAAGGCATTGTCCCATTGCCGGTGAAAAGGTATGGCAAAGACTACGCCATCGAGATTGAAGCACCAGGATATTGGAAGTTTGTTGAGTACGGTGTGAAGGGTCGGTTCGGTTCACGCAAGGCACCCGATTCGCCGTTTCAATTTAAAAACAAATTCCCGCCCCGTGATGCGTTCAAAAATTGGATGTCGGCAAAAGGTATCAGTCCGAGGGAAGGACAAAGCATAGACGACAAGGCACGTGAATTACAACACGCTGTTTACAAGTACGGAATTAAAAAGAATCCGTTTGTTTCTCCATTCGTAACGGATGCGGAAATCACAAAGCTTGCAATTCAAGTGGCCGACTACATTTCACAAAATAGTATTGAAGTAACCTTACCAAGATAATGGCAATTACAATAAATCAAAATCCTCAATTATTTACCACGATAGGAAACCCCATGACTTTTGTTGTGACTTCAACAAACGTGGCGCAACCCAACTTCATGTTTGTTTGCGATGTTTACCGAGGTGCCACGCTGATTACGAAAATGAAGGCGTTTCCCAACCCTTCAACCAACAAAGGATATTTCAATGTTCGTGAGTCATTGCGATTTTTTATTGGCATGAATACCGACATTGGAGATGGCCGAGGTTTTGAGTGTCCGGATATGTGGACCACTTACACGATTAAGTTCTCCGAGCAATACACCGGTGCGAGTGCAACCACTTACGACTTTACGGGTACGGTTTATTGCGGTGCTATTGACACGATTGATTTTCCCGAGTACGATTACAACGAATATGTTTGCTTGGGATCGGTGCCATTGGATCCGGTGAAGCTTCTAACGAATCGCCCACAATCAACGAAGGCAGTTGCAATGGTGGGGTCCTACTATCAATCCGGATACCTTTATGTCCCATGCAACAGAATTGCAACGGCCAACATTGACTATATAAATATAATATATTACAACGCAGATGGTTCAGTTATCCGGGACTATTATTTGGAAACACTAAACAGACCATTCCATGCTTCCAGTGATCCAAATGATAACAGCGTTATTGCGGTTCCATTTATGCCTTGGGAGGTGTTTAATATACCAGGTACTTACACTTCTGATTCCCAAGATGGAGAATACAATTTCCCTTCAGCTGAATCGGGAGATTATTATTCAATCCGTTTATCCAAGGACACTACCGGAGCAAATTATTTTTCAGATGAATACTTTGTTTACCTTGATGTTCCTTGCAATAGGTACGACTTCACCGAGATTCACTTTCAAAACCAACTGGGTGGAGTTGATAGCTACGTATTCACCAAACCTCGGCGTGAGGTGCAAACTATCACACGTGTTGAAGCGAGCCGTCCACTGCTAAGGGAGAACGCCAGCACCTATGACTATACCATTCAAGACTATTCCAAGTACATTGCTTCAGTTGATTACCAAAAAACCTTTAATGTTCTTTCGGATTGGTTGACTGATTCTGAATTTGAGTGGCTTTCCGAAATGGTTAGATCGCCACGTGTTTGGATTCGTTACACGTACAATGTTGCCGGGATTCCAACTGATGCCCTGGTGCCGATCATTATTACCGACACGAACTACAATGTATGGAAAAGGGATTTTGATTCATTGAAAACATTGTCGGTGAACTTCAAATATACCTTTGATGAAACTACGCCTCTATGATAACAGAACTTTACATCAATGGCCAGCGGTTGGATTTATTTGACGATGTTGATATTAACATTACTTATAGCGTACAAGACATTGAAAACCCGACCAACCGACAGAGTAATTTTTCTCGTACTATCCAAATTCCGAGCACTACTTCAAACGATAATATCTTTGGTTCAATCTATCTTTTTAATACTTGGGTGGTTGATTTTGATCCAAGTATTAAAGCTGATTGCCTTATTCTTCAATCCGGTAACCAGGTCTTCGAAGGCGTTGCTCAACTTTTGGCGATTAAGCAGAACGAAAGTGGGCGCACGTACGAAATAGGATTGTATGGAGAAACCGCAAATCTATTCAAAACGATTGGAGATGCGGAGTTAACCGATCTTGATTTCTCGGATTTAAACCACGTGTGGGATTCGACCAACATCGAAGACAGTTGGACGTTTTCAGAAACAGCGGATGGCACCGGTTACTATTATCCGTTCATTGACTACGGACAAAACTTTGAACGCCAAAACACGGCACCAGCTTCATTCCTTTACACGGTTGAGGACTTCTATCCGGCCATCTATTTGAAGGAATATGTGGACCGCATTTTTGATTCTGCGGGATTCACGTATGAAAGTAACTTTTTGAATGGTGCCAATGGTTCTGTATTCAAGCAATTGATAGTACCGTATGGCGTTAGTGGTGTGCCGTACCTAACTGAAGAGTATTACCAATATTTCATTTACAGGATTCGACTTTCAAATCAAAACCCAAGTAACTTCAATACCTACCCGGATACGACTTCACAAATATTGGAATTAGGTTACGATGCGACACCGCCATACTTTGAGAATGGGTATTACGACACTGGTCTTTATCGCTATACAGCGTTTGGGGATTGCGTGGTTAATTTCCAATTTAGAGCGTCAGCCGGTGCCGATACAAGTATTTTTGTAATTCCGTTCACCGTAACTTTTAAGTTACTAATCAACGGAGCTTACTATGCTGATTTCTTTACGTTCACATGGACCACAAACGGAACCACGCAAACACGAAGCGCAATCATTGCCAATGTAAGTTTGAATGCTGGAGATTACGCCGAGGTTTTAATTGATGTGAGCGGTGCACCCGCAACACGAAATGTTTATGTCAATAACCAAGCAACGTATTGGTTGAATCAATTGGTTGGCACTCCATTGATGACACCAGGTGCAACATGGGACATGAACCAAACAATTGTACCCAAGGTGAAGCAATCGGAATTACTTTCTTCCGTTATATCAATGTTCAATCTTTACGTTTATCCGGATAAGTACAATCCGAAAAAACTATATATTGAGCCATGGTCGGAGTTCTTTGACCAGGGCGTTGTGGATTGGACGGATTTATGGGATTTGAATAAAGGATTTGAAGTGTTACCTTCGGGTTTCTATAACCCAAAGACCTTTAGATTTTCTTACAAAAATGGGGGATCGTTCTTTGAGAAACGATACCAAGCAAGTTTTAATCAAGGGTATGGAACAAGAATCTACGATGTAGAAAACGAGTTCAATACCGGCGATGTAAGCAAAGAAATTGTGGCGGGGTGTGGAATCATGGCGGGATATACTTCTTCTTCCAGGATTGCACCTCGATTTTTTGACCAAGACCAAAACGGAAACATTAAGCCCGTAGCGCCAGGGTTCCGGATTCTATTCGGACGGTATGAAACCTACCCAAAAGACGCGGGCTTTTTCGTTTTTGAAACCAATCCATTCGACAAATACCCATACGCCGGTACCTTGGACAATCCATACACACCAACCTTGGATATTCTCTTTGGAATACCCCGTGAATTGTACTATTCCAACAACACGGAAACCAACACAATCTACCAATACACGGATGGAAATCTATTCAACACGTACTGGAAGAACTTTGTAGATACCTACACCAACAAGGATGCGAAGAAGATCATTGCTTACTTGCAATTGACTCCGGTAGATATGAACAATTTGGATTTTCGGAAACTGATTTACATCAACGGGGTGTTGTTTTATTTGTTGAGTGTGACCGATTACAAACCGAATAACGATGAAAGCACCAAGGTTGAACTATTGAAAGTGTTGAACCTACCCGCATTCGTGCCTACAACTTTTGAATTAACCAATGGAACGGGCGCATTTATCAACGATGAACCTAAACCTCAAATCATTACAGACTAATGGCAGACATAGAAAGAGATATAGTTTTACGAGTTAAGTCGGAAACTGAACAAGCCCAGGGGCAGTTCAAAAATTTGAAACAAGAACTGCGTTCGATTGAGAACGAGTTGAACAGAATGGCGGAAGCGGGTCAAACCGGCACCGCAGCTTTTCAAAAGTTACAACAAAGAGCGGGTCAAGTAAAGGACCAACTCGGTGATACCAAACAAGCAATTAAAACGTTATCTTCTGATACCTATAAGCTTGATGCCTTCGCCCAAGGGGCGCAAGGAATTGCGGGAGGGTTCGCAGCTGCGCAAGGAGCACTTGCCTTATTTGGCACGGAGAATAAAAAAATTGAAGAAGCCATCAAGAAAACCCAGGGTGCAATGGCATTGCTTCAAGGTGTGACTGCCATCACAAATATTCTCCAAAAGGAAACGGCGTTCATGACTGGTATTAACACCGTTGCACAAAAAGCTTACGCATTTGCAGTTGGTACTTCTACCGGAGCAATGAAATCATTTCGCATTGCATTGGCTTCAACTGGTATTCTTTTAGTTGTTGCTGGAATCCTTTTGGCTGCAGATGCTATGGGTGCATTTAGCGATTCAGAAGAGGAAGCAGAAGAGAAGATCAAGAAAACAAATGATGCTTTAAAAGAACGGAAGGAAGCATTGGATGAAACCATGAAAAACAGCCAATCTTACATTGACCGTACTATTGATTTGATAAAGACTGAAGAAGAAATCAAAACACTTTCACTTGATAAAGAAAAGAACTATAAACGCATCAATGAACTTCAGAAAGAAGCGATTGATTTGCAATTAAGACAGTTGGGTGTTGAGTTATCAACCAAGCAAGGTTTGCTAACTATTGATGAAGAGTTGAAATTAAAAGAAAAAATTTATCGATTGAAACAAGACCAAAGTCGTTTGGAGATTCAATTTGCAATGGATGAAGAAGCACGTTCTGAAAAGCGAAGACAGAATGCTGAAAAAGAAAGAAAAGCTGCGGAAGAAAAAAAGAAAGAACTTGAAAAGCTTAGAGGTTATGAAGCGGAATATGAAGAGTATTTAAGAAAGATACGTGAAAAGAACGCAAAGGATTTTCAAGATAGAACAAACAAGGAATATGAAGATAGCATAAAATCAAGTGATGCTTACTATGACCATTTGATTGTTGGCGCACAATTAAGCAATCAAGAAACTGAAAAGCTTGAACTTCAGAAACTTGAAAACCAACTTCAGATTCAAAAGGATTATGGACTTTCAACTACTGCAATTGAGGACCAAATCGCATTGAAGAAAAAAGCTATTAAGGAAAAAGAAGCACAAGATGAAAAGGCATTGTTTGAAAAAAAGAAAGCAATTGCCATGGAATGGATGCAAGTAACCATGGATGGATTGAATGCTTTATCACAACTTAATGAAGCGTTTTCTCGCAAAGACATGGACGGTCAACGCAAAGCATTCGAGCGAGATAAAAAATTCAAGCTTGCTTCTGCAATCACAGCAACTGCAATGGGTGTGGCGCAACAAATCGCCGTACCAAAAGATCAATTAACCGGGATGAACTTTGCAAAAGCTGCGATCGTACTTGCCACCGGTATTGCTCAAATCAAAAAGATTTCAGACACCAAATTCGAGGGCGGTGGTTCACCACCAAGCAACAACATTGGATCCAACGTTTCACTTCAACCGTCTGCAGAATCAACAACCACACCTGGCATAAATTCTACCATGTTGAACTTGGATGCCCAGGGTAACCTACGCCAAGGACCAGCGAGAACTTACGTGGTTGAAAGCGAAATATCCGACAAACAAAGAAGATCACGCCAATTAAGTCAAACAGCAATATTAGGAAAATAATGGAACTACCAATTTACAAATTAGTAATCAATCCGGAAGATGAAGATACCGGGGTTGAGTTCGTGGCCTTGGTGAATACACCCGCCATTGAAAGAAATTTTCATGCGTTCAAGTCGCAAAAGTTCACCGCCGATGACGAGAAAAGAATTGTCACCGGTCCTTTAATGATTCCCGATCAACTGATTTACAGACGGGATAATTCCTTCGGTGAATATTACGTGACGTACGATGCTGAAATGGTGAAGAAGATTGCAGAAAAATTCATGCGCAATCAGAACAGCAACAACGTAAACAAAGAGCACAAAGACCAGGTGGATGGGGTGTTCATGTTTGAAACCTTCTTGAAGGATTCGAGCCGTGGCATTTCTGCACCCAATGGATTTGAGGACCTTCCGGAAGGTACGTGGTTTGGAAGCTACAAAGTTTACAACGATGAAGTTTGGAAGGACGTAAAGGATGGAACGTTCAAAGGGTTTTCGGTGGAAGGTGAGTTTTTGCACCAACCGCACACCATGAACTTCGGTAAGAATATGGAATTGACTGCGTTACTTGATGAAATTATTTCTCTATTGTAACTTTTTTTTGTCACTTTTTCCCGTATCGTAATACTATTGATAAAGTCAAATTTATGGACATAAAAGCAGAATTGTTAAAGATCAAATCTTACTTGATGTCTTCCGATGTGACAACTGAACCTACCGAAGAAGTTGGAGAAACGCCAGTCGTTGAGCACAACTTTGCAGAATACGAAACTGCTACCGGTGTAAAGGTTAAGATTGACGGTGAGATTGCCGTTGGTGTTCCAGTTGTTGCAGTTGCTGAAGATGGTACCGAGGCTCCCGCTCCTGATGGTGAGCACGAAATCGTTGGTGTGGCCAAGATCGTTGTTAAAGACGGGTTGATTGCTGAAATCATGCCATTGGAAGAAGAGCCAAAGGTTGAGGTTGAAGTTGAGTTGGCTGAAGAAATGCCAATCGTTGACATCACAGCTGAATTGCAAGATCGCATCGTGGCCTTGGAAGGAAAGTTAGATGAATTGATGAAGAAGTTTGAAGGCATGACCAAAGCAACTGAAGCAATGACTGCAGTTGTTGAAGAGATTTCTACCCTTCCAACCGCCGAGGTTTCCAAACCCGCATCATTCACTTACTTGTACCCAAAGAGCAAGCAAGACAAAAACATTGAAAAATTTTTACAAGCCCTAAAATAAAAAAAAGATGAGTTTTTCACTTACCGGATTAACCTCGTACGTTAATCAAAACACACTTCCATTGATGACCAAAGCCGTATTCGGTGCGAAGTCAGTTGCAATGGCAAACAAAATGGTTGGACTTAAAGGTACTTCCGCAATCAACATCATGGACACCACCGCTCCTTTTGCTTACGGTGTTTCATGTTCTTTCTCCAACAACGGAACGACTACTTTCAGTCAGCGTAACATTGCTGTTAAGCACTTGAAAGTTCACGAGTCTTTGTGTCCTCAAGCGTTGGAACAAACTTGGTTGCAACACCACTTGCCTTCCGGTTCTTTATACCAAGCTATCCCATTTGAAGAAGCTTACGCTACTCAAAAGGTTGCTATGATTTCTCGCAGTTTAGAAACCATTTCTTGGGTTGGTGACGGCGCAAACATCGATGGATGGAAAGACGTTATCGATGCTGTAACTGGTGGAACTGAAGGAGTAACTGATCCTATCAATGCTAACCAAACTTCCTACACTGGTAACGCTACTGCAATTACCAAAGCGCAATTCGTAACTAACGCTGCCGGTACTACTTCACGCCGTACTGTATTGCAAGCTATCGAAAGAGCAATCCCTACCGACATCTTGGGAAGCGATGACGTTGTTGTTTTCTGCGGATGGGATGTATTCCGTTTATTCCGTCAAGACATCGTTGAGTCTAACTACTTCAACCTTTCTTACTACGAAGGAATGCAGTCAGGTGAAATGGTTATCCCAGGATCAAACGTGAAGCTTGTAGCTGTTCCAGGATTGAACGATGGAATCGGTGGTAACACTTCTTATTCTATCTACGCTATGCGCACTTCCAACTTGGTATTCGGTACCGACTTGTTGAACGAGCAAGAGAAATTCGAAATCTTCTACGCTAAAGAAGCAATGGAAGTTCGTTTCATTTGTGAGTTCAAAGCTGGTTACCAGGTAGCATTCCCTGAGCAGATTGTTAAGTTCGTAATGGCTTAATCAACTGATTTAAACATAAACCAACGGGGTGGGTGAAATCGCCCACCCTTTTTTTTTGAATAAATAAAGAAATAAAAATATGGCTTGCGCATTAACCGCTGGATACACTTTAGGGTGTAAAGACAGTGTGGGTGGTATCAAACACGTCCACATTGCAAATCAATCTTCTATCACTTACGATGCTGTTGTAGCTGGTGCAGTTGCTACCGTTGCCGGTACATTCTTCAAGTATGAATTGCCAATCAATACAGCACAATTCACCGAAACAGTGACATCGTCTGAACAAACTGGAACTACCTTCTACACCACAGAATTGACAATCCAATTGCCAAAGCTTACAGCTACTCTTCGCAATGAATTGAAGTTGATGGCCCAGGCTAAGTTGGCAGTTGTTGCTACCGACCGCAATGGCGTTCAATGGATTCTTGGTTACGAAAACGGAGTGAATCTAACCACTGGCACCGGTGCAACCGGTACCGCAATGGGAGATTTGAACGGATTAACTTTGACATTCTCGACCAACGAAACGAGCCCAATCGTTACATTGGCTGAAATTTTGCCTTAATTCCTTTCCATATTAGTTTTAGGGGGTCGGAAACGATCCCCTTTTTTGTTGTTACTTTTTTGGATTTTGTAATACTATGGTTATGCAGTTACTTAATTCAAACGAGGTTAACCGGTTATTCTTTACAGCGACCGAGTTTTATAGCCAAGGAGATACGCTGTATTTGAATATCCATCACATCGCAACCAACAATGACTTCTTTTATTCGTTCTCGAAAACGAGTGATCTATCTTTCCAAACAGATCGTTACAACGCATTCGATGTTTCTCTCGGAGTTATCCCGGGAGGCCAATGTTCTTACACGCTATACGAGGGCGAAAGTGGTGCGACCAGTCCGGAAGATGCTGAAGTTTTGAGTGTTTTGGAGTGTGGATTGTACCAAGTAATCGAATCAGAAACAACCGATAACGTGTTTTCTTCAAACACAATCGAATATATTGAGCCAAATTTATGAGTGCACGCAGAATAAAAGGGAGTTACGGGGTCGCTAAGACCGATGTAATGGCAAGAAAGAAACAGAATTTTGAGTCCAAGTTACCGGAATACAAGGTAATGAATGGCAAACCATACGTGTTTTATGGCGAACGCAACAACTATCCATCGTATTTGTTGGAGATGTACCAACGTTCCGCAAAGCACAACGCCATTGTTAACGGAAAAGTGAACTACATCACGGGTAAAGGATGGACGTACGACCCCAAAGATTTGTCACCCGAACTGGTTACAGAATTGAATCGGTTATTGGAACACCCAAATCCGTACGATGACTTGAACGATATTCTTTACAAGGTTACTTTGGATTTCGAAATCTTCAACGGGTTTGCCCTTGAAATCATTTGGAACTTACAAGGTAAGATTTCCCAAATTGCACACGTGAACTTTGGTAACCTACGTGTGAATGAAAAGCAAGACAAGTTCTATTTTGCCCAGGAGTGGAAAGAGTTTGGAGAACCGGAAGGATTGGTTGAGTACATGGCATTCAACCCCGAAAATAAGTTAGGCAAACAGCTATTTTATTACTCTTCCTATGCTCCGTCTGTTAAGTACTACCCCATCCCGGAATACCTGGGAGCGTTGGCGTACATTGAAACGGACGCACGCATTGCAAACTACCACGTGAACAACCTACGTAATGGCTTCCTTGGTGGTTATTTATTCAGCTTCAACAACGGTGTTCCAAGTGATGAAGAACAGCGTGACATCAAGCGTCAATTGATTACCCAAATGAAGGGTGACGATGGCGAAAGAATTGTTGTTGCATTCAATGACACGAAAGATAACGGGTTGGAGATTACCGGTCTTGAAGCAAACAACCTGGACAAACAATTTGATATTTTAAACACCACCATTCAGACGGAAATTTTCGTTGCTCACCGTGTTACGTCACCGATGCTATTTGGTATTCGTACTTCCGGGCAATTGGGTGGACGTTCTGAATTGATTGAGTCGTACGAACTATTCAAGTCGGTGTATGTTGAGGACCGTGTTCGTAAGATTGAAAAAGTATTCAATTACATTTTGGATTTCAATGGCGTTGGAGTGTTGGAGATTATGCCAACCGATCCAATCAAGGACACGTTGAGTGAGGCTACATTGTTAACCATTGCGAGCCGTGCCGAACTCCGTGAAATGGCGGGATTGAAAGACGATACCGTGGACGTTCCAAAGACTACCGATAGCATTCAAGCTTTGTCGCCACTGGTAGCGAACAAGGTGCTCGAGAAGATGTCCGACAATGAAGTACGTTCGTTGGTTGGATTGAACCCAGCACCGGAAAACCCAGCACCACCTCAAGACACTGCGACAAGCTTCCACGGATTCAAGCGTAACGACAAAGTTGAGTTGGATTTATTTCAACAATTCGGGCAAAGCAAAGAGAACTTTGTTGAGTTGAAAGCTCGAACCATGCGTTACGGATTCGAACTTATGGAGCAAGAATTTGCAAGCGAGTACGAAGAGTTGGATAGCAATATCTTGAAAGAAATTAAGAAGGACCCGACAATTACAGCCGATGACATTTCAAAGCGGTTGAGTGAATCGGTTGAAAAGATTAGCGAGCGAATCAGTGCGTTGATTGAAAAGGGAGCCATCAATATTCGTGGCGCATTGAAGGAACTTGGTGACAATGCCAAGGACTTTATTAAACCCGACAGACCACAAAGCGAGCCATTGGTGCAAGTGATGTACCGGTACGATGTGTTGCCCGAGTTTGGTCCACAAAAGTTGATTGATGGTAGCCGTGAGTTTTGTATTAAAATGATTGAGTTGGGTAGGTATTACAGCCGTAACGACATCAACCAAATTTCACAGATCATGGGGTATTCAGTTTGGGAACGCCGAGGTGGATGGATGACATTGCCCGACACCAACACACATATTCCTTCTTGCAGACATTCTTGGTTCCAAGTATTAGTTAAGCCAAAGCCATGAGCCAAAAAGCATTATTTATCACAGAAAAGCAATTGAAAGATGCCTCGTTGATTAACGAGAATGTTTCAATGTTCAAGTTACGTCCTACGGTTATCATGTGCCAGGAGATGCACATTCAGCCGATTATTGGAAGTGATTTATACAAAGAGTTACAAACGCAAATCATTGCCAATACTTTGACCAATGAAAACGAAACGCTACTTGCCGACTATATCCAACCATGCCTTCAAATGTGGGTAATGATGGAAGCACCCATGGCATTAGGTTTCCAATTCCGGAATAAGAACGTGGAGCGTGGCACCGATCAGAATAGCACTCAAGCAAGTGTGCAAGAGTTACAGCGATTGATGGACAACTACCGCAATAAAGCTGAATGGTACTCCGAGCGTGTGACTCGTTTCCTTTTGGCCAACACAACGGACTATCCTTTATTTTCTAGTCCGACTTCCAACATTGACACCATCCTTCCGACACGTAGAAACTACACGAGCGGAATGGTATTGACTCGACCAGGTTGCTGTGGTAGCTTTGAAGAAAAGTACCAGGCCAACTATAATAGAACTTGTTGTGATTAAGTATGTCAACACACAAAAAGAACTTAGAAAAGTTACGGATTTACCTCGAAAAGCAAAAGCATGAAAAGTTGGAACAGCATAAAAAGAGTATTAAAGGAGTTCAGCGAGGGACACCCGCTCGTTAATTCCTTTGGTACCGGTGACATATTGAATCCGGATAGTGCCGATATTACTAACTTTTTAACTCCAAATGTTGACCGAGTATATTATCCGTTGGTTTTTGCCCTTATGGACCGTGCAAGCTTCGTGTCCAATGGTATTACAATCAGTTCTTCTTTGGTCTTCATGGATAAGATTGAAGAGTTGCAGAAGGTTGCGGATATGCCAATGGGTGGAGATGCCACGGACTTCCAACAAAAGCAAATTGATGAAGTGATTAGTGACATGATTCAGCTATCAAGTGACTACATGGTTAAGTTTCAAAGGACGTATGGCCAAGATTTTGCGGTTGATGTGAACGCCGGCATTGAGCCTTTCGTTGATAGGTTTGGCGATCGTGTTGCGGGCGTACGTGTGACGATGAATTTTACCATGCCACTTGCAATGTCGTTGTGCGATCTACCTTCCGAGTTGAATCCCGATACTTGCTATTACGGGACTTCTGCGACCAGTTCGGTTGTGGACTACCTTGATGGGAATATAATCTACGTAAGGGCGGGAAAACCCTTCACAATAGGCTTCGATGCGAACGCTGTGACCAATGACTTCATTTGGTTTGCAGTTCCCGAGAATTACACGTTCACCGTATGGCAAAGAAGTAACATTGACGTTGGAAACTTCAGCGATTTATTCGAGTTGTACGACACGCAAGATGGATACGATATTTGGATTTCACAGTGGCCGACTGACGTGGTTACACCAATGACAATAAGATGATAAATATAACCGACAATTTTAGGGTAAATAAACCCGCTCCGATCGATGACCGATTGGGACCATTTCTCTCAACTGCGTTGGCATTAAGTTCGATTGAATTAGACCGCCGAT
>ENA-UPTJ01001271-UPTJ01001271.1-marine-metagenome-genome-assembly--contig:-NODE-1271-length-13757-cov-11.251569_pt1 | contig 13757 bp, 9 predicted proteins | sample MGYA00238168_ERZ767080 | MGnify/ENA primary metagenome ERZ767080 (study PRJEB28935, sample SAMN06266237) | marine metagenome | isolation source: Columbia River Estuary | place: USA:Columbia River... | reverse complement strand
CGTTGGTGGAATAGACCAATACCAAAGAGCCTCCGGAACCCTGCGTTTCCCAAGTAATCCGATGCAGACGGTAAGCCTCGCGCATTCGGCGACGCAATAAATTTCGATCAACAGCTTTTTTGAAGCGTCTTTTGGGGACCGTGAAACCAATGTTCAACGGCTGGGACCCGGGGAGATACCGAACCTGGAAGGGAAATTCAAAGAAATGGGAGCCCTGCTCAAAGACACGATCAAAAGAACCAAAGCCCCTCAAGCGGGGTGGCATGCTCCGGTCGAGCATCCCCGTTGGGGTTAGGCCTTGTGTCGACGCTCGTCTGATACCGAAAGCTTCTTGCGGCCCTTGGCCCGACGACGGGCTAATACGGCACGACCGTTGGCCGTCTCCATGCGGGAACGGAAACCGTGTTTGTTACGACGCTTGCGGTTGGAGGGCTGAAAAGTGCGTTTCATGGCGTATTTCTATAACGAAGGGTCGCAAAGATAAGGCTTTTGGGTCCCCATTCACCCCTTGACCCTACCTTTGTTGACCATGAATCAACCCCAACAACCCGAAGCGATTTACACCGTTGGCCTGGACCCTGAACGGCCCCGGCACCTGCTTGTGGAGGTTCAATGGCACGTGCAAGGCGCCGAAACCCGGTTTCGACTCCCCCAATGGAGGCCGGGACGCTACGAGCAAAGCCTCTTTGTCAGGAACTTAGTGGCCTTGAAGGCCCAAAACGAGAACGGCGAACCCCTCACCGTTATCAAAACCGAAGCCTCCGAGTGGCTGGTTTACCACTCTGGGTCCACCACCTTGCGGTTGAGCTACCGGTATTTTGCCAATCAACCCGACGCCGGTGCCTGTTGGGCCGATCCCGAATGGATGTACGTTAACCCCGTGCATTGCCTGATGTACCGCGAAGATTTCCTGGGGCAGCCATGCCGACTTTATATTAACACCGAAGGGATGTCAACCACGACGGGGCCCGTTATCGTTGCCACTTCCCTGCATGGCCAAGCCGACCTAGGATATACGGCCAGGGATTACCACGAATTGGTGGACAGTCCCTGGATGGCGTCGGCCCAACTGCAGCGATTGGATTGGGTCAGTGAAGGCGTGTCTTTTGTGTTATGGATGCACGGAGTCCCGGCGCCCGATGAAGCCATGCAGGCCCAAATTTGCCGTCAATGGGAGGCCATGGCCAAGGTCCAAATCCAAACCCTGGGTCGGTTTCCACAAGACGAATTCCACTTCATACTGGTCGGCCTACCCTATGCCTTTTATCACGGTGTGGAACACCGTCGTTGCACGGTTCTCGCCCTGGGACCCGCCACTGAGATTTGGACACATTTGTACCGAGAATTGCTGGGGGTTGCATCCCACGAGTTGTTTCATGCATGGAATGTGAAATCCTTTCGCCCCAAGGGCATGGAATCTTATCGTTACGAGGGATGGATGTACAGTGATTTGGGCTATGTGTACGAAGGGTTTACCACCTATTACGGGGACCTCTTCTTGGTTCGTAGCGGTTGTTTACTTCCGGATGAATACCTGGAAGAAGTCAACGCCTACCTCCTAAGGCACAGCGAAAACTACGGGCGTTACAACCACGGCCTGCGAGAATCCAGCATCGACACGTGGGTCGATGGATATTCCCAAAGCCAATCCGCGCCGCATCGACGGGTTTCCATTTATGCCGAAGGTATGTTGCAAGCCTTGCACCTGGATTTGGTGATCCGTTCCAGCACCATGAACAACGAATCCCCTGCCTCCTTGGATGACCTGATTCGTTACTTGTGGAAGCGTTTTGAACAAAGCCCCGAACCCTCCGGCTATACCCAAGAAACCTTGACTCTTTGGTTGCATGAAAATGTTAGCGTCCCCTCCACTTACAAAAATTGGGGAGATTATTTTCGAATCCATTACGAACAACCCAACAGTATCGAAGAATCGTTGCGTTCCATCCTCCCCCAATTCGGTTGTCGTTTAACAACCACGCCCAATGAGGACCGAATCAAATACTTGCTGGGACTACAAATGAAATGGAATCAGGCCGAACCGCGCGTGGAACATTGCGTGCCGGGTTCTCCCGCCGCCTTGGCCGGTTTGGGACCCGATGATCGATGGTTGTCGTGGGAAATTCAAACCGATTCGAGCGAGCAGTCCCCAGCGGTCCTGAACCCTTCGTCGGATGCGGACTTTTTGCGCAAAGCCCTGACTCCCGCCGATTCGTTACGGGTTCGATGGATCACAGCGCTCGGGCATGAGCGTCAAGGAGTCTTGCGCACCCACTCGACCCTTCGCTATTACCATCACCACAAAATCGAACTCGATCTCCAGGCCGGACCCAACGAACTTAGAGCCCGAAAGCAATGGCTTGGGATCGCTTAGGTTTAACCGCGGTTCATGGACATGAGGAACTCCTCGTTGGATAGGGTACCCCGCATGTGATTTAACAACAACTCCATGGCCTCCTGCGAAGTCATATCAGCCAAGTGGTTGCGCAGAATATACATTTTTTTGAGGGTGTCCTTGTCCATTAACAAATCATCCCTTCGTGTTGATGAGGACGTCACATCAATCGCAGGATAGATGCGTTTGTTGGAAAGTTTGCGGTCCAGTTGCAATTCCATATTCCCTGTTCCCTTGAATTCTTCAAAGATGACCTCGTCCATTTTGGAACCCGTATCAATCAGCGCGGTGGCCAAAATCGTCAATGATCCGCCGCCTTCTATGTTACGGGCTGCTCCAAAAAATCGCTTGGGCTTGTGAAGGGCGTTGGCGTCCACACCTCCCGAAAGAATCTTGCCCGATGCAGGCTGTACCGTGTTATAGGCCCGGGCCAATCGGGTGATGGAGTCCAAAAGAATAACGACATCGTGTCCGCATTCAACCATTCGTTTGGCCTTCTCTAACACAAGATTGGCTATACGAACATGTTTGTCAGCCGGTTCGTCGAAGGTGGAGGCAATCACCTCGGCATTCACCGAACGGGCCATATCGGTGACTTCTTCGGGACGTTCATCAATCAGCAAAATAATGAGATAAACCTCCGGGTGATTAATGGAGATTGAATTGGCTACATCCTTGAGCAGGAATGTTTTACCAGTTTTGGGCTGGGCGACTATCAAGCCGCGCTGGCCCTTGCCAATCGGGGTGAAAAGGTCCATGATCCGCATGGACAAATTATCGGCCCGATGGGTCAAACGAAGTTGTTCGTTGGGGAACAGGGGTGTTAAATAATCAAAGGGGACCCGATCCCTGATCTGAGCCGGGCTAAGCCCATTGATCGTATCAACACCTGTTAAAACATAAAATTTTTCGCCATCGCGCGGTGGTCGGACCTTGGCCTTCACCGTATCGCCTGCTTTGAGGCTGTAACTCTTGATCAGTTGGGATGGAACATAAACATCGTCCGGTGAGCCCAGGTAATGGTAGTCCGAGGAACGCAAGTAGCCAAAGCCTTCGGGCATGGGTTCCAGGACCCCTTCAATTTCGACCACCGTTTCGAAGGAATAACGATCGACCGCGCGCGATTCCTTTTTTTCGCCGTCTTTGTCGCGGGGTCTTTCCCAATCTTTGGGCCGGTTCCCTGGACGCTGGTCCTGAAAGCCGGTGCGTTCCGGGCGTTGATCCCGGGGCTCTCGGTTGTCCCGGGGTTCTCGGTTGTCCCGGGGTTCTCGGTTGTCCCGGGGCTCCCGGTTGTCCCGGGGCTCCCGGTTGTCCCGAGGCTCCCTTTTTTCCCTAAAGGAACGCAAATCGCGAGGGCTGGTATCGGGACCTTGGGAGCCATTGTTACGAAAATCTGTGGGATTGTCATCCGTTTTGGATGACCCGATGCCAAGGTTATCCTCCAATGTTGGAGAAGACTCAGAATCGCCCCCTTCCACGCCAGGCGTGGGAGCAACAAATGCGCCAAAAAGGTCTTGCTCGGGTTCGGGGATGATCGGCTCGGGGCCCGTTTCTATTTCTGGCAATAGCTCTCGTTTGGAAGCGTCCAAGCGGGGCCTGCCCCGAGGTCTAGGCGGCTGGGGCACGACGTTTTCGGACGGTGCCCTATGGGTCTGGGAATCTGCTTCTGGATTGTTTTTGCGGGGTCTACCCCGACCTTTGGATTCGGTCACGCTAAAAATTTAATGAGACAAGGAAGAAAATAGGAGCTACGACATGAATGAAGAGGCGTCAGGGACGGCCCTGAGGCGAATTGAATAAGCCTGCAATGCTTTTAAAAAAAAATCGCATACCCTAGGGTATCGAATGAATGATTAGAATAAATAAGGTGAATGGGAGTCCCTTTTAGAACAAACAAGGGATAATGTTAACCAAATATACATCCTTGGAATTATATTTCCTAGAGAAATATAAACTTTTGATAAAAAATACCTTTTTATTCAAAAGCCTGGGGGTTGGATTCCTGATCGTTTTCTTCCTGTCCCTGGAGCATCGCGCCGGCACCGACACCACCCTGCGTCGCCAACATTCGGACCCTAACCGAGTTGAAGCCGTGATGAACCGGGTCGAGAAGCTTTACCGGACCCAACCCGGACAGGCTCTACGGATGTTAGAAAGCCTCGGGCCCCGAAATCGTTTGGGAATGAACCAAAGAGGTACCTGGCACCTTCTAAAATCCAAATGCTATCAGCGCCAAAACAAATACCAACTAAGCATTGAGGAGGCCTTAATGGCCGAGACATCTTTGCTTAAATCCAACGATAGCAGCGGGCTCATGGGATGCTACAGCATCAAGGGCAACGCCTACTTCCACCTCCTGGCCTTGGACGCTTCGGCCGAATGTTACCGCAAAGCCGTTCGTTTGGCTATCGCCCTGGATCGCAAGGATGCAGAGGCCGATCTGACCCTGAACTTGGGCAATATCTATGCCCAACAAAAAGATTGGAATCAAGCGGGGGCCTATTACCGCGACGCACTTCTTTACTACAAAAACTCCAAAGACCCCATGGTCAGTTATGTCCTAAACAATTTGGGGGTTGTTGAAGAAATGAACGGCCGGTATCATGAGGCCAAAAAATATTATACCCAAGCTTGGCGTCTAGACACCCAACTCCTTGATTCAATGGCCATGGCATCGGACTTGATCAACTTGGGCGAGGTCTGCAACAAACTTCAACAATGCCAAGAGTCTCTTCAATGCCTTCGACAAGCCCTGAGCATCAGCAAAGCTTTGGACAACGGGGGCTATGTGTCCAGAATTTTGATGTTGCAAGCCGAAGGCCATCTGCGATGCGGGGGGGGTCGGGATTCGGCCATGCACTATGCACGGCAGGTGGTCCGCTGCGTTGAACAAAATCTTAGCGAAGATACCCTGAATCTACGCAAGGCCCATGCGTTGCTGGCCTCCCAACTAACCGCCTTGGGTCAGGCCAACGAGGCCGTACCCCATTACAAAGCTTGGAGACTATTGGATAGTATTGTGCAGGCCCGAGAAGCCCAAGAGAAGCTTCTGGAAATACAGGCCTCCTACGATTCAGAGCACCTACAACGCAAAAGCGAGCGACTGGAATTCGAAAAAATCCTCTTGCAGACCCGCAGTGAACGACTGCATGCCACGAATTTGGCCTTGGCCGGGGCACTGCTACTCAGTTTGGCGGTGGGGGTCGTGTTGTATTACCGTCAAAAGGCTCTGAGATACCGCGATCAGCAGGCCGATTAGAAGGAGGGGGCTCGTTTGGTGGTAGATTTGTCGTCTACTACGATTCACATGCTGCAGATTCCATATCTACGCGAAAACCGCGCCATGGCCCAGGAGGCCCTTCAACGCAAAAAAGTTCACGATTCCGGTGAAATCCTTGACCATCTCCTGAATTTGGATGATCAAAAGCGTCTAATCCAAACCCAAGTGGAGCAAAACCAAGCCACTTTGAATGCCAGGGCCAAAGCCATTGGAACCGCGGTCCAGCAAGGCCAACACGAACATGCGGTTGAACTCAAAAGCGAGGTCGCCCAAATCAAACAAGAAAACGCCACCCTCGAAAACCGCCTCCACGAATTGCAGGAGGCGATCCAAAATCAACTTCTGCGTTTGCCCAATCTGCCGCACGCTTCGGTCCCTCATGGCCACGGTCCTGCAGAGAACGAAGTGGTCTTTCTCTCAGACCCATCGGCTGAATCAACACATAGGGAACTCCCCCACTGGGAAATCGCTCAGCAGTACAAGCTCATTGATTTTGAACTGGGCGTGAAGGTGACCGGAGCTGGTTTCCCTGTCTATTTGGGCGCAGGCGCTCGATTGCAACGGGCCTTGATCCAGTATTTTCTGGACTTTAATGTAGCTGCAGGCTATACCGAGATTCAACCTCCTATTTTGGTCAACGAAGATTCGGGCTTTGGAACGGGGCAATTGCCCGACAAAGAAGGCCAGATGTATTATGTTACAGAAGATCGCCTCTACCTTGCACCCACGGCCGAAGTCCCTGTTACCAATTTGTACCGGGATCGTTTACTTCAAGAGAACGAGCTCCCCGTTCTTAACACCGCTTACACCCCATGTTTTCGCCGGGAAGCCGGGTCTTATGGGAAAGACGTTCGCGGTTTGAATCGTCTTCATCAATTTGACAAGGTAGAAATTGTCCAAATTGTCCACCCCGACCATAGCTATTCGGTACTGGAAAAAATGCGCGATCATGTTCAATCCTTGGTCGCTTCGTTGGGCATGCCCTTTCGGATCCTCAAGCTATGCGGTGGGGATATGGGCTTTGCTTCGGCCTTGACCTATGATTTTGAAATCTGGAGTGCCGGACAGGGACGCTGGCTGGAAATTTCGTCCGTCAGCAATTTTGAGAGTTTTCAGACGAACCGACTTAAGCTTCGTTTCAAAGACAGCCAAACTGGCAGGACCCGTTTGGCTCATAGCCTCAACGGTTCAGCCTTGGCTTTGCCTCGCGTATTAGCCGCCCTCCTTGAATTCTATACCGACAGCAAGGGCATCAAGATTCCTGCGGTCCTACAGCCCTACATGCAAACCGACTTTATCCCAAAGCCTTGAGGGAAGCAATCACCTGGGTTAGTTTGAGATAATTCAATTGGTAAACAGCCGTTGAATGCTTTGTAACATCAACCAAGTCGTTTTGGACCAGGACCCCCAAATGATGATGGGCCAACGTCGCCTCAATCCCCAATCGGTCCGCAATATCGGCCGCTGTCATGGAAAGATGTTTATGCAAAAGCTCAATGATTTCTTGGCGGTGTGGTTGCTTGAGGCAATGAACCATGCCGTAAGCTGATGAAATTTGATCAAATTTAATTTTCTTTACGGTCATTGCTCAGTCGATGTGTTTTACAATGGATGTAATATTAGAAAAAAAAATGCTATTTGCAAGTATCTAAATGGTTTCCTTTGAACATTTACCAACAAATACAATGCAAGGTGGAGGGTCAAAAAAAACAACAAAGCTCTGTGACCTTTTTTCTTAACAAAGGTTTATTTTTTTTGGGTAATTTTTTGATGATTCTACATAAGTGTCGATAAAATATACAATATGATACATGTACTTCTTTCGGGCGGGAGCGGAACGCGCTTGTGGCCTTTGTCGAGGCTCCGTATGCCCAAACAGTATTTGCCCCTCGTTCACGGGAGATCCCTTTTTGAAGATACCTTGGAGCGCCACCAAGGGTTCTGTTCGGGACACCTCATCGTGACCAATGCGAATCAATTTGCTTTGGCCCAGCGGCAGGCAGGCCCTCGAACGGCGACGTATGTCCTGGAATCGGTTGGCCGTAACACGGCCCCCGCCATCGCAATGGCTTGTCATACCCTGGATCCCGAATGCATCGTCCTTGTCACCCCCTCCGATCACTTGATTCGGGATCGCGAAGCCTATCGCCAAGCTGTAGAAAAGGCATCGGACCTGGCTAAACAAGGCTACTTGGTGACCTTTGGAATCGAACCTGCCTATCCCGAAACAGGCTTTGGCTACATTCAGGCCCAGGGAAATATCGTAACGGCTTTCAAAGAAAAACCGGACCTAACAACCGCCCAAACCTACCTGGATGCCGGTGGATACTATTGGAACGCGGGTATTTTTTGTTTCAAAGCAGGGGTTTACATGGAAGAATTGAAGCAATGGGCCCCTGATTTGCACAAAGCCGTTCTTGAGGCCTCCTCGTTGAAACAAGGCCCCGATTCCGCTGGTTGTTTCCTGCCCAGCATCCAAGAAATGATGGGCATGACCGATATCAGCATCGATTATGCGGTTCTCGAAAAAAGCGATCGCGTACGCGTTGTACCCTGCAGCATCGGTTGGTCGGATCTGGGGAGTTTTGATGCCCTGTACCCCGAATTAGAAATGGATTCCCAAGGCAATACCCTCACCGGTCAATCCCTTCTCCCTATACGATCCCACAACAACCTGCTGCTGCACTACGGTCCGCAGGTTCTGGTCACGCAGGAAGTGGATAATCTCTTGGTCGTCACCACCCCGGACGCTTTGTACATTGGTCAGCGGGGGCGTAGCCAAGGACTGCGCGAGGTGGTCAAGGAGATGCAGATGCTTAGCCCCGATCTTTTGGAGTCGTATGCTGAAACCGCCACTTCGTGGGGTTCGGCCAAGGTACTGGAACAAAACCCGGATTCCCTGGTCGTGACCCTCACGGTTAACCTACCCGGCCATGACACCCTGCGACTGGGCCCCAACGAATTAAAAGAGCACCCCAGGATTCAAAAAATTCTGAATCAATGGGGAGACACCAATGTTAGCATTCAGTGTTGCAACATTGATAATAACCAGGACATGTCAACTTCTACTCAAAACCTGGCAACTTGGTCCATCCAATGCAATCCGGCCAAGAAAGAATCTCCTAGCCGTATTTTGGTCTTGTTAAAGAAAGGATGAGCCTAGAATCAACGCGATTCTTGGTCCAACAAATACAAGAGGGCTGCCATGGAGGCGGAACCCAATTCCAATTCGCGACGATTCACGGATTCAAAAACGTCGGTCGCCGCATGGTGGTAGTCAAAGTATCGCTGTGATTCCGGAATCAAACCAAACAACTCCGTACCCTGAGGACGGAGAAAACCAACATCCACCCCGCTTCCACCTTTGCGTATCGCGTACACACCGTAAGGATCCAGGAAACGAAGCCAGGGCTGCAAGGCCTTGATTCGTTCCATCGAAGACTCGCTCGAAAATTCCCTTGGGGCGAACCCACCCCGGTCCGATTCCAAGCCGACCTTTTGCTTTTCACCGACCGACGCAGACCAATCCGCGTAGACCTTGGCTCCTCGGGCCCCGTTTTCTTCGTTCATAAAAAGGACCACCCGAAGGCTGCTGGCCGGTTGATACCCCACGGCTTTGAGGAGACGAATCGCTTCCACAGCATGGGCACATCCAGCTCCATCGTCGTGAGCGCCTTCACCCACGTCCCAGGAATCCAGGTGCCCACCAACCACCATCCACTCCCTGGGACGCCGCGATCCGTGCCAATCCCCGATTACATTGTATGATAAGGTATCGGGTAATTCGTAACAATTTGTATACAAGGAAACCCGGGGGCGCTTTCCTTGGCGTTTTTGGGACAACAAGGTCTGAGAAAGCCATTCCGCATCCTCGGTGCTGATAGCAACGGCCGGGATGCGAACCTTGGCATCCCCGTATTGCATGGACCCGGTATGCGGAAAACTGTCCAGACGATGGGTTAACGAACGAATCATAACCCCGATGGCGCCCTTGGAAGCGGCTAATCGAGCCCCATCAAATCGTATATCAATGCAACCACCGTAGGCAGCCATGCTATTGACCGGGCGCTGGTCAAAAGGCTTGTTCAAGAAAACAACCCGTCCGCGCACTTGCAATGAATCGGCCTTTTCCAATTCTTCTAAATTCCCAAACTCCAAAACCTCCCCATGAACACCCTGGGAGCCGGTCCCTACCGATCCCCCCAACGCCAACAATCGCAATCGATAATCCGAGGCGAGGCCGTCAACGCGCACGCTTCCCTTTTCGGCTTCACCTCGAACCCAACGCGGAACCTGCACCGGTTGCAACCAAACAGAATCCAAACCCAAACCACGAAGGTAATCGGCCATCAGTTCAACCGCTTTGGCCGCACCGGCACTGCCGCTGAGACGGTGACCGGCTTTTTTGCAAAGGTCCCGTAACATAGGATAAGAACGACCCGATACCAGCGCGGAATCAAATACCTGACGGATCAATTTAGCCTCATCCTCTTGATTTTGAGCGATTTGAGGTGCCTGGGACCGTTGCGGTGCTTGGGCCCTGGTTCCATCGGGATTCAAGATCAAAAGACCTGTCACCAAAGTGAACAAGCATCCCATAATTCCCCGGTAGAATCCTAGAATTCCGGTTTTTATGTTTTTCATAGCGATTGTTTAAGCCCTATGGGCGGTCAAGAACCTGAACACCGGGCAAGGTGCTCCCTTCCAGCAATTCCAAAAGAGCTCCACCTCCCGTTGAAACGTACGAAACGCGGTCCTGCACACCAAACCGATGGACGGCCGCTGCTGAATCACCGCCCCCAACCAAACTAAAGGCCCCGCGATCGGTGGCTTCGGCAACCGCCTCTGCAATACTTCGGGTCCCCGTTTCGAAATTTGAAAACTCAAAAACACCGGCAGGTCCATTCCACAAAATCGTGGCGGCATCCTGAATTTGGGCAACCATGGTTTGGATGGACTTGGGGCCCAAATCCAAACCCATCCAACCGGCGGGTATTTCGTGGTTCATGGCAATCTGACGATGGGCATCGTTCCCGAAGGCATCGGCAATCACCGAATCTTCGGGGATAACCAATTCAACGCCCAAATCCTTCGCCTTGGCAAGCAAATTTCGCGCTGTTTCCAAGCGATCTTCCTCGCACAAGGAAGAGCCCACCTCGCCACCCATCGCTTTGCAAAACGTATAGGCCATGCCCCCCACCACCAACAGACGATCCACCTTGGGCAACAAATTTTCGATCAAAAGAAGTTTGTCTGAAACCTTGGCTCCTCCCATGATGGCGGTAAACGGCCTGCGTGGATTTTCCAGAACCCGGGCAGCCTGGTCAAGTTCGGCTTTCATCAAGTAACCTGCGGCCACTTGGTCCCCAAAAAAACGGGCAACCGTAGCGGTCGAGGCATGCTCGCGATGGGCCGTTCCAAAGGCATCGTTCACATAGCAGTTTCCATGACGCGCCAATTTTTGAGCAAATTCCACATCACCTGCTTCTTCCTCTGGGTAGAATCGAACATTTTCCAAGAGCAAAACCGAACCCGCTTGCAAATCCGCCGAGGCCTCAAAGGCTTCATCCGAGATGCAATCGTTGACAAAACGAACCTTGCGACTCAGTAGATTCTCCAACGAAGGCAAAAGATGCTTCAGAGAGTAGCGATCTTCCGGTCCCCCTTTGGGTCTGCCCAAATGCGAACACAAAACCACCGATGCTCCGGCATTCAGGAGGTATTCCAAGGTGGGAAGGGCCGCGCGCATTCGGGTCAAATCCGTCGGCTGAAAAGTTTTGGAATCCAAAGGGACATTAAAATCAACCCTCATCAAGACCCTCGCTCCAGCGAGTTCCAAAAGATCCGGCGTTTTGATCATGCGATGAATGACAAATCGTAAAAGGCTTAGGCCACCCTTGCGGCCAAATCTGCAATCCTAGAGGAATAGCCTGCCTCGTTATCGTACCATCCGACCACCTTGACCGTCTGACCAATGACCATGGTGAGGGCTGCATCAAAAATGCAAGAATGGGTATTCCCAATGATATCAACCGAAACGATGGGGTCCAATTGGTATTCCAAGATTCCTTTCATTGAGCCAGCAGCGGCCGATGCAAAGGCCTGATTAATCTCTTCAACGGTCGCTGGTTTCTTCAAAATGGCCGTGAAGTCGGTGACCGAACCATCCGGCACCGGAACGCGCATTGCATTCCCGTTGAGTTTGCCTTTCAAATGAGGAAGGACCAAACCAACCGCCTTGGCAGCACCTGTCGACGTAGGAACGATGCTACAGGCCGCTGCTCTGGCCCGGCGTAGATCTTTGTGGGGAGCATCCTGCAGATTTTGGTCGGCGGTGTAGGCGTGAATGGTGGTCATGAAACCGCTTTCGATCCCCCAAGCATCGTCCAAAACCTTGACCATGGGTGCCAAACAATTGGTCGTACAGGATGCATTGGACAAAATGCGCTCGGTACCATCCAGGCTTTGATCGTTCACACCCAAAACAACCGTCTTCATCTCGCCGGTGGCGGGGGCTGATATAATCACCTTGGACGCCCCTGCTTGGAGGTGGAGTCCGGCCTTTTCTTCGTCGGTAAAGCGTCCGGTTGATTCAATGACCACATCCACGCGCTCTTCTTTCCAAGGAAGCTTGGCTGGGTCTTTTTCGGCACAAATACGGATCCGGCGACCGTTAACCATCAGGGCATCGCCTTCGATGCGGACATCTCCGCCAAACCGGCCGTGGACCGAATCGTACTTGAGCAAGTGAGCCAGGGTCTGTGGATCGGTCAGGTCGTTGATGGCGACCACTTCTATTTGAGGATTCTGAAGGAGGTACTTGAAGCTTAGGCGGCCAATGCGGCCAAACCCGTTGATGGCGATTCTTTTCATAAAATCAGGGTTTAGTGTCAAAAAAAGGCTCGCTTGGAGCCTTCTGACTTGTTTGGTAGCCCGTAGGGGAATCGAACCCCTGTTACCAGAATGAAAATCTGATGTCCTAACCCCTAGACGAACGGGCCCTAAAGGTGCGCAAATATAGACATAACGTTGTTTTGGACAAAATCCGAGGTTGTGCGGGGTTTTGACCCAAGGTTGCGCCGATTTCCAAGCGCCACGAGCACCGTCAGGCAACAACCCAACTGGCCGTTTCTCTACAACGCCTACCGATGAACACTACCATGGGTCTATCGGAATCCATGGGTTAATCGGAATCCATGGGTTAATCGGATTCCATGGCAAATAGGATGGATACCCTCAAAGAAAACGAGGGCGTCAACTGCTGCAAGAAATACGGAGAATTCTCTGCCCTGTGAAACCGCAACAACAACCTTCGAGCAGCACCATGATCTCGCAATTCCATTTTGACAAGTAGCGGAACCAAAAAAAAATCAAGCGATTTGATTTACCAAAAATCAACGTCAAACAGCCCATGATGCTTCGATAGACGTGGTGTAAGCGCTATTCAATATTTTCATAACACTTTGATTTTGTGTGTTTTAATTAATATTTAACCGATATCTAAGTCAGCCTATTCCGAGCTGGCACCGTCCTTCTGCAACTACAAATCGTTGGGGTCGTTATGCCAATACCCAAAAAAATGAAAGCACAAGGATGAAAACCCAAATTTGTTTTTATATCTTTGTATTAATCAGTGGAATTTTGACTCAACCAACGTTGAAAATCCCAAAGAAAAAAGCTTCGATGATCGGTTTTTTTCTTCCGTGTTCGAGCCACTTCGGCGACTCGAAATCAACCTACTTATCCCCAAAATTTTCACTAAAATCCCTGGCCTCTTCGATAAGCAACCATGGTTTTTGGGTCTCAATCCGTTCATTAAATTGTACAGATTGAATTGTCTTAATATGCTAGTTAACAGGCATTTAAAGTTAATTCGGCGTCTGAATTCTCGCTTCTTCCCTGTTATCCACATGGACCTTACGTCTTTCCGTCTGCTTTGCGGATTATACAAAGCTCCTTTTTTTTCCTTTAACTAAACCCAAATAAAAGTGGAAAAAAAATCAACCAAACCGGCAGCGGCCACCAAGGCTGCTCCTAAGAAAGCCGCTGCTCCTAAGAAAGCCGCTGCTCCTAAGAAGGCTG
>ENA-UPTJ01001266-UPTJ01001266.1-marine-metagenome-genome-assembly--contig:-NODE-1266-length-13818-cov-4.140013_pt1 | contig 13818 bp, 22 predicted proteins | sample MGYA00238168_ERZ767080 | MGnify/ENA primary metagenome ERZ767080 (study PRJEB28935, sample SAMN06266237) | marine metagenome | isolation source: Columbia River Estuary | place: USA:Columbia River... | reverse complement strand
TTCCTGTTCTTGTTGTTGATACGTGGCACCATGCATGGTTCTACGATTATCCCGGCGATAAGATGGAATATCTCAACAAGAGCATGAGAGAGATTAACTGGAACGTTGTAGAGATGCGAATGATTGCGGCAGAAATGACCAAGCTGAATCAGCTATACGCAATTCAACCAGTTATATCGAACGACAAAGATCGTGGAATTGCGCTCCCGGCAGCAATGCCACCTGTTGAAGTTTTAGGAGCTCGATAATGTTGCACCCAAAACGTCAAAGATTAAACGAATTTCGTATTCTTCGTGAACAAGATGACGAAGAAAGCAAGGGGCCTCCATATATTCCTCCACAAGAACGGCTGTTAACAACCCCAGACGTTTCTGATTCAATGACAGAAAAAGATGCGTCGGTTGATCAAAAGATCGACAGCTATCTCATGCAGTATGAAAAAGAAGCTGTTCCCCTAGATGCTACGGATGAAGACAAACTAAGCCCAGAAGGTCGTCAAAAAGCAGCAGAACAACCGGTTCCATTGTCCGAGCGACGCAAAGAAAACAAACTTTATCGCTGGCTCTTTGAGCAAGATGATGCTGGTGGTGATGTTGGTGATGACACGGGTGGAGATGATTTGGGTGGTGGCGGAGGAGGAAGCGGTGGCGATGCGCCTGAGCCCGGTCCCGAAGCCCCAGTTGCTCCTGTACCAAAAATCAATATTCGAAAATTTGCGGAAGGCGTTGCTCGCTTGGTTAACAACTATCAAACTCTTGTTGATCCTAAGACAATCATTTTAAATCGTGCCATGTATTATATTGCCAAAAACTATTCACCACGTTTGGCAAAAGAGTTTATGAGCATACTGGAACGTGATTTTGATCTTACCCCAAAAACACCTGCGCAAAAACAAGCTGATTATCCACAAGCTCCAACGGCAGGTAACTCTGGACCTGATAACGGTGGCGGTGTTCCTTCTGGTGGTGGTGGCAGTAGTAGCGGAGTATAACATTTGATATCTGAATTTGAAGAACGAACGAGAGTTGGCCTTTGGTTGGCTTTGCCCAAGGCATCTTTGATTGCGTGTCGCAAAATGCTATTTGAGCATGGTGTTTCTTTACAGGAGCTGTTTTCGCAAATAATTGTAATGATGGAGAACAAAGATCCACGAATCAAAAATGTTTTGGAAGAGGCAAAAACCAACAAATTTGCCAACAAGAAAAAACAGTTTGTGTTTACGAATCCCAAAGCGTTGTATGCTGCTCTTGGAGAAAAAGATCCACTTAAAGATAACAAGGAATAAATGTTATGGCAAGCAACAGAAAGAAAAAACCCGAAGAGCCAGCAGAAGAAGCTAAGAAAATAATTTCAGCCGAAGATTTAAATCTCAGCGAATTAGTTTCGAGATTAAAAGAGTTTGAAAGTAAAGCTTTGCTGGATCGTTTAAAGGTGTTGGAGCGTAATGTTGCCATGATTCAAAAAGCACAAACGATCGATGGTGGATTGCTTAAAGAAATAAAACAGCACGTATTATATCTGAGTTTAGCACACGAAGAATTGCTTAACAACCTCGGAGGCGAGACGTATCCGGAATCATCAGAAGAACCAGAAGAATCGTTGGCCGACGAAAAGAGTGACAAAAAATGGAACTAACATTGATTAAAGCAAAAGCTTTTTTTTATAAGCTTTTGATGTTTGCGAAGCTCTACTGGAAAGAGTTTATATTTGGAGCTATTTTGCTTTACACTTTGTTTTTTGCAAAACAAAAAGCTGATTTGGTGAATAAGTTGATTGAGGAAAGAAGTGCGACACGAAAGGCTCACCAAGAAAATATTGATAAGCTTACTCAGCAAATACGAACAGAAATTGAGACACGACACAAAATTGAAATAGAATTTCGTTCACTGGTCGAAAAAATCAATCAAGAACATTCCGAAGAAGTTCAACGAATCGCCTTGGAACATGCAACACAAATTAAAGAGCTAATGAAGCTTCACCAAAACAATCCGGAACTAATGGGCAAAACAATCAACGATTTGTTGGGTATACGAGTTATGTCGGTATCGACAGAAAGACAACCTTGGGAGCCTGCGTAATGAAGAAAAAACTGTTGGCAGCTTTTCTTGGATTAACGATTGCCTGTAGTGGTGCAACAACAAGAGCTCGTGCCACTTCATCGGCATATAGTTTGACAGAAACAAACATGGCGCCATACAATGTGCAACGTTCTCCGGAACCAACCCCTATCACAATCAGAAGCGTGATTGGGAATGCTCCACCTTCGTTGCATACAGAAATGATATACATGTACGGAATGAACGAAACAAATCCAGTTAGACCATTTGTAAGAGGTCCATGGAATGGCCTTTGTATTAACGAGGCATCAGTTGCTCAAATTTCAACAGCAGCCAATACCGTAGCACTCTCAGTACAAAATGACGAGTTTCAAAGATTAAGAACGCTGAGTGCATATGCGCAAAGAGATATTGCAACTCTTAGATCAGATTTTCGTATGTTAGAACTTAGCATGCAAGCTCAAATAAATGACCGAGATATATCTTTAAGAGAACAAGAACAAATTATCTCATCACTAAGACGTGGGAATATATATCAAAATATCGGAGTAGGCATTGGTGGATTGCTTTTAGGACTTGGTGTTTCTGGATTGATTATAATTACTCAATAGGAGGATCATCATGACACTACTTCTCAACAACAGCGATGGTAAACCAAGTTTAAGTTTCACAATGGTATATACAGCATTTCTTGTTGCTGTTCTTTGGTTTGCACTTTCGATGTTTGATATCAAACACGTCAGAGCATTCGATGTAACAACAGTAAGCGGATTTTTAACACCACTCATGGCCCTTTATTTCGGACGCCGTTGGAATGATGCAAAAACACCACCCAGCGAACCTGCATCTCCTTCCGAATAATAAAACACTATAAAATAAGGCATTTTAGAAAAATCTAGTCTATTTATAGAAAGATGCGATTAATGTTTGCATCTGAAAGGATTGGTTATGCTAACCGGTAAAGAATATCTGGATAGTGTTCAGCACGCTATACAAGAAGAAATAGACACCGAGTTACAACGTTTGCAGTATTTCCTAAAAGCTAATGCCCGAGTTCACAACACACGGTTTCCTTTTTTGTTTCCGGTGAAAAACTGTCGTCTTGAAGTTATAGAAGCTTTAGCCAATCATCTTACTGAAGCTGGTTGGAGTGTAGAGAAGGGCAAGGAATATATGCAAATCATGCCAGCAAAAACGTCACCGGTTGTTGCGCCTGCACTTCCTCGTAAGTAAATGGTATCGGCCTCTTAATTATAACAGGAGGCTTGGATGAACATGTTAATAAAAAATACCGAGGGACTTTCAACAGTCTCCATTCTCTACCTCTACTGTCCAGCCTTTATAAGCTTTTAGTTTTCCAGATAAAAGTTTATAAAAACTGCTTTTTTCAAAGTTGTTTTCCAGCATAAACTTTCCAAGGTCAGTTGCTTTTACTTTTGTTGTTTTGTCATCAAACATAAAAACAAACGTTTTATCACCATAACGGTTTCTTGCTTTAGTTTCACTGATCATTTGTTTTTGTTCTTCTGACATAACTTTGCCAAAGTTCGGGTTCTTTTCCCCACTTCTAGCAAGACTCATTTTTTCTTTTGTTTCATCTGTTGCTTTTTTTCCCAACTTGGCTTGTCTTAATTTTTCTTTAGTTGTATCAGCTATATCTCTTTTTGAATCAATCAATTTTTGTATGTGTTCTACAGTTTTTGGCTTTCTTAGTTTGTTTTTTGTTATCTCTGACATTTTTTTTCCTAAATGTGCCGCTCTTATCTTTTCCTTTGTTTCGTCGGATCTTGGTTTTCCCACTCTTGCTGCAACTGAAGCCTTTGTTGCTTTTGACATATCTTTACCTTTTCGTTGCTCCCTCCATAAAGCTTTTGTTTTTTCTGAAGGTTTGTAACCAAGCGTATTACCAGCCTTTTCACAAATGTTATAACACCGATCTTTGCTGTCAAAAAAAAGATCCAAATAATACTGTTCTCTTGCCAGCAATTCGCCTTTTGAAACCATCTCTAGAATCTCGTATGTGAGCGGTTCTTCTCCGTATTCTTTCTTGCAAGCGTTGTAGTCATTTTGCATATATTGATTAGGATGGCGATTGTGAAATAAATCTGATTGATGCGACGCCCACCGTTTCATAAAGTCAATCGTGCTCCCTACGTATAAACGACCATTGAATTTGTTTGTTATTTTATAAATACCAGATTTTTTCATGTTCATATGTTATAAGTATGTTGCTTATCGCAGTTGTAGGATGAAAAATATCGGAAAAAAGAATGGATTCATATGAACAAACTAATAAAGAACACTGATGGAATTTCAACAATTGAGTATGTGATTTTGCTCATGCTTATAGCTTGCGTAGGCATTGTGGCTTGGAGAACATTTGGTAATACCGTTGTTGGTAAAGTTAATGCTGGTAACAGCCAAATAAGCGGTCTAGGCGGTACCTGATTAGTTTTTCTCAAAAGACGAATACTTATTCACAAACCTAATAGAAAAGGTAGGAGGATTATAACATGTCAGTAACAACAACAATCGATTCAGTATTGGGCGTAGTTTCAACAAATGACCCAGCAGGTACAGGAACAGTATCGATCACCGGTCTGCAACATCCGGTGCTAGCTCTTACAACTGCGCAAACACTTTCAGCAGCTCAAGCTGGTGCATTCACATTCGGCGACGGTGGAGCACCTGTCGTTTACGTGATGCCCCTAGCATCAAGCTGCCCAGGCGCAGTATTCACATTCCGTTCGCTAACAGCGCAAGCTAACGCTCTTACCTGTTCACAAGAAGCGGCAGGTACAAAAGCTTTTACCGACGGAACATCAAACGGTTCAAAACTAGCTGTTGCAAACGTACTCGGTAGCTCAGTATCACTCCTCTCGGATGGTAAAAGCTTTCTCGTTATCGGGAACAGCGGCTCACTAGCATTCTCAGGCACCTGAGAATAAACAGCTATATATAGCTAAATTAAAACCTCCTGCTAGTTATCTGGTAGGAGGTTTTCTTATGTCTATTATCCTAAACGAACAACAACTAACAATCCCAGAAGTTCAAACAACCTCATGGCTTGATCCCGAAGCGGCCTCTCAGAAAATCAAACAAGTAACCGATAAAAGTCCTCGCAGTACGTGGGTTCGTGGAATTGTATGCCACACGATTCATGGTAAACTTGGCAAACTTTTACCGGGAAATGGAGTTGCAGGTAATCTTGCAGAGAGATATGCTCAATATCAAACCAACACAGATCGTAGTGTAAGCTGGGATTATACCTGTGATTTAGATGGCAGTTGGATTGTTCAAAACGATCCAACCAAATATTATACTTGGCATGCCACCTCAGTCAATGGCTATACATGTGGTTTCGAAATGGTCCAGTTGGATAATGGTGATATGTACGAAGAACAAATCGCTAAAGCCGTTCGGTTCATCGATTTCATTACAGCCAAACTTGGTATCCAACGTCAGATCCCATGGGACATGAAAAATAACTGCGTCAAACAAGGTATTTTGCATCGTATCGCTGGTACAAACAATGGAAAAGATGTCATCGGAGTTTATGCGCATTATCATCAAACTACAAACAGAGGAAAAGGCGATCCCGGTCCATGGATCTTTAATGCTCTAAAAAATGCAGGGTATGAACTTTTCGATTTCGACAACGGTGATGATAAAGAGGTCTGGAAGGCTCGTCAGAAGGCTCTAGGGTTTGCTGACAAGGATTGTGATGGAGTCCCCGGTCCTGCCACTGTAAGAGCTCTAAAAGCCGCTAATAAACCTCATGGCATATGGGTACCACGTCCCATCGATTTATTGATCAAATGATTGGCAAATACCCACCTTGAGCTAACCAATCTAGATCAACGTTGTCTGATGTAAATACGTCTGCATCTTCTATTGGTTCATCTGATTGCATAATTCGGTCGATGGTTATATCTGAAGGTGCAAACGTTTCTTTCGCTTCTGTTTGCAATCTTTTTCTTTTTGGAGGAGAAGCTTGCGAGTATGACCTCATGAGATGTTTAGCTCCAGTAGGTGTATCTACCGTGAATGGAGAATAGTCTTCTGGGATTGGTGTTGAGATATGCAGTCTTCCTTGACAACGAATTCGCAGGTAAAGATACGTTCCACTTCCTCCCGGCGTAGCTCGCATTTCAACATAGAACTTGTTTTTGGAAGCTAGGTTTGATAAACGAGGAACACCAATAGCAGAAAGATTGGCTGGATCTGCACCAAGAATATAGAAACCTCTGTGGTCGTTTTCTTTTCCACCAACTTGTGCATAATACACACCTTTTTGTGAATAAAGCGTTGTCATAAACTTTGCATGCGCAAGAACGTTGATGTTCAAGGCTTCAAGCAATCCTCGTTCTTGTGCGGCAGCCCACGCTAATCGTGTGCATTTTAAACCATCTCCTGTAACGTTGTAAACTTCGCCATCCTTTGTTTCTCTGAACTTTTTACCTTTTACGATATACGTTCCTGCTGCAAAGTTTTTAAGAAATCGCCGCAAACGTTTCAACGCTCCACCGGTTCCAAGAGCAGCTTCAAGTATAGCTTTCATTTCATCATGAACCTTTATCATGACTCTGCTTGTGCCAAGATCAGAAAGAAAACGTATGTTTTTTGGATCGCTGATATCCCAGCTACTTCCACCGAGTTGTGCCTTGAAATCTTTTTTTATTTCTAGTCTATATGGACCAACGACATTACCTTCATTATCTTTTAGAGAGAATGCGGCATCTACACTATGACGATCAGAACCTGCCCCAGCAATTGATTTAGGACTCATTCCAGCAGCTACAAGAGAAGATATGACTTGCTCCTCGTACCCAGCTCCTTCGTTCTCATATTCTTCGTATAAAAGATCTTCAAGTAGGATCATAATAACAAAACACCTTACACTATACATAGTAAGTTATAATTCATAGGAGTTACAAACATGAAAATCTGGCCAAGTATTGAACGAACTTATCATAAACGAAAAGATGGTTATTACCAAGAGGTTGTCAGTCATTTTGTTCATTTCCAAGATGCGTCTGGGAATACGCAAACAAAACTTGACAATCAAACTCTTGGTGGTGTGTTTACCGAGAACTATACCCACAATTCATTTAGCGGTGTTGTGACGTTTATTGAAAACGGACAAGAAAAACGTCTTGTTGCTGTGGAGAAGTAAAACCGTTAGCCCAGCAGGATTTTTTTACCTTGTGTTGGTTGTTGATTGTTAACAATCAACTTACTGTCTTCGATAGTATCTTTGCACTCGCTAATCACTTTAACGATTTTCATCATGGAATCACGATTCTCTAGTTCGAGTGCTAGAAGATAAATCAGATAAAGCTTCATACGTTGTGAAACGCCATATTGATTAATTGTTTTTACAATACCTCGGCATTCCATACGTTTTTCTTTTGATAGTTTGGTTTCAACATAGTTTGGAACAACATATGCTTCACCTTCAACTGTTTCGTTTTCATCTGTAAGCATACCATCAAAATTGCCTTCGTTACTCATACATCCTCCGTTGAGAAGTTTTCAATTCTCCAAAGTGTTTTCCCAGCCATTAACAAATATTTTCCCTGTGTATCTTCACCGTGAGTTTCTTTATATAAGATCACGGGTCGATCCCATTTTTCGTTTTGATAATTAAACTGTATTTGTTGCCATGCTGGCGTGTCAAGTTCATATTTGACCAACAAACCAACAAGTTTTTCTGGTAAACTAGTTTTGATTTCTTCGATGTCTGGAACCAAATGACTGTCTTCTTTTTTTATTCTTTCAGAAGTGTTTACTTCGGTTACTTTATGGATTGCACCACAGTTGTTGCATCTAGCATATGAAGGCTTGATTGCACCATCTGGGCTGATTACAGAAAACACAACAAACTTATGAAAAACAGGAGGATCGTGTTCTTCATATTGACGAAGAACACAATTACACGTTATTAGATGTTTGATTGATTCAAGCATAACGACAGCAGACTGCCAAAAACAATAATAGAAACGTTGGAATCAAGCGTGAACTTCTGCTGTCTTTTTGTTTTTTGGGAAGGTAGCTTTTGGGGCTACCGATTCGGTAGGGTTTTCATCGCCTGCATATGCATCAAGCTCACGTTTGATGTGTGCATGAAAAGAATCAATATTCTTAAGTTCGAACTCAGTAATCGAGATCTGGACTAGTCTAAGAATATGAGTAAGCACATCATGATCGATAGGCAAATTTTCTTTGCGAGCTTGCAATTGTATCCGATCAAATACTCCTTCTGATATTGAATGAATCAGTCGATGTACTTCACGTTCGATAGTTGAATCAAGTTTTACTCTTTGTGGATCGCTCATATATTGTCTCCGTGTTGCTTATTCTTTTTATGAATATATGATAATGTATTGCTACTTGCTATGCTTATTTGCAATCCCAGAAGAAACAAAACTCCATGGTTTAAGAACACCCTCAAATCCAGAAGACGTAACATATCCTCGTAACTGGTCTGAAAACAAACTAGTAACTTCCCCAGCGTCAGGTGGAGAAGCATCGATATGAATAACTGGAACTTTGCCCGTTGTCTCTTGTATTTTGGTTGCGAGTTCAATTGCAAGAGTTACCTCGTAAAACATACGTGCTTTAACTTTAACAGGATATGCTCCCTTGAACTCTCTGCGATTTTGTTGTGAACTAGAATAATAATAAAAACCACCACGGCCCTTGCGATACACACAAACAACAGTAATGAATCGATATTCGTGACCATGAAGGTGTGAATCTACACCTACAATCAACTCATAGTCAGTCGCATACATCGGATAGCTTTCCTTTATCCAAGCATACATCTCTTCATCAGTTATAACGTTACCATCTGCGTCGTTCCAAGTTCTCATAATGTTTTACATTATCACAATCAAATCGATTTTTATAGGTTTTCTTTTGGTAATCGCTACAATTGGCTCTTCCCCAGCGAGGCGTTTTAAAAATTATCTCGCTTTTTGCCACGTATTTGGTTTGTTTTTCGTCTTTACGAGGAAGTTTGTAACGACGTATTGGCACAAATATTCTCGGCACATTTTGGGTCTAACTTCATAAATCTGACATTTATACGTTGTTGGATTCATAAACTTGCACACATAACGTGGACCAAGAACCTGAAAACGTAAAAAAGGGTAAGCTTTTTTATCTCTGAACACTGCATTGTTTGGTGCATCTTTAAACAAAGTATCACCAATTACAACACCTTCTTCGTAATCGATCACAATATCTTGTCTAGAAAAGTTCATACCTTTCTTACGGAACCATTTTACAATATCTTTGATCCACTCTTCGTCAAGTGGACCAAGTACATGTTCCATGTCAACTGGATCTAAATGACAACATCCACCTTTCAAACCGGGTACACCACAACAATTACCAAGACAAGTGTTCATCGCAACTTCGTCGGTAAAATGTTTGCGCTGATCTACCGGTTTACTTTCCCACTCTGGGGCGTGATTGATGTTCAATACAGGCAAATAATACTTGTCACGATAGTCTTTTTCGTTGTTGGGATCAAGCTCTTTTTCTTTAATGAATTTATCACGAGCAGGAGATTTAGCCACAGCAGCAATCTCGGCTTTCTCTTCCGCTGTGCGTTGTTTATCAAGCTCGACTAGATCCTCCAGCGAGATCATTTTCTTTTGTTTAATATGCATGACATGTCTAGCATAACGCACACAAATCAGATTTCTAAAACGTTTTGTTTATAAGTCGCTACTTATAAACAAAATCTGGAGTTATCATGACAACCTTAAAGCAAGCATATTCTAAGCATCAATCAAACCGTCTAATGGAAGCGAGATTAAGTCTTCTGGAGAAGGGCGTGTACCCTTTTGATGTTTTTCTCAAAGAGCATTCTGAGGCAATAAACGCCGCAGAGAAAATTGAACAACTGGAGGAGACTGTGAATCGATTCAAGACACAGGTTCCTACGTTGTATATGTTTGTGCAACAAAACTCTTTGGTTCTTCTTGAGGGCAAAGCACAACCAATCGCAATCAAAGCTGCAATGGTCAATTACACATTCATCTGCGAAGCGTTAAACAAGTGTGTTCATGAAGCCGTCAAACATATTGTGACCAAAGTTCCAGCAAACAAATCTTTGTTTTCAACATACAAACATGATGCCACTCAGCTTTTAGAGTTTTGTATCAAGAAAGCACAAGCCTATAAACTCATGGAAGGTAATGTCGATCCAATCGTAAAAACCCTTGCAGTTGAACTTGCAAATCTTTCAACAAATGAGCTGAGAACGCTTTGCGAAAGCGTACCAGCGATGCGTTTGTATGTCTCAAACGATGTTTATAATCAACTCACAAAAACCATGTTAGATGGTTGACACAATAGCCCCAGAAGCTGTAAAATAACTTCCTGCTAAATTAGCGCCATACATTCCTGCCAAATATAAACCAATACTCGACACAGGCTTGTTGTTCTTAACCATATAGCTGTGCGCACGCTGCCAATCCTCTGTCAAACCGCTTGTATCGATTTCTAATGGCTTGCAAAAGCCATAGGTATACGCAGCCCTACAAGCTCTAATAGCGTTGTCTGCTGGGCCTTTAAACCGGTTTGCTGACCCTTTTGAAATATTGATCTTGACAATGTGTGCAAGTAGGTTTTGCATGCGTTTGGTTGTTAAATCGGTGAGATCGGATATCGATGTGTTTTCTGCCTGATCTTTGCGTCGTGTGTTTAGATAACTCAGATGTGCTAAAACATTACCTCTTGTTTTGCTGTTTTGAATTGTAAGAATTTTGTCAGTAAGAGACACACGCTCAACAGTTGGTAGTTTGTCATAATCAACATACGTTAACATCTCGCCTTTAAGAGTAGACACAACATCACCCCCAGATACCACAGCAATGTCATTAAGCATATTGAGTGCATCTAAAGACTGTTCCAAACGAATAGGCATGATATCAAACCCACCCCTCGTGTTGTTTGCATGCAACGTAGCAATAATCTCTTCAGAAAATCCTTGAGCAATAAACACCAAAGGAATCTTAGTCTCAAAACTCTTCGACAAAATTTTGTCTAGCTCACTTACCCTTTCAACCATACCATCAACAAGCAATATTTTGACATCGCTTCTTAGCCATGTCCCAAACTGAGGAATAAAACCATTAAATGGGTACATTTTGAAGTTATAACCAAACTGAAGTTCAACTAACGTATTTGGCTGGTCATGCTCCTCTAGCACAATATTACCTTCAATTCCAGCCAGTTTTGTAGCTTCTTTAACTGCCGTAGCTATATACAAGTCAGCAGTAATGTCATCGATTAAATCAGAGACAAGTTGTGAAGTAGCTGGATAGCAAGACTTCAATATTGTTTGAAGGTATTTCCCTCCTTCTCCTTGGTTGTGTTCCACTACTTCTTTATGTGTTATGTTTTCTTTTTTTACAAGATGGTATGCATGAGAGATAAACGATCGAAGAAACAAACCGCTCGTATTATGGCATTTAAGTTCTAGCTGAAAACACGTTTGAAGCAGTTCTTGGTACAGCATGCGTTCCCAAGGATTTTCTGGAGTTAAAAGCTTTGCTATAAGCTGATAAGAGTCTTTTTGCAAATAGGTTTGATTTTGTTGAGAAATAGCAAGGGTTATTATATCTAGATTATTTTCAAGCTTTTGAAGGGTTTGAAGCAAGTTTTTTTGAGTGGACATTTTCTCGACAAAAGTGTTGTGGTTCATTAGATATCCTTTTATTTAAAGTATATTTATAACGAAGAGGTGATCTAATGGCTACGAGTTCCGAACGAGAATTACTTGAGATGCTCGTCAAGAAAATGGGGGAAAGCTCTGCCCTCAACGGCGGCTTCGAAAAGTTATGCATAATGATCGAACACATTCAAGAAGAGCAAACCAAAAGTGGAATAAAACTCGACAAGGTTTCGGAAGCCCTCTATGATCCAAACAATGGATTATTTTCCCGTGTAAAAGCTATAGAGTCAAAGCTAGACACCAACATCGAAAACTTGAATCGTAAGGTTGACAATATTCCTGATGTAAAGGATGATGTTGATGACCTAAAAAAATTTCAAGCGGCAGTGGAGAGCATTGCGGGAAAGCAGCTAGAAGAACTAAACGAACTCGTGAAGCTGCGTAAAAACCTCGCCCACGTTTATTGGGCACTTGCTCTTTCTGCCGCTGCTGCATTCCTGTCGATGCTTTTTAACCTCTGGAAGCACACAAATTAGCCCTCACGCCTATACAAACGCCAAACCCCACGCCACCATATTGTATAAACCCTCATTTCAAGGAGAAAACAATCATGAGCGATTCACGTTTAACATTAGATGTTTGGTCAGAGTTCAAGGTTCTCGTAGAAGCAGTAGAAGCCGACGTACACAAGAACGCAACGAAGGGCAACCATTCGGCGGGCGTTCGTGTACGTAAGGGTGTACGCAAGCTTCGTCTTCTCGGAGCCGAACTTATCAAGGCAACCCTTGCTGCTGATGAAGCTCGCAAGGCCGAAAAGCTAGCTAAGTCCGAATGACTAATCTTTTCAATTCGAAAGTATGATAATAAAAAGGGCAGCAGGAAGCTGCCCTTTTTTGTTGCTAAACTACTTAGGACTAGATATGAAAAAAACATACATTCTCGATACAAACGTTTTGCTTTCTGATGCTAATAGCTTGTTTGGATTCGAAGAGCACGATCTGGTTCTTCCATTGATTGTTCTCGAAGAACTTGATCGGCACAAAGATCGACAAGATGAAGTAGGCCGAAATGCTCGTGAATTCGTGCGTAAACTCGCAGATCTCACAAAAGTAAACAAGGATTTCAAAGCAGGCATTCCACTTGGAAAAAAACTCGGAACCCTAAAAATCCTTTCAATCGAAGACATCGCCCCAGATAACGTTCCTCATAAACTTCCAATCGAAATGGAAACCAAAAAGAGCGGCGATAACATTATTGCTCAATTTTGTGTGAATTATATTGCAAGCAACTCAACAGAGACCGTTGCTTTAGTCACTCGTGATACCATCCTGCGGCTTAAAGCACAATCGTTGGGCGTTGCATGTGAAGATTACCGCAAGTTTAATGTTGCCTCTTCTGTAGGGGCTCTATATTCGGGCGTTAAAGTGGTTGAGCGAGAAGATATAAACGTCGATGAGTTTTATGCGACCGATGGTTATGTTCTCCCAGAAGATCTTGCAGCAGACATGTTTCCCAATCAATTTGTCATTCTTAAGAATGGTCAAAAATCTGCTATGGCACGCTTTATAAACAAAACATCGCCGTTAAAGAAATTAGCAGAAATTCAGAGTAAGCTTACCGCAAGAAACAAAGAACAAGAATTTGCCAGAGAATTACTATACGATCCAACAATTAAATTGGTAACCCTTGCAGGACAAGCCGGAACTGGAAAAACTCTTTGTGCGATCGATGCAGGTCTGGAGCAAGTTTTAAACACAAAAACGTATAATTCTCTTGTTATTTGTCGTCCTGTTATGCCACTTGGCAAAGACATTGGTTTTCTCCCCGGCGATTTAAATGAAAAACTCGAACCTTGGCTCGCACCAATCAAGGATAACCTTCGTTTTCTTCTTGGAGCCTATAACACAAATCCTTCCGCTCCTAGCAGTAAACGTACTAGCAAGTTTGCAGGGAACGTTCGCAAAACCAAATTTGATGAGCAGGTACTTCAAAGTTATTTCGATGAAGGTATTATCGAAGTTCAAGCTCTTACCTTTATTCGTGGTCGCTCCATCGCTAATGCTTACATCA
>ENA-UPTJ01001264-UPTJ01001264.1-marine-metagenome-genome-assembly--contig:-NODE-1264-length-13824-cov-4.453700_pt1 | contig 13824 bp, 15 predicted proteins | sample MGYA00238168_ERZ767080 | MGnify/ENA primary metagenome ERZ767080 (study PRJEB28935, sample SAMN06266237) | marine metagenome | isolation source: Columbia River Estuary | place: USA:Columbia River... | reverse complement strand
CGACACTGGATACTCCCCATCAGAGAGTGCCGCCATGAACCCATTCGATCCTGCCAGTGCCCTGCACACGCTGGCGCATGAATATCAGCAGCGTGCCGAGGCGATCCGTCGCGACCTGCAGCGCAGCCACTCACCGGATTTCGCCGAGCAGGCGGTGCAGCGACAGAACGACGAGGTACTGCAGGGTCTGCTGCAGGAGGCCGAAGCCGGGCTGCTGGCGGTGCGCCATGCGCTGACGCGACTGGAGGAGGGGCGTTACGGTCAGTGCCTGGGCTGTGGCGAGCCCATCCAGCTGGCGCGACTGCAGGCAATGCCTGCGGCAGAGTTGTGCCTGGCGTGCGCAACGGCGCGCGACTGACGGCGCTGCGCTTTTCTCCATTGCTGGTACGGATCACGGATTGACGCAGACGCCGGGGTCGAGGCGCTGCCTTGCTTGCCTTGCCCGGACGGGGGGCGCCAGAATGCGGGCAGTTGCGTTTTCTGCCTTTATCGTCGTCTCGCCAAGGATTTCCGATGCCCGACTCCATTGCCGCCAGCCTGCGTCTGGCGCCCGATGCGCTGACCCGTCCCTTCTCGCCAGAGCAGTTCGTCTTTGCCAGCACCGATGAGCTGGAGCCGTTTCGCGGTGTGCTCGGCCAGGAGCGCGCGGTCGAGGCGCTGCAGTTCGGCGTGGCCATGCCACGTCCGGGCTACAACGTCTTTGTCATGGGCGAACCGGGCACCGGGCGCTTCTCCTACGTGCGGCGCTACCTGAAGACCGAGGCCAAGCGTCTGCAGACCCCGAGCGACTGGGTCTACGTCAACAACTTCGACGAGCAACGCGAGCCGCGTGTGCTGGAGCTGCCGCCAGGCAGCGCCACCGAATTCGTCGAGGACATCAGCCAACTGATCGAGAACCTGCTGGCGACCTTTCCGGCGGTGTTCGAGCACCCGGCCTACCAACAGAAGAAGAGCCTGATCGATCGCGCCTTCAACAAGCGCTACGACCAGGCGCTGGATGTGATCGAGCGCCTGTCGCTGGAGAAGAACGTCGCGCTCTATCGCGACAGCACCAACATCGCCTTCACCCCGATGCTCGACGGCAAGGCGCTGGACGAGGCCGAGTTCGCCCAGCTGCCGGAGGCCGATCGCGAGCGCTTCCACGAGGATATCGCCGGGCTGGAGGAGCGCCTCAACGAGGAGCTGGCCAGCCTGCCGCAGTGGAAGCGCGAGTCGAGCAACCAGCTGCGCCAGCTCAATGAAGAGACCATTACCCTGGCGTTGCAGCCACTGCTGGCGCCGCTGTCGCAGAAGTACGCGGAGAACGCCGGTGTCTGTGCCTACCTGCAGGCGGTGCAGGTCAATCTGTTGAAGACGGTGGTGGCGCAGCTGGTCGAGGTGGAAAAGGACGCCCAGGCACGCCTGCTGCTGGAAGAGATGTACTCGCCGAGCCTGGTGGTGGCGCATCACTCCCAGGGTGGCGCACCGGTGGTGTTCGAGCCGCATCCAACCTACGACAACCTGTTCGGCCGGATCGAGTACAGCACCGATCAGGGCGCGCTCTACACCAGCTACCGACAGCTGCGGCCGGGTGCGTTGCACCGGGCCAATGGTGGTTTTCTGATCCTCGAGGCGGAGAAGCTGCTCGGCGAGCCCTTCGTCTGGGACGCCCTCAAGCGCGCGCTGCATTCACGCCAACTGAAGATGGAATCGCCACTGGCCGAGCTCGGCCGGCTGGCCACGGTGACGCTGTCGCCGGAGGTGATCCCGCTGCAGGTCAAGGTGGTGATCATCGGCGCGCGTCAGCTGTATTACGCGCTGCAGGACCTGGACCCGGACTTCCAGGAGATGTTCCGGGTGCTGGTGGACTTTGACGAGGAGATTCCGCTGGCCGACGACAGCCTCGAACAGTTCGCCCAACTGCTCAAGACGCGCACCTCGGAGGAGGGCATGGCGCCGCTGACCTCGGCGGCGGTGGCGCGTCTGGCAACCTACAGCGCGCGCCTGGCCGAGCACCAGGGGCGTCTGTCGGCGCGTATCGGCGACCTGTTCCAGCTGGTCAGCGAGGCGGACTTCATTCGCCAGCTGGCGGCCGAGGAGGTTACCGACGTCGGCCATATCGAACGGGCGCTCAAGGCCAAGGCCACCCGCACCGGCCGGGTCTCGGCGCGCATCCTCGACGACATGCTCGCCGGCATCATCCTGATCGACACCGACGGCGCAGCCATTGGCAAGTGCAACGGGCTGACCGTGCTGGAGGTCGGCGACTCGGCCTTCGGCGTGCCGGCGCGGATTTCCGCCACTGTCTATCCGGGCAGTTCCGGCATCGTCGACATCGAGCGCGAGGTCAACCTCGGCCAGCCGATCCATTCCAAGGGGGTGATGATCCTTACCGGCTACCTCGGCAGCCGCTACGCCCAGGAATTTCCCCTGGCGATCTCGGCGAGCATCGCCCTGGAGCAGTCCTACGGTTACGTCGACGGCGACAGCGCCTCGCTCGGCGAGGTCTGCACGCTGATCTCGGCGCTGGCACGCAAGCCGCTCAAGCAGTGCTTCGCGATCACCGGCTCGATCAACCAGTTCGGCGAAGTGCAGGCGGTCGGCGGGGTCAACGAGAAGATCGAGGGTTTCTTCCGTCTGTGCGAGGCGCGTGGGCTGACCGGTGAGCAGGGCGTGATCATCCCGCGCGCCAACGTCACCAACCTGATGCTCGATGAGCGCGTGCTGCAGGCGGTACGTGCCGGCCAGTTCAACGTCTATTCGGTGCGCCATGTCGATGAGGCGCTGAGTCTGCTGGCCGGCATCGCGGTGGGTGAGCCGGATGCCGACGGGGTGTTTCCCGAAGACAGCGTCAACGCCCAGGTCGTCGAGCGGCTACGGGAAATTTCCGAGCTGGGGATGGAGGAAGAGGAGCGCGAGGACCCTCGACTCAAGGAGCTGCAGACCCTCGCGGCGCAGCAGGCGCAGGAGGGCGACAAGCCGGTAGTCAAGGCGCGCGGTCGGCGGCGCTGGTGAGCTGGCTGGTCAGTCACTGATCGATCGGCCGGAAGGCTGGCGGGGCGTCGCCTGGGTCGGCTTATCCGGAACCCGTCCACAGAGTTATCCACAGTCTCTGGGGATAACCGGGCTTGTTGCGCGGGTCGGCGCGGGCGTAGTCTGCGGGCAGGTCTTCGGAGGATTTCGCCATGTCGAGCCACCTCTGTCTTGAGCACAGCTACGCCGGCGTCGTCACTCGGATCGAAGGGCTGGCGCGGCCGCTGCACCAGCCCGATGGCACCTGGTACCTGCTGTTGGCAGCAGGACTGAGTGCTTCGCAGCCGTCCTTCATTCACTCGCAAGGCCCGTTCTACGGGGGGTGCGAGGCTGAGGCGGGGTTGGCGGCGATTGCCGAAGAGCTGCTGCGGATGGGTTACGGAGTGGCCGCCGAGCCGCTGAGCTGGCGCCTGCACCTGCAGGCCGAGTTGCGCCGTCTGGCGGGGGGCGGCGTGGTCGGCACCGAACATCGGCTGTCTCGCCCGGAAAGCTGATCACTCCGCTGTCAGCGATAGCATCTGCGCCTGCGTCGGCGAGGGTTATCAACAAGCTGAGGATTCGCCCCGCCTGCCTTTGAGTCGCCTGGGTCGCTGGGTATACTCGCGCGGTTTCCCTCACCCCTGCGAGATGCCATGGAACGCCTCATCGAAAACACCATGTATGCCGCGCGCTGGCTGCTGGCACCGATCTATCTGGGTCTTTCGCTGGCGGTGCTGGCGCTGTCATTGAAGTTCTTCCATGAGCTTTACCATCTGATTCCGCATGTGTTCGAGAAGACCGAGGCCGACCTGATCCTGGTGCTGCTCGGGCTGATCGACATGGCCCTGGTTGGTGGTCTGCTGGTGATGGTGATGATCTCCGGCTACGAGAACTTCGTCTCGCAGCTGGATATCGACGACGGCAAGGAGAAGCTGCAATGGCTGGGCAAGCTGGATTCCGGCTCGCTGAAGATGAAGGTCGCAGCCTCCATCGTGGCGATCTCCTCCATCCACCTGCTCAAGGTGTTCATGGACGCCCGCAACATCGAGCCGGTGTACTTGAAGTGGTACGTGGTTTTGCATCTCACCTTCGTCGTTTCCGCCTTCGCCATGGGTTATCTGGACAAGCTGACCAAACACGATCGTTGATCGCTGCGGCGTGCCTTGCGCCCGCTCGCTGCGGGCGTTTTGCTTTCTGGATAAAATTGCACAAAGATTATATTTGATTAATCTCTTGTACAGGTTTTCCATGTTCTTCGACGAATGCAAGCGCCTTGCCTGTGCCGGCGCAATCGCGGATCTGACGCTGCTGTCGCTGGAAGGCGGCATCTATCTGCTGCAGATCACTACGGCCGATCAGCGCCATCTGCTGCGCGACGCGGAGGGCCGGGTGTGGCGGCTGCGCTCGGTCGAGCATGCGCGGGATCTGTTGCGCGAGCTGCCGGAGCAGCCGTTTCACCTGCAGCATGCCGAGGCGCATACCGAGATGTGCGGCATGCCGCTGGAGCAGGCTGCGCCGTTGCGCGTGCCGATCGCCATGCGCTCGGGCTGGTAGGGGTGCGCCTGGGATTCTTGCTCGGCGATCAGCTGTCGCTGGCGCTGCCGACGTTGCGCGCGCTCGACCCTGCGCGTGATTGTCTGTTGATGACCGAGGTGGCGGCTGAGGCCGGTCATGTGGCGCATCACCGGCGCAAGCTGGTGTTCCAGTTCAGTGCCATGCGCCATTTCGCCGAGACGCTGCGCGCAGCGGGCTGGACCCTGCACTATGCCGAGCTCGACGATCCGCACAACAGCGGCTCGCTGGCGGGCGAGCTGCAGCGCTGGGTGACGGCGCTGCAGCCGCAGGAAGTCCACCTGACCGAAGCCGGCGACTGGCGGGTGGAAGCGTCGCTGCGGGCCTGTGAGTGCGTTATCCACTGGCACGCCGATAGCCGTTTTCTCTGCTCCCGCCGTGCCTTCGCCGCCTGGCTGGAGAAGTGTGGCGCACCACGGATGGAGCTCTTCTACCGGCAGATGCGCCGCCGTGGTGACTGGCTGATGCAGGCGGACGGCAATCCCGAAGGCGGGCGCTGGAATCACGACCCGCAGAACCGCAAGCGTCTGCCGCGGGGGCTGCGCGGGCCGTTGGCGCCGGGCTTCACCCCCGACGTCATCACCCTGGAGGTGCTGGAGCTGGTGCGACGGCGCTTCCCCGATCATCCGGGCGCGCTATCCGGCTTCGATCTGGCTGTTACTCGGGAGCAGGCGCTTGAGCTGTGGCGGCACTTCCTCGACTTCGCCCTGCCGGCGTTCGGCGACTACCAGGACGCCATGGCCAGCGGCGAGCCCTTTCTGTTCCACGCACGCATCAGCGCGGCGCTGAACCTGGGGTTGCTCGAGGTGCGCGAGCTCTGTGACGATGTGCAGGCTGCCTACCATGCCGGGCGTGCGCCGCTGAATGCTGCCGAGGGCTTCATCCGTCAGCTGATCGGCTGGCGCGAATACGTGCATGGCATCTACTGGGCGCGCATGCCGGATTACGCCGAGCTCGATTTCTTCGGCTGCAGCCGGCCGCTGCCGTCCTTCTACTGGAACGGCGACACCGGGATGAACTGCATGCGCCAGGTGATTGGGCAGACGCTGCAGCTGGCGTACGCGCACCACATCCAGCGGCTGATGGTCACCGGCAACTTCGCGCTGCTGGCCGGCGTGGTGCCGAAGGAAGTCTGCGACTGGTATCTGGCGATCTACTTCGACGCCGTCGACTGGGTCGAGCTGCCCAACACCCTGGGCATGGCGTTGCACGCCGACGGCGGCTTCATGGCCTCCAAGCCCTACTGCGCCAGCGGCCAGTACATCAGGCGGATGTCCGACTATTGCTCGGATTGTCGTTACCGGGTTGGCGATAGCCTTGGCGAGCAGGCCTGTCCGTTCAATGCGCTGTACTGGCACTTCCTCATGCGTGAGCGCGACCTGCTCGAGGGCAACCCGCGGCTCGCGCCGGCCTATCGGCTGCTCGCCGACATGGCGCCGGAGCGCCGTGAAGCCCTGCGCGAGCGGGGTGATCTGCTGCTGGCGCGCCTGGATGCAGGGGATTCGCTGTGAAGCGCAAGGCCGATCTGGCGCAGAAGCTGTGCGCGGTCTGCGGCCGGCCATTCAGTTGGCGGCGCAAATGGGCGCGCTGCTGGGAGCAGGTGCGCTACTGCTCGCAGCGCTGCCGTGGCCGGCGCGGGAGTCTGTGATAGGCTTGCTGCCCTTTTTTCCAGCGGGAGCCGGTCATGTCCGAACTGAACCTTACTACCGACGAGGCACGCGTCAGCTATGGCATCGGCCGTCAGCTCGGCGACCAGCTGCGTGACAATCCGCCGCCGGGTGTGCAGCTGGAAGCCATCGTCGCCGGCCTGCGCGACGCTTTTGCCAGCAAGCCGAGCCAGGTTTCCAGCGAAGAGATGAACGCCAGCTTCCGCGTCATCCGCGAGATCATGCAGGCAGAAGCCGCTGCCAAGGCCGATGCAGCCGCAGCCGAAGGTCGTGACTATCTGGCGCAGAATGCCCGTCGCGAAGGTGTGACCGTACTCGAGTCCGGCCTGCAGTACGAAGTGCTGGTGGCGGGCGAGGGCGCCCAGCCTGGCCGTGACGACCAGGTGCGCACCCATTACCACGGCACCCTGATCGACGGCACCGTGTTCGACAGCTCCTACGAGCGTGGCGAGCCGGCAGAGTTTCCGGTCGGCGGCGTGATCGCTGGCTGGGTCGAGGCCCTGCAACTGATGAAGGCCGGCAGCAAGTGGCGCCTGCACGTGCCGAGCGAGCTGGCCTATGGCGGCCAGGCGGTTGGCAGCATTCCGCCGCACAGCGTGCTGGTGTTCGACGTCGAACTGCTCGACGTACTCTGAGTACGACCGCGCGGCGCGCCGTCACAGTCTCCAGACGGCGGCGCGCTGCTGCGGGTACTCGGGATCGGTGTGCGGGCGCAAGGCCCGTGCGTAGCAGAACAGGAACAGGTTGCGCACCAGTTCCTTCTGCACCGTCGGTTCGCTTGAAGCCAACCCCTGCATATCCAGTTCGCCCTGCTCACGCAGCTCGTCCAGCGCCTCGTTCTCGAGCAGCGCGCAGACCTCGCCGGTTTCCCGGTTGAGGATTCGCAGATAGGGTTGCGGGCGGTCAAGCCAGGCGTCGATCAGGTAGGTCATGGCTCATCTCTCCTTGCTGGATGAGATGAGAATAATTCTTATTAAGAAAATAGCAAGACTCTTATTCCGCCCGTCTGGCGGGGGCGGTGCCGGTTTGCCGGCCTGCTACTTGCTCAAGGGTGTGGGCGAGAGGCGCTGCGGCAGGCCAGGGCGCCGCGGATGGCGGCGCATCTGTCTGCTCAGCGTAGGGCTTCAGTGGGTGCGGGCGACAGCGAAGCGGGTCAGCTCGATCAATGCGTCACGATGCTCGCCGGCGGGTAGCAGTTCCAGGCAGGCGATGGCCTTGTCCGCGTAGTTGCGGGCGAGTTTGGCGGTGTAATCGAGCGCACCGGCGGCGTCGACCGCGCTGCGGATGCTTTCCAGGTCATCGATGCCGCCCTGCTGGATTGCCTTGCGCACCAGGGCGGCCTGTTCGGCGCTACCTTCGCGCATGGTGTAGATCAGTGGCAGGGTTGGCTTGCCTTCGGCCAGGTCGTCGCCGACGTTCTTGCCCAGCTCCGCGGCGTCGCCCTTGTAGTCGAGCAGGTCGTCGACCAGTTGGAAGGCGATGCCCAGGTGGTCGCCGAAGGTGCGCAGTGCTTCGGCCTGTTTGGCGCTGGCGCTGGCCAGTACCGCGGCGCTATGGGTGGAGGCCTCGAACAGCATCGCGGTCTTGCCGCGAATGACTTCCATGTAGGTCTCTTCAGTGGTGCTGGCGTCACGCACCTTGGACAGCTGCAGCACCTCGCCTTCGGCGATCACGCGGGTGGCCTGGGAGATGATGCGCATCACCGGCATCGAGCCGAGGGTGACCATCATTTCGAAGGAACGTGCATAGAGAAAGTCGCCGACCAGCACGCTGGGCGCGTTGCCCCATTGGGCGTTCGCGGTGGAGCGGCCGCGGCGCATGTCCGACTTGTCGACCACGTCGTCATGCAGCAGGGTCGAGGTGTGCAGGAATTCGATGGTTGCGGCGAGCAGCTGCAGGTCGTCGGCGCGATAGCCCAGGGCGCGGCCTGCCAGCAGTACCAGCAGCGGGCGCAGGCGCTTGCCGCCAGCGGAGATGATGTAGTCGCCGATCTTTTCCACCAGGGGAACGCGGGAGACGAGCTGGTTGCGGATGATGCCGTCAACGGCAGCGAAGTCGTCAGCCACCACGCGGTAGAAGGCCTGGGGTTGCATCGGCGGGGGTCACTCCAGTTAGGTTGCGCGGCATGCTAGGTGGGGGGTATGGGACTGTCAAGGCGAGTAGCCATGACCCTTGCGTGGCCCCGGAGCCTTGCGTACAATCGCGCACCCCGAACTCAACTGGGCATTTTCCCTGCCTTACGCAATTGCAAGGGTGTCCTACCGGCCCCGGGCAGCCATGCCAGCCGACGACTCTTCCTATAAAGCGCTGGGTGAGCAGGATCAACGGAGAAAGACATGTACGCTGTAATCGTTACCGGTGGTAAGCAATACAAAGTCGCTGAAGGCGAATTCCTCAAGGTCGAGAAGCTGGAGCTCGCCACTGGCGAATCCTTTACCCTTGATCGCGTTCTGCTGATCGCCAATGGCGATGACGTGAAGATCGGTGCTCCGGTCGTCGACGGTGCCAAGGTGACTGCTGAAGTCGTCTCGCAAGGCCGTCACGACAAGATCCGCATCATCAAATTCCGCCGTCGTAAGCACCACATGAAGCGTCAGGGCCACCGTCAGTGGTACACCGAGATCAAAATCACTGGTATCCAGGGCTGAGCTGAGCTCGCCTGATCCTCTTATTGGAGTATTGAACTCATGGCACACAAAAAAGCTGGCGGTAGTACCCGCAACGGTCGCGATTCAGAAAGCAAACGCCTTGGCGTGAAGATGTATGGCAGCCAGGCCATCAAGGCCGGCAACATCATCGTGCGTCAGCGCGGCACCCAGTTCCACGCCGGTTACGGCGTCGGCATGGGCAAGGACCACACCCTGTTCGCCAAGATCGACGGCGTGGTCAAGTTCGAAGTGAAGGGCGCCTTCAATCGCCGCTACGTGAGCGTCGTCGCGGCCTGATCGCGATGCTGCTGGAAGAGCCCTGTCTTGCGACGGGGCTTTTTTGTTTCTGTACTCCGGGTTCCAGCTGAACCCAAGGCTCGCCCGCTGCGGCGGGAGGCATGCAATGAAATTTGTTGATGAAGTATCGATACATGTGAAGGCCGGCGACGGTGGCAACGGGATGATGAGCTTCCGCCGCGAGAAGTTCATCGAGAACGGTGGCCCCAATGGTGGTGACGGTGGCGACGGCGGCTCGGTGTACATCGTCGCTGACGAGAACCTCAATACCCTGGTCGACTACCGCTACACCCGCCGCTTCGCCGCCAAGAACGGCGAAAAGGGCGGCAGTACGGACTGTACCGGTCACAAGGGTGAGGACCTGGTCCTGCCGGTGCCGGTCGGCACCACCGTGATCGATGCCGGCACCCAGGAAGTCATCGGCGATCTGGTCAAGCCTGGTCAGCGCCTGATGGTCGCCCAGGGCGGCTGGCACGGCCTGGGCAACACCCGTTTCAAGTCCAGCGTCAACCGTGCGCCGCGGCAGACCACCAATGGCAAGCCGGGGGATGCGCGCGATCTCAAACTGGAGCTCAAGGTGCTGGCCGACGTCGGTCTGCTGGGGTTGCCGAATGCCGGCAAGAGCACCTTCATTCGTGCGGTCTCCGCCGCCAAGCCGAAGGTTGCCGATTACCCCTTCACCACCCTGGTGCCGAACCTGGGGGTGGTCAGCGTCGGGCGCTACAAGAGTTTCGTGGTCGCCGACATTCCGGGCCTGATCGAGGGTGCCTCGGATGGCGCCGGTCTGGGCATCCGCTTCCTCAAGCACCTGGCGCGCACGCGGCTGCTGCTGCATCTGGTCGATCTGGCGCCCCTGGATCAGAGCGATCCGGCCGAGGCTGCACAGACCATCGTCGAGGAGCTCGGACGTTTCAGTCCGGCGCTGGCCGAGCGTGATCGCTGGCTGGTGCTGAACAAGGCCGACCAGCTGCTCGATGACGAGCGCGAGGAGCGTATGCGTCAGGTGGTGGCGCGACTGAACTGGGAAGGCCCGGTGTTCGTGATCTCCGCACTGGAGCGTGAAGGGACCGAGGAGTTGAGCCAGGCGATCATGCGCTATCTGGACGAGCGCACGCTGCGGCTGGCCGAGGAGCCGGAGTACGCCGAGGCGCTCGCCGAGCTTGATCAGCGCATCGAAGATGAGGCGCGTGCCCGTCTGCAAGCGCTGGACGATCAGCGCGCGTTGCGCCGAGCCGGCCTGAAGAATGTCGAGGAGTCGGATGACGACTTCGATGACGACGAGGATGATGGCGACGGGCCGGAGATCATCTACGTTCGCTGACCTGGCCGGCAGCTGTACGGCCGGAACCCGGTGTGGCGGGTACCCGCTACACCGAATGTCTGATCTGTGATTGAGGCGGGGATGATGCGGGACAAGGTGACGAACGCGCGGCGCTGGGTGGTGAAAATCGGCAGCGCTCTGCTCACGGCAGACGGTCGCGGGCTCGATCAGGCGGCCATGGCACGCTGGGTCGGGCAGATGGTTGCGTTGCGCGAGGCTGGCATCGAACTGGTGCTGGTCTCCTCGGGGGCGGTGGCTGCCGGCATGAGTCGGCTGGGCTGGAGCTTGCGGCCGAGCGCCATTCACGAGCTGCAGGCCGCGGCGGCGGTTGGTCAGATGGGTCTGGTGCGTGCCTGGGAGTCGGCCTTCGCCGAGCACGGCCGGCATACCGCCCAGGTCCTGCTGACCCATGACGATCTCTCCGACCGCAAGCGCTACCTGAATGCGCGCAGCACCCTGCGCACGCTGGTCGAGCTGGGTGCGGTGCCGGTGATCAACGAGAACGATACCGTCGCCACCGACGAGATCCGCTTCGGCGACAACGACACCCTGGCGGCGCTGGTCGCCAACCTGGTCGAAGCCGATCTGCTGGTGATCCTCACCGATCGCGACGGCATGTTTGATGCCGATCCGCGGCATAACCCCGATGCGCAGCTGATCTTCGAGGCGCGCGCCGACGATGCCGCGCTGGATGCCGTTGCTGGCGGTACCGGCGGTGCGCTGGGGCGTGGCGGCATGCAGACCAAGCTGCGTGCTGCGCGTCTGGCGGCGCGCTCGGGTGCCTCTACCGTGATCGTCGGTGGCGCCATCGAGCGGGTGCTGGGTCGTCTGCAGGAAGGCGAGCGCCTGGGCACTCTGCTGACCTCCGAGTGCGGTCTGCTGGCGGCGCGCAAGCAGTGGCTCGCCGGGCACCTGCAGACGCGCGGCACTCTGGCCATCGATCCGGGTGCTGTTGCGGCGCTGCGCGATGCGCGCAAGAGCCTGTTGCCGGTCGGCGTCCGGCGGGTGGAGGGCAACTTTCGCCGTGGCGAGATGGTCGTCTGTGTGGATGCCGAGGGTCGCGAGATCGCCCGCGGGCTGTGCAACTACAGCGCGGTCGAGGCGCAGAAGATCATCGGTCAGGCTTCGGATGCCATCGAGTCCTTGCTCGGCTATGTCGACGAGCCCGAGCTGATCCATCGCGACAATCTGGTTCTGGTCTGAGGAGCGAAGGATGAAGGCGCTGGCGTTACCTGTACTGCTTGGTTACTCCCTGCTGTCCTCCGTGGCCTTCGGCGAGAAGATCGGCGAGGTCTCCACCGTGTTCAAGTGGCTGGGGCCGAACGACAAGATCGTCCTGGAGGCATTCGACGATCCCAAGGTCGCGGGCGTGACCTGCTATCTGTCGCGTGCCAAGACCGGTGGGGTGAAGGGTGGGCTGGGTCTGGCGGAGGATCGCTCGGAGGCGTCCATTGCCTGTCGTCAGGTTGGGCCCATCGAGTTTCGTGGCGATCTCAAGGATGGCGAGGAAGTCTTTCGCGAGCGCACCTCGCTGGTCTTCAAGAGCATGCAGGTGGTTCGCTTCTTCGATCGCACGCGCAACACCCTAGTGTATCTGGTCTACAGCGACCGGGTGATCGAGGGAAGCCCGCAGAACTCGGTGACCGCCATCCCGATCCTGCCCTGGCCCGAGCACTGACAGGCACCAATACGAATCTGCAGACATAAAAAACCGGCCAAGGCCGGTTTTTTATCGAAGGGTCGAATCAGGCGGGGCGTAGGGGTGTAGGGCGCAATAAGCGCAGCGCATTGCGCCAGTTCCGTGCTGCCAGGTGTGGGGTGGAGACTCACCGCCGCGCTCGGATCTATGGCGGCCTACGCCGTAGGCGGCTAATCCTGCCTGCAGTGATACGGCGCCTCGTGGCTGCTACGCGGGCATAAAAAAACCGGCCTGGGCCGGTTCTTTTATCGAAGGGTCGAATCAGGCAGCGGAGAGTGCCTTGATGTGACCATTCAGGCGGCTCTTGTGACGAGCGGCCTTGTTCTTGTGGATGATGCCCTTGTCAGCCATGCGGTCGATGACCGGGACAGCTGCGGTGTAGGCGGTCTTGGCCTTGTCGAGGTCTTTGGCGTCGATAGCCTTGACCACGTTCTTGATGTAGGTGCGGACCATGGAGCGCAGGCTGGCGTTATGGCTACGACGCTTCTCAGCCTGTTTGGCGCGTTTTTTGGCAGAAGGTGTATTGGCCACCGTCAAGCTCCTCGAAAAAACTGGGGGATAGCAAACAAATAAGGCCGCGAATCATGCCGACCGAGTCGGGCCTTGTCAAGGCCGTTCGCACTATTCAATGCAAGTCGCGGATCGGTTGCCGAGCTGGGCGGCCAGGTGCTTTCTCGGGCGCTGCGCTCTACACTCGCCAGCTTCCACGGCTGCGGCGAATCCTTCAGGCATCTGCGTTCGATGAATCTACTCAAATCGCTGGCGGCGGTCAGTTCGGTCACCATGATCTCGCGCATCCTCGGCTTCGTGCGCGACACCATCATGGCGCGGATCTTCGGTGCCGGCATTGCCTCCGACGCCTTCGTCGTCGCTTTCAAGCTGCCCAACCTGCTGCGTCGCATCTTTGCCGAGGGGGCCTTTTCCCAGGCCTTCGTGCCGATCCTCGCCGAGTACAAGGCACAGCAGGGCGAGGAAGCGGCGCGTACCTTCTTCGCCTATGTAGCCGGCCTGCTGACGCTGGTTCTCGCGGTGGTGACGCTGATCGGTGTGCTCTGTGCGCCCTGGCTGGTCTGGGCGACGGCGCCGGGTTTTGCCGACAACGCCGAGCGCTTCGAGCTGACCAGCAGTCTGTTGCGGGTGACCTTTCCCTACATCCTGCTGATCTCGCTGTCCTCGTTGGTCGGCGCAGTGCTCAATACCTGGAACCGCTTCGCCGTACCGGCCTTCGTGCCGACGCTGCTGAACGTCAGCATGATCGTCTTCGCGCTGTTTCTGACGCCCTATTTCGATCCGCCGATCATGGCCATGGGCTGGGCGGTGCTGGTCGGCGGCGTGCTGCAGCTGGTCTACCAACTGCCGCAGCTCAAGCGCATCGGCATGCTGGTGCTGCCCCGGCTGAACCTGCGTGATCGCGGTGTCTGGCGGGTGCTCAAGCAGATGGGGCCGGCGATCCTCGGTGTTTCGGTGGCGCAGATCTCGCTGATCATCAATACCGTGTTCGCCTCCTTCCTGGTCGCAGGTTCGGTGTCCTGGATGTATTACGCGGATCGCCTGATGGAGTTGCCGGCCGGCGTGCTCGGCGTGGCGCTGGGGACCATTCTTCTGCCGTCACTCTCCAAGAGTCACGCC
>ENA-UPTJ01001258-UPTJ01001258.1-marine-metagenome-genome-assembly--contig:-NODE-1258-length-13875-cov-13.031910_pt1 | contig 13875 bp, 12 predicted proteins | sample MGYA00238168_ERZ767080 | MGnify/ENA primary metagenome ERZ767080 (study PRJEB28935, sample SAMN06266237) | marine metagenome | isolation source: Columbia River Estuary | place: USA:Columbia River... | reverse complement strand
ATCGCCGGCGATGTCTTGAATTCAGGTAATTTTCCCTACCATCCGGACCTGAGCATCCACGATCTGGTCACTTTGGCAGGCGGTCTTAATTGGACAGCGATCAAAGACAAGGTTTATATCTATAGGGTGGAAATTCCGGGAGGAAAACCCACCATCAAACGAAGTTTTAGCCTAGTCCTCGATAGCAATTTCAATGCCTTGGATCCAAATTTCAGGTTGAAGCCATTTGATGTTTTGGTTTTTCGCAAAACGCCCCAGTTCTATTTACAAGAATTGGTTAGTATTCAAGGTGAAGTCAACAGCGAAGGCGCTTATTCTCTACCAAGGAGGTCCTTTCACTTTTCGGAGTTGGTCAAGGAAGCAGGTGGATTAACGAGCGAAGGTGACCTACGCGGTGTGGTTTTGAATCGGATCGAACCAATCAAAGGACGTATTTTTTTCGACGGAATCAAAGCGATCCAGAATCCAAGGCAGGTCAAGTTTGACCCCATCCTTCGAAGCGGAGACGTTGTGACGATACCCAGGAAGCTCAATATGGTTATTATTGAAATATCCAATACGAATTATTCCAACCTGCTCAAGCGTGATTCCATGATAGTCACTTACCAAGGAAGGCTCAATGCCAAAGATTATGTAGAGCAGTTTGCGGCGGGAGCCAAAGAAGTCGATTCTTTACGGACCCTTTATACGGTGATCCATCAGAATGGTTACGAAGAGAGTAGCCTCAAGACCTGGTTGGGTTATCGTCATCCCAAGGTTTATCCGGGGGATAAGGTGCAGGTTGCTTATAGCGCCAAACCCAAATACCGTAATCAACAAAACAAAAAGTCCATCGATTGGGATAAGATTTCGGCTAAAGCCATCACCTTGCTTACCACATTTGCCCTGTTGCGGGCTTACTTCAACTAAATGGCCCCTTGATGATTTCTCCACGGCAGGATTATACCGTCGCTGAACTAATTGAATCAGCCCGTTCCTTTCGAGCCCAAATCCGGGCGATTCGTTGGCCCTTGATGGCTTTGTTGATGTTAGGAAGTGTAGGGAGTATGGCATGGGCTTGGATGGCCAAACCTATCTATACGGCGCGCGCTAGTTTTATTTTCAAAGAGGACGCTAATGCCGGCCTTATGGCGGGTCTATCAGGTTTGGGTGCTTTGTTAGGTGGAGGAACCACCGCGAGTTCCTATAGTTCTTTGGATCGAATTGTAGAGCTCTCGGGTTCAGACTTTATTGTGGGAAGGTCTTTGCTCGAAAACGTGAGCGTTGACGGCCAACGAGATTTGCTTATCAATCATTATATCAAGGTGCATAATTTGCGTCAAACACGTAAGTGGCAAAACGACAGCCTTCTGGTTAAGGCTGAATTGGACACAAATGCTCGTTACGAATCTTTGGACCGGAGGCAGCGTCAAGCTGTGAATTATGTTGGAAAATTAATCAGGGGCACCAAGGCCCTACCGGATGGGATACTTACCGTGGCCTTTGACAAGAAGAGCGCTATGGTGCATTTGGTTGTCGAGGACACCCACGAAGAATTAGCCGTTCGACTCAACCAATCTTTGTATCAGCATCTTGTTCGTTTTTATACCGCACAGGCCACGAGTGTTTTGGAATCAAGGGTTCGCACCTTGCAGCTCAAGGCGGATTCCATTAGCAATCAATTGAGTCAGACCCAATCTGCCAGTGCCCGCACGACGGATCAGGCCTATGGTTTGATTCGCCAGAGTGATAAGGTCAGCCAAAAGCAGCTCGTTGTTCGGGAGAACATGCTGATTATGATGTATGGAGAGGTTATCAAGAATTTGGAACAATTGCAGTTTCTGCTCCATTCCAATACGCCATCTTTTACCCTTATTGACCAGCCTTATTTGCCTATCAAGCCCACCCTCAAGAAGCCTTGGGTCTATGGACTGACCGGTTTAGCATTTGGAGCGGTGACGATGTTCATAGGTCTGGCGGTGTCCTTTGTGGTTTTTATGACCAGGCCCAACGCTCGGAACTCGTCCAGTGAATCTTAAGTTCCAGGTTCTCTAAGCCATGTATATTCTTCTTCGAAGTTGTGGTGGGCTAGGGAATCAACTGTTTCAGGCTCATTACGCCTTGTTGTTACAGGGCAAAAATTCAGGCTCCAGGATTTTTCATTTTCATTCGACCAATTATTCCAGACATGCTGAATGGGAGCTCCACGGAATGCCCTTTGAATCAGCACCATGGTATTTTAAATTCATCCTTGCATTTCGATTACCCCAAGTATTCTATCGATTGGGTTGGTCTAGGACCGAATCCCTTCGTTTTTTTAACCTATTCTTGTTGGACGGTTACTTTTTGGATTCAAAGGAATATTTCGAATTTAGTAAAGAAGAATTGACCGCAACACAATATAGAATCAAAAAGGCCCTTAACCTTGATGCGCCACCGGCCTATCCCCTGTTGTTGCATCTGCGATTGGGAGATTTTTGGGAGAATGCAAATCAAAAACGTCGGTTTTTGGATTCGACCTTTTCCCTCCAAGCTCCTTCTACAGAGGGCGCGCCCTTGGAGACCATGACCAACGAGGAAGAATTCGTGGAATCGTATCTTAAAGAACATCGCCTGGACAGCGTTTGGCGTATTGTGCCCACCCGCGGTTATACCGGTCTTGAATTATTGAGGCGAATGATGTCCTACAAGCTCATTAGGTACAATGGCAGCACCCTGGCTTTTTGGGCGGCGGTATTTTCGGGTGCTTCCCTGCAGTGGCAACGATGCTTGGATGATCATCATTATGTTACCCAAAATTGCATGCTTTTGGATCGGCTCTGTGAAGTTTACGGGGTTGATGTCACGGAAATGTACGATTAATGCTAGTCCGCATAAGGTTTTACGGTCTAGGAATCCTCCTTGCACTGTCTATCGGGAGTATCTTGATTGCAAGTTTTGGGCCGTTTAATCCAGACTGGGTTTCTTATTTATCACTTTATGAAAGTGGAGGTGGATATTTGCTGGAGACCCAAAGGGATCTACTTTTCACCGGATTAATTGCATTATTTCAAAGTTTGGGTGCGGATTATGTTCAGTTTCGTATTGTTATAGCGGTTTTTCTTTGGATTTTTTGTTTGAGGTTGTATGGTGGGAAAATTATACGTTTTGAGAAAGATGCAACGTATTTCTTTTCGGTTTTTTTGGCCATCATCGCGATGTTTTTTGTTAGATCAACGGTTATTATAAGAGAGGGACTTGCCTTGTGTTTTTTTCTGATGGGTTTTGCTAGACTTTATACCTCGAATTCTGATACAACGAGCCTTCCTGGAACCCTTGCTATCAGCACAAGGTTGGCAGGTTCCCTTTGCGCTCTTTCGTCCATCATGGTTCATTCAGGTCTCCTTCCGATGGCGCTCATCTTGATTCTGTCTTTTTGGATTGATTTGACCGTCGTCAAAATCAGTTATTATGTGTTGGCGCTGATTATATTCTTGAGCACGCTGGCTGTTTTGTTGTTTATGATATTTAGTAATTTGACAGGCCTTACCGAATGGCGATTTGGAGACCGAGAACTTGTAAACAGCCAATTCAAAATTGAACAAGTCATTTTATGGATAGCCTACGGTTTGATTACATGGTGGGTGTACCTTCAAAGTCGTTCATTGGAATACGGTAAGAGTCAATCCTATAATTTGATCTTCACTATTCAAATTTTGTCTGTCCCCCTTTTGATAAGCAACCTCCTCATTATCGTAATCCTGCTGGGACTTAGTTTTCCAACCCTTATGGTCAATAGTTTTATTAGGCATTACCACCTGCTTCTGTCTATGATTCTACTCTTTTGGGCCTTTAGGTCACAGCGCTCCGTTGTGCATGGCCTCGTCTGTGTATTTCTGTTGTTGGATCAGATCAGGTCACTGGTAGCCGCATTGCTTGTTTGATTTGCTTGTGAATACGGATCTCTTGTTGGATGTTCTGGTCCCTGCCTATAACCGGACCGAAGGCCTTCGGGTTATTCTGAATGCGTATGCACTGGCCCCCGGGAATGTGAGGCTCATTTTATCCGACGACTCCACAACGGATGCCGTGGAACAATTGGTTTCCCAACATCCAGTTCGTGATAAGGTGGTTTACCGCAGGAATACTCCATCCTTGGGGGCCATACCCAACTGGAATTCCTTAATGGAATTGGCGGAGGCGCCCTACCTTCTGTTGATGCATCATGATGATGTGCCGAACGAGGTGAATTTTTTTGAGCTGCTTGTTCAGGAGTTGAAGATTGGAGATGTTGATGCCCTCCTTTTGGATATTTGGTTGCCTGGGATATTCCCCAACCGGTTGAGACGGCATTCGACGCGTTTCTTGCGTAGCCTGGTAGTTCAACACTGCCCGGGGTACCTGTTGATTCGAAATCTATTGGGGCCACCCAGCGTATTCGTCTTGAGGTCTAATTTGGCCATCCCTTTTGATCCTGCTATACCTTGGATGGTGGATGTAACTTGGTATGTCCGAATTTTGGAGATGAAATCTCTTCAAATTCGGTTGGTGGCAAAGCCCTCTTTGCGCAGTTATCTTTTCAAAGATTCCATTAGCGGCTTACTCGAAGATAGCCCCATGCAACGTAGGCAAAAAGAATCCAGGCATTTGCTGAATGCAGGCTACAAGTCCTATTTTCTTGGGATGAATGCGGGTTCGAGCCTTGGTCATCGATTTGCTTGGTTTTTGGAGCAATTGATTTGGCCTGTTTTGAGGGCGATACAGTTAGTCGTGCTGAACCTCCAATCCCGTAGGGGCTAAAAGCCTGTTATGCCCGTTCCATCGCTATACAAAGATTTGTTCATCTTTTTGGTATCAAGGGGATTCACGGTTATCCTGAGCTTGGTTCTATTTACTTTGTTTACCAACAGGTTGAACTTTGTTGATGGACAAAAGGCTGCTTATTTCTTGTTTGTGCTTGGGTTTGGAACGTCGGCTGTTCGGTTTTTGATGCAAGTCAGTTGCGCGATTGAAGGCCACAAAAAGATTCGCCTCAATATGCCGTTTATTTATCGTGGAATTTCACAATCCCTGATTGTCCATGCTTTTTTGTTGCCGGTTTTGGCCTATGTTTTGTTCAATCATTCACAGAGCTGGACCTTGGCCTTCGGTTCACTTTTGGTTGTTTCGGCTTCGGGTTTGGATGCGGATATCCTCCGCAGCACCTTTGGGAAATCCTTTCTGTCGCCATTGTACTTTGGTGTTGGCACGGTGATGGCCATCTTAGGGGTCCTGATTCTACCCCAATTAACCTTGGAGAGTGCCTGCTGGTTAACCTTGGCTCAGTGGATTCCCGTTGCGCTTTATAACCTTGCAGTGTATCATCGATTTTGGCGCCGATTGTACTTTGATTGGGATATCAAGAGCCTGCTGAATCTCTTGTCCTTGTTGTTTGTGGGGGTTTTTGACGGGTTGGTGCTCAACGGCGCCTTTCTTGGTCTTTTTGTTCTTTCGGGTCATTCTGCTCTTGAAATGGCCGGATTCATGAGAATCTTTTCATCATCGCTCCCCTTTTTGCCGCTAATATTGCATTGGTCCAACAACGGGACTTTGTCCCGATGGTCCAGCCAATTCAAGGTTTCAGTCCAAGTACTTTTTGTTGCATTGCTCTCGATCAGCGGTTTTTTTACAGCCAGCCTATTAGGATCCTTTTTTGTGTTTTTTTCCTCTTGGAGTTTGTCGGTTTGGGTTTATCTCTTGTTGATGCCCTTGATCATTGCGTACAGTGTTTATGCATCAACCGTGCGCTTGGAATTTCAGAATAAGTCCAGCGCTCAAAAAATGCGGGCTCTGTTGGCGCCTTTTGCCATTTTTGTGGCCTGTTCTGTGTTTTTATCAAGCTGGTTTACGGCGGAGCCTTACCGGTTGTCCTTGCTTCAATCAGGAATATTGTTGATTTCTGGCTTGATGATCTCATCCCATCGCTTGCATGCCGGTCCAATGGGGTCCCCAAGAATTCGATGATATGGACTTCGATGTGTTAATGGTGACTTATGTTCGGGACAACCCGGATTTTCTAAACGAGGCTATCCAAAGCGTTACCTTGAATCAAACCATCAAGCCGGCCCATGTGGTGGTGGTTGTCAATGGCCCCATTCCTCCGCGCAATGAAGAGGTATTGCAATTCTGGATCGAAAGTCTGGGCCCAGACTCTTTCATCTTGGTACGATTACCAGAAAATTATGGATTAGGTTATGCGCTCAATGCAGGCCTCGAATCCTGCAACAGTTCATGGATAGCGCGAATGGATTCCGATGATTTGAGCGTGCCCGATCGATTCAGGCTACAAACCGAATTTTTGAAAAATCACCCTGAGATCAGGTTGCTTGGAGGGGCAATTCGAACCTTTAGAGGGGAACGGCTTTCAGACCCTTTAACCTATCCAACAGAGTTTGAGGCCATCCGTAAATTTATTTGCAGAGGCTCTCCTTTTGCCCATCCCTCCGTGATGATTCACAAGGAGGTTTTAATACATAACCCCTACAAGTCCAATTTGTTCAATCCCAAAACAGGGAGCAGTAACGAGGATATCGAATTGTGGTTTAGGCTGGTTAGACAACGCTTACCTATGGCCAATCTTTCCGAAGTCGTGCTGCTTTTTAGGGTTACGGATAGCTTTTATAGCCGAAGGTCCCTGACCAAAGCTTTGGATGAGTTCAAGATTTATCTTCAGGGCATCCATTCTATTTTCCGGCTTTCTTGGAGATTAATTTTCCCATTTGCACGCTTCCTCATGCGTTGTATGCCATCCGGCATTTCCTTTTGGCTCTATCGATTCAGAAACACCTTATACAGGTATTCATCCTAATCTTTGTTCTACAGGACAGCCGCTGTTGAGCGGATTTTGCATCCATAACTCTATGAAATTGACCCATCGTTTGGAAATCCCCCCCTCTCTGCAATTCCTGAAGGAATATTGGGAAGCCCATCGGCGTTGGCTGGTTAAATTGGGTGGCTTCAAAGACGGCAGTTATGTTGCAGATTTCAATGCAGTCATGCAGTCCAAGTACTTGGTATCCGGTGGAGTAGGCAGCAATGTGCGTTTCGAATCAGATTTTCGCGACCTGCAGCCGAATGTCCAAATGGTTTTGGTGGATCCCACGGTTTCTGTCTTGAGAATGTTTGCCAGAGGGCTCTATCATTTTGGACGCAGGCAACAATCCGGTTACAGAAGTTTGAGTGAGGTTTTGAATTACCTGTATTTGCGTAAGCATTTTTCGTTGATCCCGAAGTATCTGGGCCAACATTTTTTGATCTCAGGCCTAGCCCAAAACATGGGTGCAGAAATAACAGCCAAGCAGATCTTTTTGAAATTGGATATCGAAGGAGCCGAGTATGCTTTGTTGGACGATATTGTATCCATCAAAGAAGGCTTGACGGGGCTTTGTATTGAATTTCATGATTTGGACTTGCCATCGCATAGGGAACAGCTCCATAGGTTTCTGGCACTGCTTCAGTTTGATTTGATTCATGTTAGTGTTAATGAGGTTTGCCTAAAACCCGGAGGTTTTCCATCCATTCTTGAGTTATCGCTTGCCCCTCCAGCACAGGAACAAGTCCACGGGGGAGCTTTGACTGCAAATACGGATATCCATGAAAGGTATCTTCAGTCTGCCAATGCTTTGGATGGCGAAACATATTACTTGGGATGGGGGAGTTAATAGCCCAGGATGTATTTAATTTTGAAGCGACCCGTCTAATGCCAATGCACTTTCTAGGAGGCCTTCTTTTGAGCATGCTCCTATTCAGGTTCTTCCTGCCCTTTGCCCATCGCTTTAAGTTGTTGGACAAGCCAGACTATCATCGTAAAACCCACCGCGAACCGATTCCATTAATTGGGGGATTGGTCGTCGTCCTGTCCGTATTGCTATCGTGTTGGAGCATAGCTGGTTGGCTAACCGATTCCGGGGGCTTTGCCTTTCTGGTATGCTTAATGCTGCTGGTGCTTTTGGGTACTTTGGATGATTTTTTTGATGTGCATGCCCGACCGAAGTTGGGTTTGCAATTTTTGGTATCGACAGTGTATGTCTTTTATTTTATGAATGTCGGGGTCGATTTTAGGGGCTTGTTTGGCTTGGGGGTGTTGAACGAAATGTGGTCCAAGATCTTCTTGTCATTGATGTTTGTTTTTTTGATCAATGCCTTTAATCTAATCGACGGTATTAATACGTTGCTGGGTGTTTTTGTATTGTTGGCTTTTTTGTTTTTTGCCTGGTTTTTCTGGCAGATTGAGGATTGGAATCGGTATTATATTTCCTTTGCTTTTTGTGGTTCTCTGTTGGTTTTTCTTTGGTTCAACCTGACCCCGGCCCGTGTCTTTATGGGTGATGCGGGGTCTATGGGTTTGGGCTTTGTCCTATCGGATTTTGTGGGCCAATTTCTTTTTTATCACAATCAGGTGGGGGAGAGCAACCTCCATTTTATGAAAGAATACACCCCGGTTTTGGCTTTGGCCTTGTTTTCACTACCGATTTTTGATATGATTCGGGTTATTGTTCTGCGTCTCCTGGGTGGTCGATTTCCGATGTTACCGGGTCGGGATCATATGCATCATTATTTGTTGGATAGGGGCTGGACCCATGTACAGGCATCGCTGGCCTTGAACGGGACTTCGCTTTCGTTGTTTTTGGTGACTTGTTTGATGGCCTGGGCCGGATGGGATATCAATTTGGTCTTTTGGCTGGTTTTGGGGTTAACCTGGCTGGCTTTTCCCGGATCCGGGCGATCGTTTTTGGCCCGGCGATGGAACACTTTTCGGCGGCAGAACCAACCAAAGCCCCGGTAGGCTTCCGCAGCAGTCGTTGGGACATCGGAAGCGGATCGACCTGGGGTCCCGGTGTTCACAATTGTGTACAAAATTAAATTATTCCACTTTCCGCGAAAATTCACCCTTCGTGGGGACATATTTCGCTTATTCGTTTTATTTTTGAGTAAGATTCTTACTCAATTATGGGGGTGAGGAGGCGAAGCCTTGTCCGTACCCCATGAATTTTGCAACCCCATGCTAGAAACCTTAATTACTTCCAAAACTCGGATCAAGCTCCTTTTGCGGTTTTTTAGCCATCAGGGAAATTGCTCCTACCTGCGCGGTTTGGCCGAAGAATTTGAGGAAAGCACCAATTCGATACGGGTTGAGCTGAATAGGTTGTCCCAGGCCGGGTTTCTGCAGTCTTACCAAGAAGGCAAAACTGTCCAGTACAGGGCCAATACCGGTCATCCCATGTACAAACAGATCAAAGAGCTGGTGGCCAAGTATTTGGGATTTGATTACCTGGTGGATGAGGTGCTGGAGCGACTGGGTGATTTGCATGTGGCCGCCATCACCGGAGACTACGCTAGAGGTTTGGATACAGGGGTTATTGATTTGACCTTGGTGGGTCGTCTGCAGATGGACAATACCCGTCTTTTGGTCGCCAAAGCCGAGGCCGCCATCGGTCGCAGGATACGATTTGGGGTGGAAATTCCCGACCTTAGCGGCGGAATTTACGCATTTGAGCGGGAACATCACCTGATCCTTTGGCGCAAAGATTCCCTTTAATAACCCTCCTTAAGTTTAAATTTTTATTGTTATGAATACCAGACCCCCCCGTTCTATCTTGGTTACCGGAGGAGCCGGCTTTATCGGTTCTCATGCCGTAGAGCATTGGGTCAAAACGTACCCGGAGGATCGACTGGTGGTTTTGGACAAATTGACCTATGCAGGTCGTGTTGCCAACCTGGCTTCGTGCCATGGTTTGGGCAAGTGGGAATTGGTACAGGGGGATATCTGCGATGCCTCATTGGTCGGTGATTTGTTCAGCAAACACCAATTCGATGGGGTTCTGCATTTGGCCGCCGAGAGTCATGTGGACCGGTCCATTGCTAATCCAATGGAATTTGTGCAAACCAATGTGGTGGGGACCCTTTGTTTGCTCAACGCTGCATTGCAGGCCTGGGGGGAACATGCAGACCGGGAACGGTACCTGTTTTATCATATTTCGACCGATGAAGTGTATGGTAGCCTGGGACCGGAGGGCCTGTTCAGCGAAACCACGGCCTACGATCCCCGCTCTCCTTATTCGGCATCCAAGGCCGCATCGGATCATCTGGTGCGGGCCTATCATCATACCTACGGATTGCCGGTAGTCTTGAGCAATTGCTCCAACAATTATGGGCCCCGCCAATACCCCGAGAAATTAATACCGGTGGTGGTGCAGGCTTTGGCCGAAGGACGCTCCATCCCGGTTTACGGGGCCGGGGCCAATGTGCGGGACTGGCTGTACGTGGGCGATCATGTGCGGGCCATGGAGGCCATCTTCCACAGGGGTCGCAACGGAGAAACCTACAATGTGGGCGGTAACAATGAATGGAACAACCTGGACCTGGTGCGGCTCTTGTGCCGAGTTTACGATCATTTGCATGGCCGCCCCGATGGCACCGGCGAAGCTCAGATCGCCTTTGTGACCGACCGCAAAGGCCACGACCTTCGTTACGCGATTGATGCCACCAAAATCCGCAACGAACTGGGCTGGACTCCTAAGACAAATTTTGAAGAAGGCCTTCTCCAAACCGTTCGGTTTTACAGCCCAGCCATCTAATCATTTGTAAGTTCTTTTTCTTCATACCCACCCCAAGATTCTTATGAAATGTTCTAAATTTTCCGTTCCGCTCTGTCTTTTGTTGCTAGCGGGCTTGGCTAGTTCTTGCGTCCGCAACCGGGATTATATCTACCTGCAGAATCCCTCGGAACAAGCCTATTGGGAGACCTCCACTCTGCGCGGTCAGCGCTTGAAGAAAGCCAAGGAGAATATGAGATTGGGGGATAGCTCCGCCTACCTACCTTACCAGAATCCCGAAGATTACCTCATTCAGATGAGTGATATCTTGAGGGTGGATATCAAGAGTTTTGACGAGAAAGCCAACCAACTTTTCAACGCTTTTAATACCCAGAATGTTCAAATGAGCGGTAACATGGCACTTTCTGGAGGGGATCCGTTTTTTATGATTGGTTATACGGTGGATGATTCGGGTTATCTGGAATTGCCGGTTTTGGGCAAGATACCTTTGTTAGGTCTGACCGTACAACAGGCCCAGAACCGGGTCCAAAAGGAAGTGGACCGCTACTTTACCGAAGCCTTTGTCAAAATCAATTTGGGAGGCATTCGCTTCTCGGTGATGGGGGAGGTATTGCGACCGGGTAAATTCTCGGTGATGCAGAACCGAGTCACAATCCTGGAGGCTGTGGCCTCGGCCGGGGACCTCAAGCCGGATGCCAATCGCCGCAGGGTTCAGTTGATCCGCCAATACCCCGGAGGCTCCCGGATGGTGGTGCTGGATTTGACGGACCAGTATTTGTTGAAATCTCCCTATTACTTTGTACGACCCAACGATGTGATTTATGTGGCTCCATTGCGGGTTCGCGAGTTGGGGACCGGCTTGAACGCCCAGCAATCCATGGGTGCGATTCTAACGGCTATTTCTCTTTTGGTTAATTCAATTTTGTTATACAACACTTTACGCAATCTCTAATGGAAGCCAATTCGTCGGCAGCCGCTCCACACCGCGAAGGAATTCCGGTCAACGGGGAGCAGGAACAGGGGGGCACCAGCCCCATGGTTTATGTATTCAAGCTCTTGTATTTCTGGCCCTACCTTTTGGTGGCCTTGGTCATGGGCTTGGCTGCGGCCTTTATTTACAACAGATACGCTCAACCGGTCTACAATATCAACGCCTCCCTCCTCATCCGGGAGGACAAGGGGGCTTCCTCCATGAAGAACCTGGACGCCATGCTCATGGGCGGGGGATTCGGCGGCGCCACCTCCACAACGGACAACGAAATGGGGATTATCCAATCCTATGCCTTGGTGGACCAAACCCTCAAAGAACTGGACTTTGGGGTGGAGGTTACCCGGCTGGGGCAATTCAGCCGCGAAGAAGTATATCCTCACCAGGTTCTGGTGCTGGAGGTGGATAGTTTTCATCCCCAGCTGGTGGAGATGGCCATCGAAATCGAGGTCTTGGGTAAGGGGCGGTACCGAATCACCGAAAATGGTAAAGAAGGTAGTTTGTACGACCCCCTACGATTCAGCAAAATCCAGGAAGACCTCGGCTCCGAAGAAGATGAGCCAGTGGCTTCGGATATTCGTACCGGAACCTACGCCTTTGGGCAGTGGCTTGAGGGCCATCACCATCGCTTTCGGGTCTTGGCGGGGGCAAACGAGGCTGGGTCCGGTAACCGCTACAGTGTTCAGTTTCATTCGCACAAGACCCTCCTGGACCAGTACTTTGGAAAGTAGAGGTAGAGGCCTGGAAGAAAATGGCATCTCTGCTTTACCTCAAAATCGAATCCTCCAACATTACCAAAGGTCGTTGCTACCTTGATAAATTGATGGAGGTATACTTGCGGCGAAACCTGGAGCTCAAGAACCTGACTTCACTGAACACGGTTCGCTTTATCGACCGGGAATTATCGGGCATTACCGATTCTTTGCAGACCACCGAATCCAGGCTGGAGCAGTTTCGTTCGGCGAACCGGACCGTGAATATTTCCAGCGAGGGCCAGGTTATTTTTCAGCGACTGGAAGAGTACGAGAAAGCCAGGGCCCTGGAACAGGGCAAGCTCAAGTACTACGATTATTTGCGGGCCTATCTCAACGAGCAGCGGCCGGCCGGGGAGGTGGTATCTCCATCGACCATGGGGGTTCAGGACCCGGTGCTGATTGGTTTGATTCAGGAATTGGGCAAGATGAGTGCCGAACGCAATGCCATGTCCGTGGGGACCCGGCGTTCCAATCCCTTGCTGGAACAATTGGACGAGAAGATTCGATTGACCAATTCAGCCATCCGCGAGAACCTTCGCAATCTGGTTCAGAATTCCCAAATCATGATTCGGGATATGGATGCCCGCATTCGCAGCACCGAAGGCTTGCTGGCCACCTTGCCCAGAACCGAGCGTGATTTGGTGAATATCAAACGCAAATTCACCCTCAACGAAAACCTCTATGTTTATCTGCTGCAGAAGAGGGCCGAGTCCGGCATCGCCATGGCCGCCAACCTTCCCGATGCCCGGATCATTGACGCAGCCAAGAAGGAGAAGCAAATTGCTCCCAACAAGGCCCTAAATTATGCCTTAGGTGCCTTGCTGGGATTGTTGGTCCCGGTGGCGGTAGTCTTGATTCGGGACAGCCTGCAGAACGCTCTGATTGACCGTCAGCAAATTGAATCCGTCACCCGGATTCCTGTGCTGGGGGTGATTGGTAACAATACCAAGAACACAGCCCTGGTGGCCTTGCAGCATCCCAAATCGGTGATCTCGGAGGCCTTTCGGTCTTTGCGTACCAACATGCAGTACATCAACCCCGGGAACCCCAAGCAGGTCTTGCTGATCACTTCTTCGATTTCCGGGGAAGGCAAGACCTTCATATCCACCAATATGGCGTCCATTCTCTCTCTCTCCGGCAAAAAGACGGTGCTGATTGGGATGGATTTGCGCAAACCCAAAATCTTCAACGACTTTGGTTTGACCAACCATATCGGGATGACCAATTACCTGATCGGCAAGGCTAGCCGGGAAGAAATCATTCAGCATACCAATTATCCCAACCTGGACCTGATACCGGCGGGACCTGTCCCCCCCAATCCATCGGAGTTGGTCCTTTCGGAGCGCTTTGGGGAGTTGATCGCCTGGCTACGCGATCATTACGAACACATTGTGATTGACACCCCGCCTTGTACCCTGATTGCGGATGCCTTTGAGATGATGCGTTTCTCGGATATTAATTTCTATGTGATGCGGCAGAACTATACCCGCAAAGAAATGGTCCGGATCGTGGAAGGAATGCGCCTGAACGGTCAGCTTCAGAATGCCTGCATTGCGGTCAACGATTACAAAATCGAAAC
>ENA-UPTJ01001255-UPTJ01001255.1-marine-metagenome-genome-assembly--contig:-NODE-1255-length-13896-cov-8.622643_pt1 | contig 13896 bp, 10 predicted proteins | sample MGYA00238168_ERZ767080 | MGnify/ENA primary metagenome ERZ767080 (study PRJEB28935, sample SAMN06266237) | marine metagenome | isolation source: Columbia River Estuary | place: USA:Columbia River... | reverse complement strand
CCTGCCCCGCGGCATAGCGTTCGTACATGCGGTACAGGTCACCGGCAAACAACGCCGCTTCATCACCGCCCGTGCCCGCACGAATTTCGAGCATGGCGGGCCGGTCATCGGCGGCATCTTTCGGCAAGAGCGAAATGGCCAAAGCGGTTTCGGCTTGGCCCAACTGATGACTGACATCCTCCAGTTCCTCGAGCGCCATTTCGTGCAGGTCGGGGTCAGAGGAATCCTTCGACATATGCTGCAAGGTTTCGATTTCCTTGCGCAATCGCCGGACATTCGCAGCCGCCTTGGCGACCGGTTCCAGCTCCGAATATTCCTTGGACGCCGTGACAAAGGCATCGCCCTCCAACTGCCCCGAAGCCATCCGCGCCTCAAGCTCGGAAAAGCGCGATTCAATAAGCGCGATACGTTGCGGGGAGATTTTGGTCATGTGAGCGACTGAAGAACGCTCTTAAGCCGGTCATTGTTGCCTTCACCGGACATCCCGTAATACCCATCCTCATTGACGCGCAGGATAGCCGCGGGGCTTTGCTTGACGGCCTTGTCATAACGCTTTTTCGGTGAGCCAGTGGCAATCATGTCGGCCGAAATTCCGGCTTGGCGCAGCTGACGCAAAAGCGCGAAGGCATGCCCAAGACCCGCGTCATTCTCCAAAACAATCATGGCTTCGATCTGCTGTGTTGGCACGGCGTCAATCAACATGCCCAACCGCTCGATACCCGCCGCCCAGCCAACCGCTGGCGTTGCCGGTCCGCCGAGATTTTCGATCAAGCCATCATAGCGTCCGCCGCCTAGCACGGTGCCCTGCGCACCCAGCCGGTCGGTCACAAATTCAAACGCGGTATGGCGATAATAATCCAACCCACGCACGAGGGCGGCATTGCGTGTCCAAGCCACGCCAGCGGCATCAAGGCCCGCTGTGACCGCACCGAAGAAGTCCTGTGCCTCGCCCGATAGAAAATCGTCGATCACCGGCGCCGCGTCGGCAATTGGGCGATCTTTGGGGTCTTTGCTGTCAAGAATACGCAGCGGATTTTTCTCCAGCCGCGATAGGCTATCTTCGGACAGCGCACCCTTATGATCGTTGAAATAGCCGACCAATGCCGCCCGCCACGCATCGCGGCTTGGCGTGTCGCCCAATGTGTTGAGCTGCAACGTCACGCCGTCATTTATGCCCAATTCCTTCAGCAATTGGTCCGCCATCACCAGCAGTTCGACGTCGGCAGAAGGCTCTGCTGCGCCGATAATCTCGGCATCAATCTGGTGAAATTGACGATAGCGGCCCTTTTGCGGGCGTTCGTAGCGGAACAATGGGCCGTGCACCGACAGCTTCATCGGCGCAAATTGCTGCCAGCCATTGGTGAGATACGCGCGCGCAATGCCCGCGGTAAATTCGGGGCGCAGCGTGATCGAATCCCCGCCGCGATCTTCGAAGCTGTACATTTCCTTTGAGACAACATCCGTCGCCTCACCCAGACTGCGCGAGAATACCGCCGTTGGCTCAATGACGGGCAGTTGCAGGCCCTTAAATCCATAAAGCCTGCGCACGCGTTCAAATGTTGCGACGACATGCGCAAAACGTTCTTCTGTCTCGCCGAACATGTCCTGAGTACCGCGAACGGCTTGGGGTGTCTGTATCTTTGCCATATTAAAGCGCCCTAGCGGCTAATTGTTGTTAGTGGAATAGGGCTGGACGCGCCAATCGGCTTTCGTCAAAAGTCTGGCCTATGAATCCACGCATATTGACGCGCGCTATCGCCGCATTCGCCCTTTCCGCTAGCCTCATTTCTGCAGCCTCTGCGCAAAACAGTGCGCCGCAACCAGTGCCTATCGTCTCGATCATCCCTGAGCCGCAAGATCGCCCCTTGTCGGAACCGATGATCTTGTCTGTGGATGCGACCGATGTTAATCGCGCCATTTTCCAAGTGCGTCAGGTCATTCCTGTAGAAAAAGGCAAGCCGCTGATCCTGCTTTACCCGCAGTGGTTGCCCGGCAAGCATGGCCCACGCGGTGCACTGGCCGAAATGACGGGCCTGATGATCCGCGCGGGCGGGAAAACACTGCGTTGGACCCGCGACCCGGTTCAGGTTTACGCATTTCATGTCGATGTGCCTGCGGAAACATCGTCCGTCGATGTCGAATTCCAATTCACAGCGCCTGTCCGCGAAAGCGAAGGCCGCATCAACGTCACGCCAAATATGATGAACGTTCAATGGGAACAGGTGGCCTTGTACCCCGCCGGACATTTTACCCGCGCTATTCAGGTAAAGCCGTCGATTACATTGCCTGAAGGCTGGACGGGCGTGGCCGCGCTTGATGGCGCAAAGATTACCGGCAACCGCATCGATTACGGCGTGACTAGTTTTGAAACCCTGGTCGACAGCCCGATGTTTGCGGGGCCACATTACAAAAAATGGGATCTGGGCAACAACGTCACACTGAACGTATGGGCGGACGCCGCCAAATATCTCGCCGCGAAGCCTGAACATATCGCTGCACATCGCGCGTTGGTGGATGAATCGCTCCTGCTTTTTGGGTCAAAGCATTTTGATCGCTACGAATTTCTGCTTGGCCTGACGGAAGAGCTTGGCGGCATTGGCCTTGAGCATCATCGCAGCTCGGAAAATACGCGCGAGACCGACTATTTCACCGAATGGGATGACAATATGTCCGAACGCGGGCTGTTGCCCCACGAATTCACGCACAGCTGGAACGGCAAGTTCCGCCGTCCCGATACGATGTGGACGCCCGATTATTCCACCCCGATGCGCGACAATTTATTGTGGGTCTATGAAGGGCAGACCAGCTTTTGGGACCTCGTCCTTGGTGCGCGCTCGGGCCTGCAATCCAAAGAAATGGTGATGGGCGAATGGGCCAAATATGCGGGCTTTTATGCAGAGCAGCCCGGCCGCAATTGGCGTTCGGTGGAAGATACCACGCATGATCCCATTTTTGGCGCACGCAAAGCCAAGCCATTCGCAAGCCACGCACGCGGCGAAGATTATTACAATGAAAGCTCGCTGATCTGGCTCGATGCGGACATGACGATCCGCACGCTTTCAAGGGGTAAGAAATCGCTTGATGATTTCGCCAAGGCTTTCTTTGGTGTGCGCAACGCTGACTGGGGCGTGCTCACTTATAATTTCGATGAGATTGTCCGCACGCTGAATGCCGTGCAGCCTTATGATTGGGCGACGTTTCTGGATACGAAGCTGCGCCAACCGGGTCAGCCCGCACCTTTGAACGGTTTTGAATTGGGCGGGTACAAACTTGTCTGGAAAGAAGAACCGAACATCTTTGACAAAGAACTGATGAAGGAAGGCAACAACTTCAACCTCACGCACTCGCTTGGGCTGACGTTGGACAAGGAAGGCCGCGTCACATCGGTATTGTGGAACGGGCCTGCTTTTAAGGCCAATATTGTCAACGGCACCAAAATCATTGCCGTCAACGGCTATGCTTACTCCAAAGACGGCCTCAGTGCCGCAATCAAGGCCGCAAAGGGTGGGGAAAAGCCCGTGCGCCTTATATTGGAACGCAACAAACGTTTTGAGCAAATAGACATCGCCTATTCGGGCGGCTTGCGCTATCCGCACCTCGAAGCCACGGGCAAGGGCGAAACGGCGATCGATCGTTTGCTGAGTCCGCGGCGGACCAACTAAAAACAATTTGAAAGCATTCTCCCATGCGTATTGATTTGATTCCAGCAGGCGACAATGTGCCTGAAAGCCTGAACGTGCTGATCGAGGTTCCCATTGGCGGTGAACCCGTAAAGTATGAATTTGACAAGGCTTCTGGCGCTCTTTTCGTAGACCGTTTCCTGCACACGCCCATGCGTTACCCCGCCAATTATGGCTTTGTTCCGCATACTTTGGGTGAAGATGGCGACCCGTTGGACGCGCTCGTCGTCGCGCGCTCGCCCATCGTAGCCGGTGCAGTCGTCAAATGCCGTCCGATTGGCGTTTTGATGATGGAAGACGATGCTGGCGGTGACGAGAAATTGCTCTGCGTGCCGGTCAACAAGACCTTCCCTTATTATTCGGACGTTGTGACCTATAAGGACATGCCGCCAATCGTCCTTCAACAGATCGAGCATTTCTTCACCCATTATAAAGACCTGGAGCCCGGCAAATGGGCCAAGTTGAATGGCTGGGGTGATGAAAACGACGCCAAGCGCATTATTACGGAATGCGTCGAACGTGCGAAGGAACGCGGTATATGAAACGGGCAGCGCTGGTCGCACTAATTGCACTGGCGCTCTCGGCATGTGCCACCCCTGAAACACGCGTCAGAACCGCGCTGATGGATGCCGGTCTGTCCCAACCGATTGCAGCCTGCATGGCTGACCGGATGGTCGACCGGCTTTCATTGATACAGTTGAACAAACTGAGCAGCCTTAAAAAGCTGCGTGGTCAGGACATGCGCAAGATTACCGTCGAGGACTTTCTGAAGCGCACACGCTCGCTGCAGGACCCCGAAATTCTCGGCGTTGTAAGCGCGTCCGGGCTTATTTGCGCAATAAAGGCGTAAACAGCTCAAGTGATAATTGTCATCCCGGACATGGGTTCGGGATGACAGTTATTTAGCTGAACGCCTTCACCAACATCGCGAACCAGCCGGTATCGGCCTTTGCCGTCGCGGGTGCGCCAAAATCCACACATTCAAGGCACTTGGCCTGTGCACCACGCACGCCAGTCAGCATGTTCAGATCAGCCGAAATCCGTTGGAACAGCAACTGCTGCTGCCATGATGCTTGCGCAAAAACATCCATCGGTGCTGCAGCCTGCGTCCGCTTTGGCATCAGGCCGCTGATCAACGTACCTGCGAAGCTCGTCGGCGGTTCAATATATTCGGCATGCCATCCATCGGGTTTCAATCCGGCACGCTTTGCCGCTTCCGCAAGCGCATCATGCATACCACCCGTCCTGTCGACAAGGCCAAGCTGGCGGGCCGTGCCACCTGCCCATATACGCCCCTGTGCGACAGCATCGACTTGTTCGGGCGTTTTCTTGCGCGCCGTTGCTACGCGCGTCAGGAACTGGCGATAGCCATTCTCAATGGCGCTTTGGGCCACGCGGTCAAATTCGGGGCTGAAGCCGTTCAAAATATCCGGTTCGCCGGACAATGGCGTCATCTTCACGCCGTCCGCGTTCACGCCGATTTTCGCAAGGCCAGCCTCCGCACTTGGGATGACGCCGAAAATACCAATGGATCCGGTAATCGTGGCAGGATCGGCAAAAATGACATCGGCAGGAAGCGATATCCAATAACCGCCGCTTGCGGCCAAATTCGCCATCGAAACGATGACCGGAATCTTCTTGGCCTTCGCCGCTTCAATCGCCAAACGGATTTTTTCAGACGCCATGACGGAACCGCCCGGCGAATCCACGCGGACCACCAAAGCTTTCAAATCCTCATTGTCGAGCGCATCGTAAATAAGACCGCTGACGGTATCGCCCGCGGCGGTTCCAGGGCCGCCCTCGCCATCGACGATGGTACCCGCAATGGTCACAACGCCAATCTGCGCACCGGCGGTCGCTGGACCATAGCTGGCAAGTAATGCATCCATCGGTGTGTGGGCAAAACCGCCGGTCGTTTTCTTATCGTCCGCGCCGACCTTTCCGGCGATGAATTTACCGAAAGCGATACGGTCGCCAAGTTTGTCGACCAAACGTGTCGACAGCGCCAATTGCGCCAGATCGCCTTTGGCGGACTCCACTGCACCGGCGGGGTCGGTCAACATGCGGTCCAATTGTGCCTGAGGGCGCGCTTTGGCTACGCCCGCTTTCCACTGTCCCCAAACCTCATCATACACGCCCTTGATGGCCATTTTGGATTCAGGGGACTGCTCTGACCGTGTATAAGGCTCAACCGCGCTCTTGAAGGTGCCGACGCGGTAGATGTTGGCCTTCACGCCAAGCTGGTCGAGCAAGCCTTTATAATATGGCTGCGATCCGCCGGGGCCGGTAATCATTGCGCCGCCCAACGGGTCCATCCAGATTTGCGTGGCATGGGCCGCCAGTTGATAGCTGTCGTCGGAATAGGCCGTGGCGAAGGCATAGACAGGCTTGCCCGCCTTTTTCACCGCCTCAAGGCTGTTGCCGATGGCCGCAAGGCTGGCCTGTCCGCCGCCCATGAACCGCTCCATGTCGACAACGACCAGTTTTACCCGCTTATCTTTTTCCGCCAGCTTGAGCGCGCGAACGACATCACGTTGCCGGATTTCGCCCGTCGGCATGGATGAGGATGTGAGCGTTGTCAGCGGGTCAACTTCCGCAGGCTGTTCGGAAATAACGCCATCAAGTTTCAGCAACAATGCACCATCGCGCACGACCGCCGGATTGGGGCTGGCGTTCAGAAGCGCGAATATCGCGAGGAAGAAAAAGAACAGGAAAAAGAGCACCAGCAGGTCTTTAAGCCCGACCAATATTTTCCAGCTGACGCGCAGAAACTGCATAATGTGATGCCCCTTTTTGACCTTTTGACCGATGTAAGCATTCGAACATCATTTGCCACTATTGTTCGACAAAAAGATGTTGCGCGCGGACAAGATGGCGACATGCAGGTGTTACAGAAAAGGGCCGCTGGATCACTCCAACGGCCCTTAAACATGGGTCAGCGGTCGGATATGCCGCTGCCGGAAGTTGCTTTCATGCCGTGACCGGCATCGCCGATATTATCGGCGGCCGATCTCCCGAACGGAATTCCCCGACCTCTTAACTGAACCATGAGACATCGGATCACCTCCTTTCGTTGAATGGAAATTGCTTGCTTCAAACATATATCTGCCCTCCGCAGGACCGAAGTTGAATCAAATGGGTTAACTAAACAAGCCTTGTATTAAATTTTTTTTCGGGCAAATATTGGGGTTCTGCGCCGCGATATTTGATGTCGTCAAATGGCTATTTGCGGCAATCTTCGACAATGCGTGCAATCTCTGCCCATGCGGGCAAAATGATGGGCGGATGTCCGTCGGTTTCCAATAATATCCGCCCGCGGCTAAACGCCATCGCATCCAATATCGCGTCCATCGGCATGATTTCGGCTGCGAGATAGGCGGGCGTTCCGCCGTTCGGCTTTGCAGCAAATTCCTTCGTTGACGACGATGTCCGTATGACAATGCGTTGCCCCGCTGCAGTCGCTTCACGCGACACATATATGCGCCGATTTTGCAGGTCGCAGCGCAGGGTGACGACGGCATTTTGGCCAGTCGGTCCAAACAAAGCAATCGATCCGCGATCATCGCGCCGATATACCCAATCGCCTAAGGCAAACGGCCAGTCATTCCAGTCCGCCGACAGCGGCGGCGTTGGCGCAGGTGTGGCGACCACTGGTGGCGGCGCGGGTGCGGCCCTTGGTGCTGGCGGTGGCGGCGGCGCAACGCAGGATGCGAGCAGCAACATTGCGATGAGAGTCAGGTTACGGGTTTGCATGACTTTGTCTTATGGCCAAATCGCATCTGCTCCGCTAGCGCGTTGCGACATGGCGACCAAAAAAACACGACTAGACCAATTGATCGTTGATCGCGGCCTTGCCGAAAGCAAGACGCGCGCGCAGGCATTGGTCATGGCGGGCCATGTCTATATCGGTGATGCCAAGGCCCTAAAGCCAGGGCAGCAAATCGCCGAAGATACCGAAATCAGTGTGAAGGGCAGCGACCACCCTTGGGTCTCGCGCGGCGGCATTAAACTTGCTCATGCCCTTAATGAATTTGCTATCGATGTCGCCGGCATGGTTGCCATTGATGTGGGTTCATCAACGGGCGGCTTTACTGACGTTATGCTGACGCACGGGGCAACGCGCGTTTTCGCCGTCGATAGCGGCACGAACCAGCTTGCGTGGAAACTGCGGCAAGACCCCCGCGTGGTGGTTCATGAACAGACAAGCGCGCGCATATTGACCGACGTCCATATCACCGAACCGGTTGACCTCATCGTTTGTGACGCAAGCTTCATCGGCCTCGCCAAAGTACTAGATCGGCCTTTGACCTTTGCCAAAAGCGGCGCACAATTGATCGCACTGATTAAACCTCAGTTCGAGGCTGGTCGCGAAGAAGTTGGCAAAGGCGGCGTCGTGCGGGACCCCGAAGTCCATGAACGCGTGTGCAACGAGGTACAGCAGTATTTGGCCGAAAAAAACTGGGCGGTGCGCGGTTTGACCACCAGCCCGATTACAGGGCCGCAAGGCAATGTCGAATTTCTTATCTGGGCGCAAAATGCCTAGCACCCCGCCGGGGGGCAGTTATATGAAAATCCGTTCCATCAAAACGCGTCTGAAAACCCAACCCCGGATCCGTTCCGAGGTCAGTGCATGGCTGGACGCGAAATAAGCAAACCGACACAACGTCGCGCCGCGTCAGTCCTTGTAAAGGCCATTGACGCGCGCGGCGTAACGTTCGCGGATGACATGGCGCCGAATTTTCATGCTCGGCGTCATTTCGCCATTTTCTATTGAGAAAGGCTCATCGGCAAATTCGAACTGGCGGACCTTTTCGGTGACCGACACATCGGCGTTAACCCGGTCAACCGCGGCACGAACCGCAGCACGAAACTGCGGATTTGCCTGCAAGTCATTGAAATCATATTTCATGTCTTGCGCACGCGCCCATTCCAACGCCCATTCGGGATCCGGAACGATGAGGCCAACGATGTACGGCCGCTTGTCACCTGAAACCATCGCCTGCAAAATTTCGGGCTGAAGTGTGAGCATGCCCTCAATCTTTTGCGGCGCGATGTTATCGCCCTTGTCGTTGACGATCAGGTCCTTTTTGCGATCGGTAATGGCGATACGTCCGCAATCATCGATGTGGCCGATGTCGCCCGTGTGCAGCCAACCGTCCTTTATGACCCGGTCGGTCTCCGCCTTGTTCCGCCAATAGCCCTTCATCACCAAGGGACCGCGCACAAGGATTTCGCCATCTTCGGCAATCTTGACCTCAGTATTCTTCAGCGGCGGGCCAACGGTATCCATCTTGATGCCCGCTTGCGGCCGGTTGCAGCTGATGACGGGGCCAGACTCGGTCTGCCCGTAACCTTGCAGCAAGGTGATGCCCAAGGATTGGAAAAACACGCCAATGTCGGGGTTGAGCGGCGCACCGCCCGATACCATGGCCTTCATCCGGCCACCAAAGCGTCCCTGGATTTTGGGCTTAATCGTCCGCGATAAAATCAACCGCATCGGCGCATCGGAAAGCCGCTTGCGCCCCGAATAGTCGCGCTCGCCAATGGTCAGGGCTTTATTGAGCAGGTAATTTGGAAACTTACCCTGCTTTTCGACGGCCTTGATCATTCTTTGGCGCAGGACTTCAAACAATCGGGGAACGACCACCATCACGGTTGGCCGTGTTTCCTCGATATTGGACGCGAGCTTTTCCAGCCCTTCCGCATAATAGATTTGCGCGCCAACGCTGATGGGCAGGAATTGCCCGCCGCTATGTTCATAAGCATGTGACAGCGGCAAAAATGACAGGAACACTTCTTCTTCGTCGAGCCCAAAATCTTCGCGCAGCACTTCAGCGGCGCCGTCGACATTGTGCAATATCGCGCCATGATGCTGCATCACACCACGCGGCGCACCGCCGGTACCGCTGGTGTAGATGATGCACGCCAAATCGTCGCGCGTCACTGCCGCCATGGCCGCCTCAGCAGCCCGTACATCGGCGTCATTGCCCTGAACCATGTCGGACCATTGGTGCATCGACAACTGGCCATGCTGCACCGCTGGCTGCGGTTCCATAGCGATGATGAATTCCGCTTGCGACGACCGCAACGCCGCCGGCATTAATGTCTTGGCCAGCTTTGCCGTCGACACAATCACCGCACGGGCGGCGCTGTCGTCGAGAATATGTTGATGGTCGCGCTCGGTATTGGTGACGTAGGTCGGCACGGTTACGCATCCCGCCGCCATGATGCCCAGATCGGCAATACACCATTCGGGGCGATTTTCCGACACGAGCATGACCCGATCGCCCTTTTCCAGTCCAAGCTGGCGCAGCGATTTGGCAAAGCCCGCGACCTGACGCGCGACCTCAGCCCAGCTTAAGGATTGCCACGCACCATCATGCTTTGCCCATAAAAACGGTGCGTCACCGCGATAGCGCGCGCGCGCAAAAAACATGGTGACGAGGTTGGGGAAGCTGTCAAAATCGTCGAATTGCTCGGCAGCCACTTATTCTCTCCTAAAGAACATTTTGCGGTCCATTATGGAACTCTGAATCATTACGCTAGCGCGCCAATGCGTTGCGTGCAACGTGCTGTTGGCGTTAACCGACATCCTCCGTTGGTGCTTCATCCACCAATCGCGGCACGGTTACGTGCACTTTGCCCTTGGCGTCGATAGTGGCCGATGTGCCCTCGCTGCGTGGATCGGATGCCCCTGTCCAGCTATTGCCGATACGCTGCGCGCCGTTAACTTTTGAACCCAGATCGACAGGCCGAACCTTCTGTCCAAATTCACTAAGCGGGCCAGACATCGCCGAAAGCATGGTATTTTGTTCAACCTCAAGACCGCCACCGCCAAAATAGATATTTGGCAGCGCAATCGCTTGATCGAGCGGAAGGCCGAAGTCGATGACGCCAATCAGCGTCTTGGTCACATGCATGATGATGCGTTTTCCGCCGGCTGAACCAAGCGCGAGAACCGCCCGGCCATCGCGATCAAACACGATTGTGGGGGACATGGAAGACAATGGCCGCTTTCCGCCCATCACGCGGTTGGCAACCGGGGCGCCATTCTTTTCGGGTGAAAAGGTGAAGTCGGTCAATTCATTGTTCAAGAAAAAGCCGCCCGCGACCAGCTGGCTGCCAAATGGCCCCTCAATCGTCGATGTCATATTGGCGATGTTGCCATTGCGGTCGACTGCTGTGAAATGCGTTGTGCCGGCAACTTCGCTTGAAATGGCTGCGGTCCGCGGCATCGCGCCGGGCGGGTTCCCTGCCGGATAGTCCGTGCGCGCCTTTTCGGGGTCAATAAGCGCGGAACGCTCTTTGATATATTCGGGGTTCAAAAGGCCTGCGACTGGGACGTCAACAAACGCGTCATCCGCCAGATATTTTTCGCGGTCCGCATAAGCCAGCTGCATCGCCTGACCAATTAAATACCAGCTTTTCGGGCTGTCTTTGCCCGATGCTGCCAAGTCAAACCGCTGCAACGTGCCCAATATTTGCAAGACCGTCGTCGCGCCTGATGAAGGCGGGGCCATGCCGCACACCACATAGGCGCGGTACGGCGCGCAAACCGCTTGCTGTTCCTTTGCGCGATATTGCGCAAGGTCCGTCATGGTCATGTCGCCGGGGCTAAGCTTGCTCGTCGTGACCGCACTTACAATCTGGTTGGCGATGGGGCCGGTGTAAAATGCATCAGGACCCTTTTTTGCCAGCAGCTTTAACGTCGCGGCGAGTTGCGGATTGTTAAGCTTCATCCCTGCGGTCACCGGCGCACCGTTCCGCCAATAAATCGCACGCGCAGCATCAAAGTTAGACCAAAGCGGCTGAATGCCTTTCAGCCGCGATTCAAGCGTCTTGTTGACGATGAACCCTTTGTCGGCAAGGCGGATGGCGGGCTTGAAAATCGTCGCCCAAGACAGCTTGCCCCATTTGCGGTGGGTTTCCGCCATAAGCTTGATATTGCCGGGAACGCCTACGGAACGTCCGCCCTGAAAGGCCTCCAAGAAACCGAGCGCTTTACCGTCGGGTCCGACAAAACGATCAGGTGTCGCCGCGGCTGGTGCCGTCTCGCGCCCGTTAATGGTTGAAAGCACGCCCTTTGCGCTATCCTGATACAAAAGGAAGCCACCACCACCAATGCCGCTTGATTGCGGTTCAACGACGGTCAGCGCCAACATCATGGCCATCGCCGCATCGGCAGCGGAACCACCCTGACGTAACATTTCCATCCCCGCTTCGGTGACGCGGGGATCGGCCGATGATGTGACACCGACATTTTCGGCAAAAACCGGTTGAGCGGCAAGGACGAGTGCGCTGATCGCGAAGGACAATTTTTTCATGCCCGATACCTAGCCCTGTTCACATGGCAATGCCAAGTCCGGATTTACGCGTCCGTCCCGACGGCGTCCGAGATATTGGCAAATCCGTCGCGCTGCAAAAGTTTCAGCAGTTGCCGGTTGATTTTCAGCGCCAGTCCGGGGCCATGATACACAAGCGCACTGTAAATCTGCACCAGCGATGCGCCCGCACGGATGCGCGCATAGGCATCTTCGGCAGATGCAATCCCGCCGACGCCGATCAAGCCCAGCTTCCCGCCGCTCGCCTTGCGAAAATCGATGAGGCGTTGCTGCGCAAGGTCACGCAATGGCGCACCCGACAGACCGCCGGTTTCCCTTGCTTGTTTCGATTGCAGCTCCGGCCGCGAAATGGTGGTGTTCGATACGATCAAAGCCGCAACGCCGCGCGCCATCGCCACGCTGACAATATCGTCAATGTCGGCGGGTTGCAGATCGGGCGCGACTTTCAGGAAGACCGGCGTTGCCCGCGACCGCGCGGCCATAACCTGCGCCAACAGATCATCCAGCGCAGCCTTGTCCTGCAGCGCACGTAGCCCTGGCGTATTGGGCGAGCTGATATTGACCGTCAAATAATCGGCCAGAGGCTCCATATTACGCACGCCGATGACATAATCGGCAATGCGGTCAGCGCTGTCCTTATTGGCGCCGATATTGATGCCCAGCGGCCCTGCCAGTGCCGTGTCCGGAATGTTCTGCAGCCGCGCGATGGCCGCCGCCTGTCCTTCGTTGTTGAAACCCATGCGGTTGATGACCGCTGCGTCCTCGACCAACCGGAACAAGCGGGGTTTTGGGTTACCCGCCTGCGGCAACGGCGTTAACGTACCGACCTCTGTAAACCCAAAGCCAAGGCGCATGATCTCAACGGGTACTTCGGCATTTTTGTCATAGCCCGGCGCAAGGCCAACCGGATTTGGAAAGTGCAGTCCAGCAAAGCTTTGCTGCAAAGCGATGTCCTGCGTTCCCATAGACGGGATCGGCAACATTTTCAGCGCCGTAAGGGACATGTTGTGGGCGGTTTCGGCATCTGCCTGAAACAAAAAGGGGCGTGCAAGTCGGTAAAACATTGCGGTGCTATTCACGAGTCGCGTGCAAGGTGCAACGGCGAGATTACGCGCATGCAGCGTACCAAGAACATTTTGGCCGCAAATGCCCGAATTTTATGGCGTGGTGACGATTCCATCCAATCGCATTTTATCAAATGTCTGCACTGTCGTGGCGCGACCCAAAAGCTCCACCGTTGAAAAACGGGAGTTCTTTCCCTGTTGGCCCCGTTTCACGGCTGCCATCGTCCCTGCCCTGTCGCTGGGCGGCTATGCCTTCGGCGCGTCCGGTTCTGGGCTTTGCGGCTTTGCTTTGCGGCGACGGAGATTCGCACGCAGGGCCTCGCGCAACCGTTCGGCCTTAATCCGCTCTTTGTCTTGCGCGTCTTTTGCCAATTGCGTTCTCCGATCCATTCCGACTGCCCGCGCACCCGATGCCAAATCGCCCGCAAAGGCGCAAGCCGCTTGACAACCGCCCCGTCCCTTCGCATAGGGCCGCACCTTCGGTGTATGCTGCTGTAGCTCAGTGGTAGAGCGCGTCATTGGTAATGACGAGGTCGGGAGTTCAATCCTCCCCAGCAGCACCAGGAAGTCCCCAATATCTTCAGCGATTTCAGGCTATCGGCTTAGGGCGATAATTGTCGCGTTATTTCCGTGACTTATGGCGGATACGTTCGCCTGTGACCTCGCGTTCGAACTGCGCGAACGATAGCAATACATTGAGCGTCAAACGGCCCATGCTGTTGGTAGTGTTGAACGCCTGTGTGACGCTCACGAATGACGCGCCTTTTGCATCAAGGATCTCGACGATCTTGGCAAAGTCCGCAAGCGACC
>ENA-UPTJ01001245-UPTJ01001245.1-marine-metagenome-genome-assembly--contig:-NODE-1245-length-13955-cov-4.963885_pt1 | contig 13955 bp, 13 predicted proteins | sample MGYA00238168_ERZ767080 | MGnify/ENA primary metagenome ERZ767080 (study PRJEB28935, sample SAMN06266237) | marine metagenome | isolation source: Columbia River Estuary | place: USA:Columbia River... | reverse complement strand
CAGCCTGTCAGTTTCGCGCGCGACGAATATGGTCGTTATTCACTCAATCTTTTGGCGGAAGTGGGATTGGAGACAAGGTCGGGCTGGTTTGCCTATGGATTCTACACCTATGGCGCCACCAGCATCAGCAACCGCGACTATGCTCCTGCGATCAAATTGCGTTCATTCGGCATTTCACTCGGGAAATACCTGAACACCAAGAAGATCATCTTGGACACTCGAAACATCGAGTGAGGATCAGACCAATTTGAAACTCTCCAGGAACTTCGTATTGAAATCACCACTGCGGAAACGTTCATCCTGCATCAGTTGCAGATGGAAGGGAATCGTGGTTTTTACACCCTCGATCACATACTCGCTCAGTGCGCGGTACATGGTTTGGATGGCCTCCTGACGGGTTTGTGCAACGGTGATCAATTTACCGATCATGGAATCGTAATAAGGCGGGATCACATAGCCAGCATAGGCATGGCTATCGACACGCACCCCATGACCACCGGGTTGATGCAAGACCGTGATGCGTCCGGGTGAAGGACGAAAATCATTATAAGGATCTTCTGCATTGATTCGGCACTCGATCGAATGCATTTGAGGTACATAGTCACGACCCGAGATTTTGTATCCGGCAGCAATCAGGATTTGTTCTTTGATCAGATCATAATTGATCACTTCCTCCGTCACACAATGCTCCACCTGGATCCGGGTGTTCATCTCCATGAAATAAAAATTCCGGTGCTTATCCACCAGAAACTCGATCGTACCGACACTTTCGTAATTGATTGCAGACGCTGCTTGCTTGGCCGCTTCGCCCATTTTCATACGCAATTCATCGGTCATGAAAGGCGATGGAGATTCTTCCACCAATTTCTGGTGCCGACGCTGGATCGAACAGTCACGCTCACTCAAATGGCAAACCGTGCCGTATTGGTCACCGGCCACTTGGATCTCGATGTGACGGGGTTCTTCCACGAATTTCTCCATGTAGATGCCGTCGTTCTTAAAAGAGGCCAATGCCTCTGCCTTCGCGGTATCGTATGCTTTTTCGATTTCAGATTCTTCCCAGACAATCCGCATCCCCTTTCCACCCCCACCGGCGGTCGCTTTGAGAATGACGGGATAGCCCATTTCCTTCGCCAAGCCTTTGGCTTCGTCAACCGATTGGAGCAGTCCTTGTCCGCCCGGTACCACCGGTACACCCGCCTTGATCATGGTATCCTTGGCGGTGATCTTGTCACCCATGGAATTGATCATCTCGGGTGTGGGGCCAATGAACTTGATTCCGTGTTTGGCACAGATACCAGCGAACTTGGCATTCTCTGCCAGGAATCCATAACCGGGGTGAATGGCATCCGCATTGGTGATCTCGGCGGCGGCCATGATGTGGGGAATATTCAAATAGGAATCGGCGCTGTGGGGGCGACCAATGCAAACCGCTTCATCGGCAAACTTGACGTGCAAGCTATCCCGGTCGGCTGTCGAATAGACCGCTACGGTTTTGATTCCCATCTCGCGAGCCGTGCGAATCACGCGTAAGGCGATCTCGCCCCGATTGGCGATCAATATCTTCTTGAACATAGTGTAGTGTGGAGGTGAATAATTCCTACCGATCAGGCAGGCTCTACCATGAACAGGGGCTGATCGAACTCAACCGGCGAAGCGTCATCAACCAACACCTTGACGATGCGGCCTTTGACTTCGGATTCGATCTCGTTGAACAATTTCATGGCTTCGATGATGCAAACCACTTTACCCGGGGCCACTTCGGTTCCGACTTCCGCAAAATTGGGTTTGTCGGGAGACGATTTCCGGTAGAAGGTGCCGATCATCGGACTCTTGATGGTGATCAGGTTGCTGGCCTCAGCGGCCGGAGCGGCCTTAGGCGCAGCGGCAGTTGGTGCGGCAGCCGGAGCAGCGGGTGCTGAGGCCATTGGGGCCGAAGCAACCATAGCTGGAGCGCTCGATACGACTTGCGTAATATGCTCTTCTTTTTGTTTGACCGTTACTTTGAAATCCTTCTGCTCAATGGTCACTTCTCCGATGTTGGATTTGTTGACCATCTTGATCAACTCCTGGATCTGCTTAAAGTCCATGCTTTTCACTTTTTAAATTGATTTGGACAGTGGTTTTTGATGCGGGGACTAAGGTAGGCAAGAAACCCAAAAGCCAAGTATTCTGATGGGTTTTTGGGTAAAAAATGCCCAAAATCGCAAAAAAAAGGCCCAAAATCGATGATTTCAGGCCTTTGATCAGAAGTTGAAAAATTACTCTTTGACGCGCTCCACGTACTCACCGGTCTTGGTGTTGACCCGGATCATCTCTCCTTCGTTAACGAATAGAGGGACGTTTACATTGGCGCCGGTTTCCACCGTAGCGGGCTTGAGTGTACGGGTAGCTGTATCGCCGCGCAAACCGGGCTCGGTGTAAGTCACCTGCAACACGATCTTAGCGGGCAGTTCCACGCTCATGGGTTGCTCTGTCTCGGTATTGAAAAGCACGCTGACTTCAGCGCCATCCTTGAGAAATTGAGGAGCATCAATCAGGGTTTCCTGAAGCGCTACCTGTTCAAAGGTTTCTGTATCCATGAAATTGTATCCGGTATCGTCTTTGTACAGGAACGTATAGCTTTTGCGCTCTACCCGAACCGGATAGATGTTGTCGCCCGAGTTCCAGGTCTTTTCAATGGAACGATTGTTATCTACCCCTTTGAGCTTGGCCCAAACCTTGGCGGCTGCCCGCGCGGTCTTGTTCTCTCCGAACTCGACCACAGAGTAAAGACTGCCGTCCAGTTTAATGATCAAACCCCGGCTGATGTCTGCTGTACTTGCCATAATGCTGAATTGAGGCGCAAAGATAGGTTGACCGGGGTGGATGGCAAAGCAATCGATGACCTACCTTTGCGGCGATAAAATCCCTCACTCAACCCATACCTAAACATCATGAAAGTCACTGTAATTGGAGCCGGCGCCGTGGGTGCCACCTGTGCCGACAACATTGCCCGTAAAGAACTTTGCAATGAGCTGGTCTTGCTCGACATCAAAGAAGGTGTTGCTGAAGGAAAAGCCCAGGATATGATGCAAACAGCCACCCTACTTGGCTTCGACACGAAAATCACCGGATCGACCAACGACTACACAAAAACGGCCGGCAGTGATGTAGTGGTCATTACTTCCGGATTGCCCCGTAAACCCGGCATGACCCGCGAAGAGTTGATTGGGGTAAACGCCGGCATTGTGAAAGGCGTTTGTGCGAACATATTGAAGTACTCCCCCAACGCCATCATCATTGTGATCAGTAACCCGATGGATACGATGACCTACTTGGCCATGCAGTCGACCGGACTGCCCAAGCACCGGATCATTGGTATGGGTGGGACGTTGGATAGCGCTCGATTCAAATATCAATTGAGTCAGCATCTCGGATGTTCTCCGGCCGATCTAAATGCCGTTGTGGTAGGCGGACATGGAGATACCACCATGATTCCCTTGATTCGCTTGGCCACCTGGAACAGCACGCCTGTCACCAACTACCTCAGTGCCGAACAACAAGAAAAGATCGTCAAAGACACGATGGTCGGCGGTGCTACCCTCACCGCACTGATCGGTACCTCAGCTTGGTATGCACCCGGTGCAGCCGGTGCAGCTTTGGTGGAATCCATCGTGCGGGATGAGAAAAAATTATTTACTTGCTGCGTTGCCCTCGAGGGCGAATACGGACAACAAGATATTTGCTTGGGTGTACCGGTTGTGATCGGACGAAATGGATGGGAAAAGATCCTGGACTTCCAACTGAATGACTCCGAAAAAGCCGCTTTCCAAAAAAGCGCCGATGCCGTTCGCAGCATGAACGACGTTCTCAAAACACTCTAACTCCCAAACTGCCCAAACTAGCCAAACTTCCAAACTAAAACCCCGGCCTCAGCCGGGGTTTTTTATTCGAAAGCAAGGACGATTGAGCCGCCCTTCAAAATCGAAAGGCGTGGTAGCCCGGGTGATGTCTTTGATCTCAGCGCCTTGAATGGCGGCGCTATCCAGTTGAAAACGGGTATAGTTGTTGCTGAAATAAAGGAGTCCGCCCGGAGTCAATATCCGCAAGCATTCGCGGATTAGCATTACATGATCGCGTTGTACATCCAGTTCTTCCTCCATCCGTTTGCTGTTGCTGAAGGTGGGTGGATCCAAGATGATCAGATCGTAGCGCTTGTCGGGGATCGTGCTCAGCAGTGCTTTTACATCTGCTTGGATGAAGCTGAACCGATCGTCTTGATATCCATTCAGGATCATGTTTCGCTTTGCCCACTCGAGGTAGGTATTGGATAGGTCAACCGTGGAAACTTCCCGAGCCCCACCGGCTGCAGCGTACACAGAAAAAGACCCGGTGTAGGCAAATAGATTTAAGACGCGTTTATCGGCAGAGCCGGTACGGACCATTTCGCGTGTGATGCGGTGATCGAGGAACAGGCCGGTATCCAGATAATCGGTGAGGTTCACCCAAAATCGAAGGCCATTTTCGTTTACTTCAAAGAATTCCTGCTCCTCTCCTGTTTTTTGATACTGCCCTTGCCGTCCCGTTTTGCGCTGACGAAGCTTGCCGTAGATCCGATCCGTGGACAACTCCAAAATCTCTGCAATAACCTGATAGACCGCATCCAACCACTGTTCATGGACCTCTTCGCTCATGCCGTGGTATCGTTTGTATTCGGAGAGATAAACCCGTTCACCGTACAGTTCGATCCGGATGGGGAATTCGGGCAGGTCGTGGTCGTACAATCGATAACATTCGATGCCTTGCCGCCGGGCCTGACGGCCCAGATGTCGGTAAACTTTAACCAAACGATTGCGGAACATATCCAGCCGGGCTTCGAACATGGTTGCTTTTTGACGAAATTAGCGCATCCATGTACGCCATCGTAGATATTGAGACCACGGGTTCCCATGCCGGAGAAGGCGGAATTACGGAGATATGCATCTTGATCAGCGATGGGGAGAAACTGATCGATCGCTGGGAATCGTTGATCAACCCAGATATGCCGATTCCTCCTTTTGTACAACGATTAACGGGCATAACCGATCGAATGGTTGCCAACGCGCCTCGTTTCGCGGAAGTGGCTAAGTCCGTTTACGAAATTTTAAATGGTAAAATCTTCGTCGCGCACAATGTGCAGTTCGATCATTCTTTCATTGATACCGGATTGCAAAAAAGCGGATTTTGGTTGCAAGGCAAACGACTTTGCACGGTACGGCTAAGTCAGAAGATCTTTCCGGGACAAATTTCGTACAGCCTGGGACGACTCTGTCGAGCCATAGACATACCGCTCAATGACCGTCACCGGGCAGCGGGCGATGCGTTGGCAACGATGGAACTCTTTCATCGGTTGCTAAAAAACGACCAACAAGGATTGATTGCTAAATCCCTGCCCAAAGGCAAATCGGAAACGAAGTGGCCGCCGCATGTTCCGCTCGCAGACATTGATAAGCTCCCCTATACGCCCGGTGTGTATTATTTCCTGAACAAAGCTGGCAAAGCGGTCTACATTGGCAAGGCAAAGAACATTCGGTATCGGGTGAACACTCATTTCACCGGAAGAAGCTTGACCCGACAACGGCTGCGATTCATGCAGCATGTACATCGGATCCAATTCAAAGAATGTGCCACTGATCTGATGGCCCAGGTATTGGAATCGATCGAGATCAAACATCAATGGCCGGCATTCAATGCTGCGCAAAAGCACCGGGAGGAGGTCTATGGGATTTTTACATTTGAAGATCAGCAAGGATATCAGCGATTGGCCATCAACAAAGTGCGATCGGGCGAACAACCGGTGCGGACATTTCATTATTTGGCCGATGGACAATCCCTGATCCGAAAACTCATTCAGCAACACCAGCTCTGCCCGAAGCTTTGTTTTCTACAACGATCCGCCATCCCTTGCCAGGATAGGCTGATAGGAAATTGCTTGGGCGCCTGCGAAGCAGCAGAGGCGAACCACTTATATAACCAACGAGTTCAATCAGCCATTCAGACCCTGCATGAATCACCCAGTTTTGCATTGGTCGATCAAGGAAGAACCCCCGGCGAACGCTCCTGCATCTTGGTCGTTGAGGGTTCCTTTCATGGAATGGGCTATATCAAAGAAACGCATCCATTGAATCGACAATTCCTGATCAAGAAAATTCCGCGAATGCGCGAGAATAGCTTTGTCCGGAATCTGGTACTGGGGCATGCAACTCGTTTTCCGGAAAAAGTGATTGAACTCAAGTAGTTTGGGAGTTTGTTAGGATCCGGTTCCCGTAAATTTGAATTCTAAAATCATTCCATGACACGTATTTCTTCGATGGTGCTGGGGATCCTGATCCCCGGAGCCTTGCTCGCGCAAAATTCCACCACCACTTCTCCAGTTAAATCACCGGCCAAAGCTCCGGTGAAAACCGTCAACACCAAACCGGCCCCTCCTCCTCCACCCCCACCGCCGGCTCTGAAAAATCTGATCGACTCCGCCAGTTACTCGGTGGGCATCAGTGTGGCTAGTTTTTACAAACAACAAGGAATTACCCGCATCAATGCCAATCTGGTTGCCAAGGCCATCAATGACCTGATGCAAGGAGGTAAACCCATGCTGGATGAGGCCACCGCCAATGCGGTGATGAATAAGTACATGAGTCAGATGCAGTCGGAGAAATCAAAACCCAACATCGAGGCTGGTGAGAAATTCTGTGCAGAGAATAAACTGCGTCCCGAAGTAAAAACAACAGCAACCGGTCTGCAATATGAAGTTCTTCGTGATTCAGCCGGGGAGAAACCCGGACCCACCGACAGTGTTACTTGTCATTACCGCGGTACGTTTCTGGATGGAAGACCGTTTGACAATTCCTACGACCGCGGAGAGCCCATTACTTTTCCGTTGAATGGAGTTATTCCAGGCTGGACAGAAGGACTACAACTCATGTCGGTCGGATCCAAATACAAATTCTACATTCCCTATAAACTGGGATATGGCGAGTTTGATATGATGTCGATTCCGGGTGGATCCACCCTGGTCTTTGAAGTGGAACTCCTGGGCGTGAAGCGGGCACAAGTTGCCACCGAAGCACCCAAACAATAAAGTATCCCTTGCTACTAAATAGAAAAAGGCTCCGGTAGGAGCCTTTTTCTATTTAGTAGCAAATAGCACGGATCCAACTAGATGCCAACTCCAATTGCTCTTCCATGGATAGATTGGAATTATCCAAAACCCGGGCATCGGGGCATTGGATAAGCGGGCTGACCGCCCGGGTCGAATCAATGTGATCCCGCTGGGCCAGGTTCTCCCGGACCTCCTCGAGTGTAACGTGTGGGTGTTTGACAAGCAACTCCTTCAATCGACGTTGGGCCCTCACTTCGGGACTAGCCGTCATAAATATCTTAAGCTCTGCCTCCGGAAACACCACAGAACCAATATCCCTTCCATCCATCACCACCCCTCCTGCCTTTCCCAAGGCTTGTTGTCGAGCTACGGCTATCTCCCGCACTTTCGGAATGGCCGCTACCACACTGACCCGAGCGGCCACCTCCAGATCGCGGATCTGCGACTCCACGTTCTCCCCATTCAAGATCATATCGCTGGCCCCCCGATTGGGGTTGTACGTAAAATCCAATTGAATTCGGGGCAAGCACCGTTCGACCGCTTCCAGGTCGGAAAGTTCCACCCCCTTCCGCATTAAATACAAGGTAATGGCCCGGTACATCGCGCCGGAGTCAACATACAGATAGCCCAGTTTTTGAGCTAACTGCCGGGCCAGGGTGCTTTTTCCGCAACTGGACCAGCCATCAATGGCAATGGTAAGTGGTTTGGACACACCCAAAAATAGCAAGATGGCCGTTCCCTCCCGAAAAGAAGTCACGGCCATCTACACCCGAAAAGAAAATTCAATTACGCTGGGGACGTTGCCTCGGCCCGACTTTTGAACGTAAAAGCCAATTTGGATTGCTCCGCATCCACCCCGGCGATCAATACATCTCCTGCTTTTACATTCATATTGAGGATCTCCTCCGCCAATGGATCCTCCAGGTATTTCTGAATGGCCCGGTGCAACGGTCTGGCACCAAATTGCTGATCATATCCTTTATCGGCCAGGAAGGTTTTGGCTTCTTCCGTCAGCTCCAGACTGAATCCGAGATTGATCAAACGCTTCATCACACTCTTCATCAAAATATCAATGATCCGGAAGATGTGCTCCTTGGTCAAGCTATTGAAGATGATCACATCATCAATGCGGTTCAAGAACTCTGGAGAAAAAGTCTTTTTCAATGCTTTTTCGATCACGGCCTTGTTCGCCTCTTCCTCACTTTCCAGTCGAGCTGTGGTCGTGAACCCAACGCCCGAACCAAAATCCTTCAATTGACGGACCCCAATGTTGGATGTCATGATGATCAGTGTATTCTTGAAATCGACTTTACGACCCAGACCATCCGTCAGTTGTCCATCATCCAACACCTGCAGCAAGATGTTGTAGATATCTGGGTGAGCCTTTTCAATTTCATCCAACAAGATCACGCTATAGGGTTTGCGCCGTACGCGTTCAGTAAGTTGTCCGCCTTCTTCATAACCGACGTAGCCGGGAGGCGCACCGATCAATCGGCTGACCGTAAATTTCTCCATGTACTCACTCATGTCGATGCGGATCAGGGTTTCATCCGAATCAAACATTTGACGGGCCAAGGAGCGAGCCAATTCGGTCTTACCTACTCCCGTAGGACCGAGGAAGATGAATGTTCCGATCGGCTTTTTGGGATCTTTCAAGCCCACCCGATTCCGCTGAATAGCCTTGACGATTTTGGAGATCGCCTCATCTTGACCGATCACCATCCCCTTCATGTCCTCCGACATCTTACGCAGCTTTTCCGTCTCGGCTTCCACCATACGCTTTACGGGAATACCGGTCATCATACTCACTACTTCCGCGATGTCTTCCTCCCCAATCGGGAATTTCTTGTGCTTACTGTCCTCTTCCCAGGATGATTTGGCACGCTCCAACTCTTCTTGTAGCTTTTTCTCCGTATCACGCAACGCTGCCGCCTCTTCGAATTTCTGACTCTTCACCACTCGGTTCTTCTCCACTTTGACATCTTCGATCTTTTGCTCCAGATCGACGATGGTCTGAGGCACATTGATGTTCTTCAAGTGAACACGTGCCCCAACCTCATCGAGTACATCGATGGCTTTATCCGGCAACAACCGATCGGTGACGTATCGGTCGCTGAGTTTAACGCAAGCCTCAATGGCTTCCTGGTCGTACTCGACGTTGTGGTACTCCTCGTATTTGGATTTAATGTTGTTCAAGATCTGTATCGTGTCATCTACGCTGGGTGGATCTACGATCACCTTTTGGAATCGACGATCCAATGCCCCATCCTTTTCGATGTGCATGCGGTATTCATCGAGCGTTGAGGCGCCGATGCACTGCAGCTCGCCACGGGCCAATGCCGGTTTGAATATGTTACTGGCGTCTAGGGAACCACTGGCACCCCCTGCTCCGACAATGGTATGCATTTCATCAATGAACAGAATGACATCGCGGTTCTTTTCCAACTCGTTCATGATGGCCTTCATGCGCTCTTCGAATTGACCCCGATATTTGGTTCCGGCCACCAAGGCAGCCAGATCCAGTGAGATCACACGCTTATCAAACAACACACGAGAAACCTTCCGTTGTACGATCCGCAAGGCCAAGCCTTCCACGATCGCCGTTTTACCCACACCGGGTTCCCCGATGAGAATCGGGTTGTTCTTTTTCCGGCGCGACAGGATCTGCGATACGCGTTCGATCTCTGCTTCGCGACCAACGATGGGATCCAGCGCACCGAGCTCAGCCATCTTGGTAATATCTCGTCCGAAATTATCCAATACCGGTGTTTTGCTTTTGATCTGCCCACCTGATTTGGGTGTACCCTTGGATTGACTGAATTTCTTTTCTTCATCAAACTCTTCTTCCCCCTCATCGGAGAATTCGGCACGAGGCTCGTTGGATTTAACGATGCCCAACTCCTGACGGAATAGATCGTAATCCACATCAAATTGGTTGAGTATCTGCGTGGCTACATTCTCCTTGTTCTTCAAGATGGAAAGCATGAGGTGCTCCGTTTCAACGGTGGCACTCTTCAAGGCTTTGGCCTCCAGGACCGTCACCCGAATCACCTTCTCGGCTTGTTTGGTTAGCGGCAGGCTGTTGATGTTGGCTATGTTCTTTCCGGTCTTGTCCTTTACAGCCAGTTCGATCTCTTTGCGTAATTCATATAAATCGACATTGAAACTCTTTAGAATGCGTACCGCGGTGTTTTCACCTTCGCGGATCAATCCGAGTAACAAATGTTCGGTGCCAATGAAATCGTTGCCCAGACGCAATGCTTCTTCGCGGCTAAAAGAAATGATCTCTTTGACTTGAGGTGAAAAATTATTATCCATAGGAATTGGGGGTTATCACAATATTAACGAATTATCCAAGCCGCCGTCCCGACAAAGTTATCAACGTACCTGCTCTCAGGCAGGCGGTTGGCTGACGGCGGATTGTTAATTTTGTCCAAACTGATCTAATTTACCACATGTCTTTCAAATTCGAATCCAAGGAAAAATTTCATGTCATTACGGTGGAGGAGCCGGAACTGACTGCAAGTCTGTCAGAATTACTTGCAGCAACCACTGAAAAAATCCTGCGGCCGGATTCAGCCCCTGAACCCGCCGTCCGAAATCTGATCCTAGACTTAAGTCCTGTTCAACGGATCGAACTTCCCGCGGCCGAAAAACTCATCGAAATCCAGGTGGCATTTTATGAGTCCGGTGCCTCATTCGTGGTTTGTTGCCTGCAGGCCGGAGTACAGCAGACCTTTGAATTGGCGGATCTGTCTGACTTGCTCAACAGCACCCCCACCGAAAGCGAAGCCTGGGACATTGTCCAAATGGAAGAGATCGAACGGGAACTTTTAGGCGGAGAAGAAGACTAGCCCCAAATGTTAGCGCTGACTATTTTAGGCAATAATTCGGCAGTTCCGGCATTTGACCGCCACCCCACCAGTCAGGTATTGACCCACAACGGCAACAATTACCTGATCGATTGTGGAGAAGGCACCCAGATGCAATTGTTGCGTTACAAAGTCCGCCGCAGCAAGATCTCGCACATCTTCATTTCTCACTTGCACGGCGATCATTATTTCGGTTTGATCGGCCTTCTGAATTCGATGAGTCTACTCGGTCACAATCAACCCATCGAGCTGTTCGCCCCACCCCCGCTAAAAGAAATACTCGACATTCAATTACGCGTGTCGGATACTATGTTGGGGTTCGATCTGAATTTCCATCCGATCACCGAGGCCTCAATCTTAGTGGATACAAACGCGCTTCGAATCCGCTGTTTCCCCACTGATCACCGCATTCCTTGCTTCGGATTCAGTTTCGAAGAACAACGATTGCCGCGCAAACTGATTCCTGAAAAAGCACGGGCATACGGGATCCCAACCAGTTATTACGAGCGATTGGTTCGTGGAGAGAGTTATACCACTAAAAACGGCGAGTTGATCTCTGTGGAGCTAGTGACCGAGCCCGCTGCTCCTGGCCCGAAATACGCTTTCTGTGCAGATACGCGCTACCATGAATCGCTGATCGAACACATCGAGGGATTTGATCTGATCTACCACGAATCAACCTACTTAGACGACCTGGCTGATCGGGCCTACGATCGTTATCACAGCACCTCCAAGCAAGCCGCTGAGTTGGCTCGAAAAGCCGAAGTAAAAAGACTGCTACTGGGTCATTTCAGCAGCAAGTATGCCAAGCTGGATGAATTTGCGCAAGAGGCCCGTTCGATTTTTCCGAACACCGATCTGGCCTTAGAGGGACTTTGCTATCCGATCCGTTAATTCGATAGTCGCTGCATCAAGCCGCGTATCTTTTGCCGATGTCCCTCACTGACTGGCCAAACGGGTAACCGAAATTCATTTTTGCACAGTCCCATCTCAGACAGATAGGCTTTCACCCCACTGGGACTACCCTCCGCAAACATAGAGGCGATGATGTCGAGGTATTTTTCATGCAAGGGGCGCGCTTCTGCAAATTTTCCCTCCAAACAAAGCCGAACCATCTTGGAAAAATCAGCCGGATAAGCGTTTGCCACGACCGAGATGACACCCACGGCACCATCGGCAATCAAGGGCAAGGTGATGGGATCATCGCCGCTGATCACAATAAAATCAGCCGGTTTATTTGCGAGTAGGTGTTGAATGAGTTCCATATTGCCACTGGCCTCCTTGGTGGCAAATACCTGCTTGCAATCACGCGCGATCCGCAATTGGGTTTCAGCGGTCATGGATTGTCCGGTACGACCCGGAACATTGTAGATGATGATCGGCAACGGACTCACGGCATTCAGCGCGCAATAATGTTGATAGATGCCTTCCTGGTTGGGTTTGTTGTAATAGGGACTGACCGATAGTATAGCATCGTAACCGGTGAGATCGAATGACTGTAAATCGGCGACCAACTTTCGGGTATCATTACCCCCAATGCCGGCTACCAAAGGCAGACGTCCGCTAACTTGTTTGGATACAAAGCTGAACACTTGTTGTTTCTCGGCGCCGTGAATGGTGGCACTTTCTCCGGTGGTTCCCAATACGACCAGATAGTTGACGCCTCCCTGTATCCAGAACTCGATCAGTTTTTCAAAACTATTCCAATCGATGGCACCAGATTCGTCAAAAGGCGTAACGATGGCGATGCCGGTACCGGTAAATTTTTGTTGCGGGCTCATGGATTAAAACTCTTCCCAGAATCCCATTTTTCCGAATTTCTCGATGCGCTGATCGATTCGATGTTGGGCGTCTTGACTGGAAAGTTCTTTTAGAATGGGTAACAAGTAAGACTTTAGGTTGGCGGCTGCTTCGTCGTAGTTCCAATGGGCCCCGCCGGCAGGTTCAGGGATGATGCCGTCGATGATTCCAAACTCCAGCATCTTATCGGCGGTGAGCTTGAGTTGTTCGGCCGCTACCTCTTTTTTATCCCAGCTGCGCCAAAGGATGGAGGAACAGCTTTCCGGGCTGATTACTGTGTACCAGGTGTTTTGCATCATGAATACCCGGTCGCCTACCCCGATACCCAGGGCTCCACCACTGGCTCCTTCCCCGATGATCACACAAATAACAGGCACCTTCAACCGCATCATTTCATAGATGTTGCGTGCGATGGCTTCCCCTTGTCCGCGCTCTTCGGCTTCCAGCCCGGGAAATGCACCGGGTGTATCGATCAGGGTAACGATGGGCTTATTGAACTTCTCGGCCATTTTCATGAGGCGCAGAGCCTTGCGGTAGCCTTCTGGATTGGCCATACCAAAATTGCGGAGTTGGCGAAGGCGGGTGTTGTTTCCCTTTTGCTGGCCGATGAACATGACGGTCTGCCCGTCCAGATCGGCAAATCCCCCCACCATGGCTTTATCGTCCTTCACATTGCGATCGCCGAATAGTTCCACGAAATCCGTGGTCATTTTCTCGATATACTTGAGTGTATAGGGACGGTCGGGGTGGCGGCTGAGCTGAACTTTTTGCCAAGGGGTCAGTGTTTGAGTCAGTTCTTGACGTTTGGCCAATACCTGTTCGCGGAGGCCGGCGATCACCTCGGAATAATCCACTTCACTTTTCTTGGCCTTTTGCTCCAGGTCCATGATCTCTTCGATCAGCTCCTTGATGGGCTGCTCAAATTCGATGTATTGTCGATTTTTGTCGGTTGGCATACCTGAGATTGTCGGGCAAAAATAGTGGATTGAGGGGTATGCGAGGCGGGATTGTGTATCCCTAGCCCGGCTTGGATCCAGCCGCAAAACGAAAAATCATTTGGGTCAAAAACACCCCCCGCCTATCTTTGCACTCCCGGAAAATTCCGGGCAACGGATCGGTAGTTCAGTTGGTTAGAATGCCGCCCTGTCACGGCGGAGGTCGCG
>ENA-UPTJ01001232-UPTJ01001232.1-marine-metagenome-genome-assembly--contig:-NODE-1232-length-14060-cov-4.007640_pt1 | contig 14060 bp, 8 predicted proteins | sample MGYA00238168_ERZ767080 | MGnify/ENA primary metagenome ERZ767080 (study PRJEB28935, sample SAMN06266237) | marine metagenome | isolation source: Columbia River Estuary | place: USA:Columbia River Estuary... | reverse complement strand
GTTCTGCGCATTGCGGGCGACCTCATGCACCGCAGCGCTCATCTCGGTGGCGGCAGTGGTCACCTGATCTACCGCTACGTGCTCGTCATTGATCAGCCGGTCATTGGCCGCTGCCATGTCGGCCATGCCGCGCGCCGACTCGGCCACCTCGCCGGTAACCCGACCCACCTCGGCAATCAAGGGCTGCAGCTTGTCGAGAAAGCGGTTGAAGGCATCGCCCAGCTGGCCCAACTCGTCGGCGGAAGTAACTTCGACACGCACCCGAAGATCACCATCACCTTCGGCGATCTGTTCGATGCGATGCAGCAGACGATGCATCGGACGAATCACCAGCGCCGGGAAACCGATTACCAGAACCAGACAGCCCAGCACGCCAACGAGGACGATGGCGCCTTGCTGGAAACGATTGGACTGACCTTCGGCAATCGCCTCGCTACCCTCGCGTCCGGCCGCCGAATCCTCCAGCTCGCCGAGTTTGTCTATCGCGCCGCGCATGGCGTCGAACGCCGCCTCGCTCTCGCCGAAGCTCAGTTGGCTGGCTGCCGCAGGGTCGGTCTGGCTCAGTTGCACCACCTGCAGGGAGAGCTCTTTCCAGCGCGCATAACCGCGATCAAACTCCGCGACCAGACGCAGCGCCTCCTCCCCCGGCTGCATCGCCGCGTACTTGTGCACGCGCTCGTAGGCCTGCTGGAGGTTTTCCGCGTGCGACGCCCGCAGCGCCTGAATATGCGTCTGACTGCCCTCGCCGAGCATGCTGCGCTCGGCGACGAACGCCTGATAGAGGTCACGGTCGGCGTTCAGCAGGACGCTGATGGCAGGCAGATAACGGTTGGTGAGGCGGGTACTGGAGTCGACACCCTGATCGATGCCGCGCATGCCCAGCACACCCATCAGGATCAGCAGGATGGCCAGACAAATGATCGGCAGGGCGATCTTCCAGCGAAAGGCGAGATCGGTGAACAAGCGAAACATGGACGTGCTCCGGCAGAGAAGGCAGTGTTCTTGTATCGACCAGCATAGCTGCGAACTTGAATACCGCCGTCTCGCTGAAGGCGCACCCTGACACCTAGTCTTCGTCGCGACGCGTCTCGAGCAGTATTCCCTCGTCGTACTCCATGACCATGAAGCGTCGCCCGCCGGCGAAGTACTCGCTGAGCCCGTGCTGGCGGCCTTCACGATAGCGATCCACCCGCGCCAGCCCGCCGTCCACCTCGAAGCTGTAGTGCGTGCCCGTTGGACGGCCCTGATCATCGTAGCGGGCGCTGGCCATTAGATAACCTTCGGCCGACAGGGCCCGCCAGATGCCAACCTGCAATCCCTTGCGGTAGCTGCCATGCCAGTTCAGGCCGTCGTAGAGGCGTTGGCGCCAGACGCCGTCGGGCTTGTCGTCGCGATACTCACCCGCTTCGACCAGTTTGCCTGCCTCGTAGTACTCGGCGCGGCCATGACGCAGGCCATTGCGATAGTGTCCGCGCTGTAGCAGTTCACCCGCCACGGTCTCGCTACGCTGTTCGCCATGCAGACGACCCTGCTGATCGTAGTTCTCAGTGCGGCGCACCAGGGCATCTACCTGAAGCCATTCGCCCACCTTGTTGTCGGCACGATACCGCCCCTGTTCGATCACCTCGCCCGTGCGGCTGGTGACCTTGAACAGGCCTTCGCGCCGACCCTCGCGGAAGTGCTCCTCGCGTCGTTCGCCCTGCCAGCCGACGCTCAACCGCAAGCCATGGGAGCGACCCTGGCGCTCTTCATAGCGCTCGATCTGACTGCCGTCCTCGGCGAAGGCTTCGCGCAACTCCCAGCGTCCGTCGAGCGTCTTCTGCAGGCGACTCTCCAGGCTGCCGTCTAGGCGATACGTCTCGCTGCGCAGTTGCACGCCATGCGTACCGCTTTCACGTAGTTCAAGCGACAGGCGATTGCCCTGTTCGTCGAACTGCTCCTGGCGTTGCCGCTGCCCCTTGTCATCGAGAGTCTCCTCCTTGCGCAACGCACCAGAAGGAAAATAGTCACGATTTACCCCCACCTTGATGCCGTTGCGATACTCGGCTTCCTCCACCAGGACGCCGGCCTCGTCGAAGCGGCGAAAGGCACCATGCTGCTTGCCTTGGCGGTAGCTGCTTTCAAGAAAGAGCTTGCCGTTGGCGTGCCAGCGACGCTCCAGACCTTCGATGCGGTCATTCTTCAGGCTGTGCTCACTGGACTTGCTGCCATCGGCATGAAAGCTCTGCTTGAGCCCTTCGAGCACACCACTACGATAGTGTTCGCGCGACAGCAGAACGCCCTCCCGATAGCGTTCGGCCGGGCCTTCGAGCTTGTCATCCTGGTAGAAATGCCGCGCCGCCAAGCGTCCCTGCGCGTCATAGTGCAGGCACTCGCCATCCCGGCGCTTGCCATCGACGAGCTCGGTGCGGCTCTCCAGCTGGCCGTTGTCGTGATACTCGCTGAACTCGCCATGCAGCGTGCCGTGCCGGTAGTTCTGGCGGAAACGCAGCTGACCATTGTCGTGATAGGACAGCAGCTCCCCGTGGTAGCGATTCTGATCGTCGCGGCTGGCCTCCTCCTGCAGCGCACCGTTGGCGTGGTAGAAGCGGTATGGCCCGACCAGGCCGTCGTCAACCAGATCCGGACCGTCGAGAACGCCCTCAAGACGCAGACCACCCTCGCGGTAGTAGACCTTGACCGGCCAGCCATCACCCTGCTGCTGCGGCGCCTGCTCCATGTAGAAGCTGGCCTCGCTTTCCTCGACCGGCTCGAAGCTGGCGTCCAGCCACTGACGTTCAGCCATTGCCAGGCTCGGCAGCAGCAACAACAGCGCCAGGTATTTGCGGATCATGCCGACGCTCCTCATGGCAGCGGTGCCAGTCGTGTGGTCCAGGTTTTCTCGAGGGGCTCGCCGTCACTGCGCAACTGCTCCACGCGCACCGGCGTACCCGCCAGGCGCAGCAGACCTTCCTCGGTCAGGTATTCACTCAAGGCTGCGATGCCGACATCCAGGCCCTGCTGCTGCGAGGTCGCCGGCAACAACGTCAGAGCCCTGCCGCTCTCGTCGACGAAGCGGTAGCGACTCAGGAAGCTCGCGGCGCGCTGCCCCGGCTCGTCGACGTAGCCGGGCAGGCGTCGCGGGTCGATCAGCCAGGGGCGCTCGCCGAGTTCGAACTCGACCTCGTTCCAGCTGGCACGACCGCTACAGCGCAGCTGTGCGCGCAGCTCGATGCCGTAGAAATACTGACGCACGCCATCATAGGTACGCAGCTGCCACTGCTGGGTGGCCGGCAACTGCAGACCGCCGCTGTAATCCCTTTCTGCCGGCGCCTGCAGAAAGGTCAACGCATGCCCCGGCTCGCTCGGCGCATCCAGTACCTGCAACTGACAAAGGGCGGCCTGCTCCGTCGTCAGCGTCAGACGCAACCGATTGAACTCGGCGTCTTCCAGCGCCAGCGTCTGCAGATCGAAAGGTGCGGCCACCGGCTGTATCTGCTCGCTCGGGTCCGCGTGCAGGTAGTAGCTGGCCTGCGGAGGAAGATCCAGCCGGTCATACTGCGCCTCGCCCGAAAGGAACTGCAGTTCGCGACTGAATTGTGCCTCGGCCTGGCGTCGCAGCAGATGCACACCCAACACCTTGGGGACATCGCCTGCGAACTTCACCCGGTAGCGCCAGCCGCCACTTTCAGCGGCGACCGAACGCAACAACCGCGCATCATCCAGTGTCAGCCAGTCCGCTGGCGGCGATTCGACATGCAGCCAGCCCTGGGCCCCGGTGAGCCCTTCGACCGCCATGCTGAAGAATGCCTTTTCGGAAGCACTGAACGAGAGAATGAACTCGCCCGGATTGCCGGTCGGGCTCAGCTCGATACCGGCGCCATCGAGTTCCAGCCTGCTGGACCGCTGCGGGTCCACCGGCAGCTCCAGGCGCTCGGGCAGGTAGGGGAAATAGTCCGCCTGCAGGCGAATCTGCTGCAAAGCCTCCAGCTTCTCCTGGGTATCCTGCCAGCCAAGCGGCAGGTAGACCGCCATGGTGCGCGCGCCCTCGCCCGGCCGGGAACTCCGGGTCATCCCCCAGGTGGCCCCGAACAACTGCAGATCGAGTGGCTCGCCCTGGTCATCCAGCGCCTGCAGCCGACGAAATTCCAGATGTCCGGCGGTCTTGTCCAGCGCATGCAGATACTCGAGCCGAACGTTCTCGTAATACTCGATGCTGCCGACATCACTAGGGAACACCTGCGCTTCGCTGGCCGGCTCAGCCGGTAGCTCCGCAGACTGCTCCTCCCAGGCGGGAAAGATGAACCCTTCTGCGTCCGGCTCGTCCCAGCCATAGACGTCCAGCGAAGACAGAGGCACGCCCTGCTCGGCGGGCAGCATCAGAAACTGCGTACGTGTGGTTCCACGAAAGCCGTACTCATCGAACGGCTGCTCGGCCACCATCGCCAGGCGCCGCAGCCAGCCGCTGTTGCGCTCCAGACGCAGATAGCCGTAAGCACGGGCTTGCTCGCCATCGAGCTGAATGCTGGCGAGGACTTCTTCGTCGCTCACCTCTTCAACCCGCAACAGCAGATCTTCGCTGCCCTGGAAACTACTCAGCTTGAGTTCAGCGCCCACCTTGGCAGGGATTCGCTCCAGCAGCGCCGGCGTATTCAGTTGCTTGCGCATCTCGCTGACGAAGCGCTCGCCGCCCTCCTTGATCAGCGCGTCCCAGTGCTCGCGATGGCGACCTCGGATGTCCAGCAGCGCACCGCTGTCGAGGTCGATGTCGAACTCGATGCCCTCCGCCATCAGCTCCCTGAACTGCGGGTCGGACTCATCCCGGTCGCTGCTGGAGATGGTGCGGCCAGGCATTTTCAGCTGCAGATAATCCGCGCGCACCAGCATGCGCAGGTGAGGCCGGACTTCCTCGATCTCGTAGGTCACCAGCAGCGACCCGAGATCCGTTCTGCTCTGTCGAGTCCCGCCCGCCTCCAGGCTCATATGGCTCTTGGTGTAGAGCTGGTACTGGCGGCTGTCGCCCTTGTCCGGGCGGAAAGACACCTCGTCGCTGCCGCAGGCGGAGAGGAAGAGAAACGAGCAGAAAAGAGCGGGTCTGAGCAGCTTCACGAGAGTCCCTGTGATGATTTATCCGAGGCAACGGCACTGCAGGCCCCTGCGGCAAAGCGCGGGAGTCTAACAAAGACGTACGTTCCGCATCGCCGAAATGGCCGCGCCAGACACATCCTGTTAGGCTTTCCGGGCTTTTTCACAGGGAATGTGCGCATGTTCGCGCTTTACCGCCTGCACCGCTCCGACATGCCCCTGGCCTGGCATCTGCTCTGCCTGCTCGGGCTGTTGCCACTTTGCCTGCTGGCATTGTCCAGCGGCTTCGCCCCCACCACCAGCGGCACGCTGCTCGGCGGCTGGGCGAGCGGACTTTCAGTGTTCCTGCCGCTGCTGTGCTGCGCGCTGTTGCTGCTCGCCGGCTGGTTGCGCCTGGGACCGGCGCGCCTGCTGACGACGCTGGTGCTGGGTACGCTGGCGATACGAACGGTCATGCTGCACCGGGACCTGCCAGCATTGCTCGTCAGTGATGGCGGGCTGACCGTCGCGCTACTGGCCGTCTGCGCGATCACCGCACTCTGGCTGCTGCCTGCAGCACCTTTGCGCAGCGGGCGAGCTGCCTGGATCGCGGCGGTAGTTCTGCTGTTCATCGGCGGGTACTGTGCCTGGCTGCTCTGGCTGCAGTCGCCAGCGCTGCCGCCCTGCCGTTTCGATCCGCACAGCGGCAGACAGTTGAGCCTGTGTCTGGGTGTCGCACTTCGCTGAGCCGATCTTGTGCTAGCGTGCATGGGCCCGTTTCCCCGCCACAGCCTGGCACTTCATCCAACACGAGCAGCAAGGGAGTTTCACCCGATGACCAAAGACCAGCTGATTTCCGATATCGCCGATGCCGTCGACCTGCCCAAGGCCAAGGTCCGCGCTGTACTCGACCAATTGAGCGAAGTGGTTGCCGACACCCTCGAGAACGGTAGCGAACTGACTCTGCCGGGCATCGGCAAGCTCAAGGTCGGCGACCGCCCGGCGCGCACCGGCCGCAATCCGCAGACCGGCAAGAGCATCCAGATCGCCGCCAAGAAGGTGGTCAAGTTCGTTCCCGCCAAGGCCCTGAGCGACAGCCTCAACTGATCATCACCACCGTGGCGCCTGTCCAGCCGGCGCCACCTTCGCTCAGCCAGCCGCCTCCAGCGTCGCCAGCCGGACGATGAAGGCCTCCTCGTCCAGCACCGCAACCCCCAGCTCCTGCGCCCTGGTCAGCTTCGAACCCGCACCGGGGCCTGCGACCACGCAGTGAGTCTTCGCCGACACCGAGCCCGCCACCTTGGCACCCAGCGCTTCCAGGCGCGCCTTGCCCTGATCGCGACTCATGCTTTCCAGGCTGCCGGTCAACACCCAGGTCTGCCCTGCCAGCGGCAGACCTTCGGCAACTTTCCTTTCGCTTTGCCAGTGCATACCGAAGTCACGCAGCTGCGCCTCGATGGCTTGCGCCCGCGCCTGGTTGGCGGGTTCGGCAAAGAAGTCGCGCAGTGACTGCCGCGCCTTCTCGTTGAGCCCCTTGAGCTGGTTCAGATCGAGCCAGTCCTGGCTCAGTGCAATCAGCTCCGGCAGGCTGGCACAGCGTTCGGCCAGCGTCCGCGCCCCAGTGCTGGCGACGAAGGGAATCTGCAGTCGGTTGATGAATTCGGCAAAGCTTGCACAGGCGGCGAACTCGGCATGCAGACCGCCCTGCTCCTGCAGCTGTACCCCGCGCGCCAGCAGCGCACCGATGACGGCCTGGTTGTGCGCGTCCTCGAAGAAGCTGTGGATCTCGTGGGCGACTTCGGCACCGATGTCCGGCAGCCACACCAGAACCTCGGGCAGCGCTTTCTCGATGCGCGTCAGACTGCCCAGCGCGCGGGCCAGCAGCTTGGCGGTTTCCTCGCCGACATCGGGAATGCCGAGGGCATAGATGAAGCGCGCCAGACTTGGGCTGCGACTCGCATCGATGGCCGCCAGGAGTTTGCGCGCGGACACCTCGGCAAAGCCTTCCAGCGCGACCACCTGCTCGTAGGTCAGGGTGTAGAGATCGGCCGGCGAGGCGACCAGCCCGGTGTCGACCAGTTGCTCGACGATCCTGTCGCCGAGGCCGTCGATGTCCATCGCCCGCCGTGAGACGAAATGGATGATTGCCTGCTTGAGCTGCGCCTGACAGCTGAGTCGGCCGATGCAGCGATAGATCGAACCCTCACTGAGCGATTCGCGACCCTTGCTGCGCCTGACCAGCTGGGTGCGCTCCACCGCCGAGCCGCAGACCGGGCACTGCTGGGGTATCTGCACCGCCCGCGCCTGTGCCGGGCGGCGCTCCAGCACGACCTGCATGACCTGGGGAATCACGTCGCCGGCACGGCGAATGATCACGCTGTCACCGATCATCAGGCCCAGCCGCGCCACTTCGTCCATGTTGTGCAGGGTCGCGTTGGCGACCATCACCCCGGCGACCTTGACCGGCCTGAGCCGTGCCACCGGCGTCACCGCACCGGTGCGGCCGACCTGGAACTCGACGTCGAGCAGCTCGGTGACTTCTTCCTGGGCGGGAAACTTGTGCGCCACCGCCCAGTGCGGCGTACGCGCGCGAAAGCCAAGTTGGCGCTGGTCGGCGCGGCGGTTGACCTTGTACACCACACCGTCGATGTCATAGGCCAGCTGCTCGCGGCGCGCACCTATGTCGCCGTAGTAGGCCAGGCACTGCTCGGCGCCACGCGCCAGCTTCAGCTCGCGACTGATGGGTATGCCCCATCCACGCAACTGCTCCAGCATGCCGACCTGGGTCTCGGCCAGCTCCTCGCTGACCTGGCCGATGCCGTAGCAGCAGAACTCCAGCGGACGGCTGGCGGTGATCTTCGGATCGAGCTGGCGCAGGCTGCCGGCCGCGGCATTGCGCGGGTTGGCGAAGGTCTTGCCGCCCGCCTCGGCCTGACGTGCGTTGAGCGCCTCGAAGCCGGCCTTGGGCATATACACCTCGCCGCGCACTTCAAGCACCTGCGGCCAGCCCTCGCCCTTGAGGCGCAGCGGAATGTTACGCACGGTGCGCACATTGGCGCTGATGTCCTCGCCGGTGGTGCCGTCGCCACGGGTGGCGCCGCGCACCAGCTGACCGTCCTGATACAGCAGGCTGACTGCCAGGCCATCGAGCTTGGGTTCGCAGCTGTATTCGACCTCGCTGCCGCCGCCAAACAGATCGCCCGCCGGCAGATCCAGCCCCTCACGCACGCGGCGGTCGAAGTCGAACAGGTCCTGCTCCTCGAAGGCATTGCCGAGGCTGAGCATCGGCACCTCGTGACGGACCTGGCCGAACGCCGCCAACGCCTCGCCCCCCACCCGCTGGGTCGGCGATTCGGGCGTCACCAGTTCGGGGTGCTCGGCCTCCAGCGCCTGCAGCTCGCGAAACAGGCGGTCGTACTCGGCGTCGGGGATGCTCGGCTCGTCAAGCACGTAGTAGCGGTAGTTGTGTTCGTCGAGTTCGGTGCGAAGTGCGGCGATGCGTTCGGCGGGGTTGGTCATGCGAAAAAAGCCTCAAGCAGCAAGCTTCCAGCGGCAAGAACGAAAAAGCCCCAAGCCAAGCGCACGGCTTGCAACTTGAGGCTGGCAGCTTGCCGCTGCGTTCTAGCGTTTATGGGTCAGTTGCCGACGCTCGAACTCGGCGATGCGCTGGCGATAGTGTTCGATGGTCTGCGCGGTCATCACGCTGCGCTGGTCGTCCTTGAGTTCGCCGTCCAGCTCGTGGGAGAGCTTGCGCGCGGCGGCGATCATCAGATCGAAGGCCTGCTTGGGATGGCGTGGCCCCGGCATGCCGAGGAAGAAGCTCACCGCGCGGGTGCTGAAGTGCTCGATGTCGTCCAGGTCGAAGGTGCCCGGCTTGACGCCATTGGCCATGGAGAAAAGGATCTCGCCGTTGCCGGCCATGCTCTCGTGGCGGTGGAAGATGTCCATCTCGCCAAAACGCAGACCGCTTTCGAGGATGTTCTGCAGCAGCGCGGAACCCTTGAAGCCGCCTTCTCCGCGGGCGATCACGTTGATCACCAGGACTTCCTCGACCGGCAGCTGTTCGGCTTGCGCGGCCTGGCTTTCGCCGACCTCCGCTTCACCCTCATCGACGGGATTGAGCAGGGTCGGCACAGGCTCGTCGGCGCCCAGGTTGAGATCACCCTGCTGCGGCTCGCCGCCACGCCGGCGATTCAGCTCGCGAGCACTCATGGAAGGCAGGTCATCTTCATCCAGCGCCGGCTCCTGGTGGCGCTCCACCACCCTGGCCGGGCCGAGCAGATCGGGATCGCCGTCGTCGTCCGGCAGATTGGAGAAGCTGCGGTCGAGCTTGAACTTCAGCTTGCCCTTGCCACCGCGCATGCTCATCCAGCCGTGAAACAGAATGCCGACGATGACGATGATGCCGATGACAATGAGCCAATCGCGCAGACCGATATCCATGAAATTCCTGTGACCCCTTGAATAGATGACCGGCAATGGACAAGCACAGAGCCGTGAAATTCTTGCGAAATGCCCATGGACGGAGGAAACACGCCGGGGCAGCTAAAAAATTGGGCCTAACCTAGCACGACGAAAGGCAACTTTACACCGTTCGTCGTATCAGGCATCGACCAGCGCCAGGGCCTCCTCGACGTCCACCGCAACCAGCCGTGAACAGCCCGGTTCATGCATGGTCACGCCCATCAGCTGATCGGCCATTTCCATGGCGATCTTGTTGTGGGTGATGTAGATGAACTGCACCGTCGCCGACATCTCCTTGACCAGTCGTGCGTAGCGTCCGACGTTGGCGTCATCCAGCGGCGCATCGACTTCGTCGAGCATGCAGAACGGTGCCGGATTGAGCTGGAAGATGGCGAACACCAGGGCCAGCGCGGTAAGCGCCTTCTCGCCGCCGGAAAGCAAGTGAATGGTGCTGTTCTTCTTGCCCGGCGGGCGCGCCATGATGGTCACGCCGGTGTCGAGGAGGTCTTCGCCGGTCAGCTCCAGGTAGGCGTTGCCACCACCGAAGACCTTGGGAAACAGTGCCTGCAGGCCGGCGTTGATCTGATCGAAGGTGTCCTTGAAGCGGTTGCGGGTTTCCCGGTCGATCTTGCGGATGACGTTTTCCAGGGTTTCCAGCGCCTCGACCAGGTCGTCGTTCTGTGCATCCAGATAGCGCTTGCGCTCGGATTGCTGCTGGTACTCGTCGATCGCCGCCAGGTTGATCGCTCCCAGGCGCTGGATGCGGCCGGAAAGCTGCTCCAGCTGTTCGGCCCAGGCCGCCTCGCTGGCCTCGGCGGGCAGGCTGGCGAGGACGCCGTGCAGGTCGTAGTTGTCCTCGGCCAGTTGATCCGCCAGGGCCTTGCGCTGCACGTTCAATGTCTGCCAGTCGAGGCGCTGCTTCTCCAGCTGACCACGCAACAGCTGGGCCTGCTGCTCGGCCTGGGTGCGGCGTTTCTCGGCGTCACGCAGCTCGCGGTCGGCATCGTCCAGGGCCAGGCGCGCCAGGCGCAGCTCTTCCTCCACGCCCATGCGCCGGTCGAGCAGCTCCTCCAGCTTCAGGCGCAGCTCTTCCAGCGGTGCCTCGCCCTCCTCCAGGTTCAGGTTGAGCTGCTCGCGGCGCTCGATGGCGCGCTCGAACTGCAGCTCCAGGCGCTCCAGGGCCTGACGCGTTGAGTCGTGCTGGGCCTTGAGCGAGCCCAGGCGTACCGCCAGTTGGTGCGCGTGATCCTTGTGCTGCCGGGCCTCCTGCCGGGTGCGGTCGAGCCGTTCACGCAGGCCGTCGCGACGCCCCAGCAGAGCCTCCCGACGTTCGCTGTCGCTGGCCATGGCATCCAGTGCCTGTTCCAGCAGTGCCCGCGCCTCGCCCAACTGCTCCTGCTCCTGCTCACGCTGCAGGACGAGCTCGGCGCACTCTTCCTCGAGCTGACGGCGACGCAGGCCGAGCTGCTCGGCGCGCGCCTGGCCGGCCGAGAGGCGTGCCTTGAGCTCGGCAAGACGCCGCGCCTCCTCCTGCAGCTGACGCAGCTGGCGGTCGCGACTCTCTTCCTCGCCCCGCTGCCGCACGCGCAGTTCATCCAGCGCCGCTTCGCTGGCGACAAGGGCCTCTTCCAGCGATTCGCGCTCCAGCTGCAGGTTCTCCAGCTCCTGCCCCCGCGCCAGCATGCCGCTGTCGGCACCACTGGCGCGGCGCACCCGCAGAAAATGTCGACCGACCCAGTAGCCATCACGGCTGACCAGGCTTTCGCCCTCGCCCAGCGCAGCGCGCGCGGTCAGCGCCGCGTCCAGGGTCTCGACCGCGCGCACGCGGGCCAGCCAGGGACTCAGATCAAAGGGCGCCTCGACCTTGTCCAGCAGGCTGCCGGCACTGCCTGACAACTGCGCCGCAGTGCTGACCAGGCGCAGATCGCCCTGCTGGAAATCCTCCAGTGCCAGCCCTGCGAAATCCTCGACCAGCACCGCCTGCAGATCGGCGCCCAGCACCGCTTCCACCGCCTGCTCCCAGCCCGGCTCGACGCGCAGGCCCTCGGCCAGGCGTGGGCGCTGGTCCAGCTGCTGCTCGCGCAGCCATTGCTGAGTGCCCTGCCCAGGATCCAGTGCCGCCTGCTGCAGCGCCTCCAGTGAAGCGATGCGGCCCTCCAGGCGCTGCAGTTCACCCTGGCTCTGCTGTTGTGTCGTCAGCGCCTGGCGCAAGTCTTCGCGCAGTTGCTCCAGGCGCTGCACGGTATCGCTCTCGGCGACCTGCAGACCCTCCAGTTCCAGCTCGCCGGCCGCCAGTTGCTCGGCCAGCTCCAGCAGGGCCGCGTCCTCGGGATCGGCCACCAGCCGGGCAAGCTCTTCGCCCTGACGCCGCTGACGCTCGGCGACGCGCTCGAGGGTCTGCTCCAGTTGCTGGATCCGCGACTGCTGAACCTGCGCCTGGCGCTGCGGCTCGGCGCTGCTCTGGCTGAAGCCATCCCACTCCTCCTGCCAGGCAGCCATGGCTTCCTCGGCTTCGGCCAGCAGTGCCGCCAGCTCCTCGGCGGCGGCGTTGGCTTCTTCCAGCTCCGGTTCGAGCATCGCCCGCTCCTCGCCGAGGGTCGCCAGCAGGGTGCGGTCGTGTCCCAGATGCGACTCGGTCTCCAGACGCGCGCGCTCGGCCTCGCGCAGGTCATCCTGCAACTGGCGCAGGCGCTGCTGGCCGTGCTGAATGCTCTGCTCGACGCGAGCGATATCGCCACCCACGGAGTAGAAACGACCCTGCACCTGGTTGAAGCGCTCGGACAACTCGTGGTGACCATCACGCAGGCGCTCGATGCTGGCATCGGCATTGCGCTGCTCGGCCACCAGCGCCTCGAAGGCGACCTCCTGATCGCCGATGACCGCTTCCCGCGCACCGACCTGCTGGTTCAACGCGCTCCAGCGCAACGCCGACAGCTGCGCCTTGAGCTGGCGCTCCTCGGCCTTGTACTGCTGGTACTTCTCCGCCGCCTGCGCCTGGCGCTGCAAACGCTCGAGCTGGCGCTCCAGTTCCTCGCGCAGGTCGGACAGACGCGCCAGATTTTCGTGAGTGCGGCGGATGCGGTTTTCGGTCTCGCGGCGGCGCTCCTTGTACTTGGAGATCCCCGCCGCTTCCTCGATGAAGTTGCGCAGCTCCTCGGGCTTGGCCTCGATCAGCTTGCTGATCATGCCCTGTTCGATGATCGAATAGCTGCGCGGCCCCAGGCCGGTGCCGAGGAAGATGTCGGTGATGTCGCGGCGGCGGCACTTGGTGCCGTTGAGGAAGTAGGTGTTCTGCCCGTCACGGGTGACCCGGCGGCGGATCGAGATCTCGGCAAAGGCGGCGTACTCACCAACCAGCGAGTTGTCGCTGTTGTCGAAAATCAGCTCGATCGAGGCCTGGGTCACCGGCTTGCGGGTGTTGGAGCCGTTGAAGATGACATCGGTCATCGATTCGCCACGCAGGTTCTTCGCCGAGCTCTCGCCCATCACCCAGCGCACCGCATCGATGATGTTGGACTTGCCGCAGCCGTTGGGCCCGACCACCGCAGCCATGTTGCTGGGGAAGTTGACGGTAGTCGGGTCGACGAACGACTTGAACCCGGCCAGCTTGATGCACTTCAACCGCATGCAGCGCTTCCTGTCGCTAGTGGGATTGCAGGGCAGCCAGCGCCAGCTGACAGTTCTGTTGGCAATAGCTGTCGAGGATGGCGGCGATCCGTGGTTTGTCGCGCGCCTCGATGGCATCGAGCAAGGTCACCATGCCGTCGAGGAACAGACTCATCTGGCTACGCCGCTGTTCCAGCGCCAGGTGATAGGTACGGGCGATGGCCGGGCGCAGGTTCTCGATGGTTTCCTGCAGATAGGGGTTGGCGGCGAACGGGTAGCCCGCGCGCAGGGCATTGAAGCTGTGTTCGACGAAGGCGTCGACATCGTCTGCCGCACAGCTCTCGCGCAGACCGCGCTGGATCTCGCGCATCGGCTGCAGGTCCTCTGCGCTGCTCCAGCGGTCCGCCACTGCATGGGCCATCAGGATGTACAGCTGGATCATCAGGTCATAGAGGCTGCGCACCTTGTGCGGATCGAGCGCTGCAACCTGGGCGCCCCGACGCGGCAATATCTCGACCAGATGACGCCGCTCGAGGATCAGCAGCGCCTCGCGCACCGAGCCGCGGCTGACCTTAAGGCTCTGGGTGACCTTGATCTCCTGAATGCGCTCGCCGGCCTTCAGCTCACCACGGATGATGCGCTCGGCAAGATGCCCGGCGATCTGTCCGGCGAGGCTTTCGGAGGCCCTGAAGGTCATGATTTTCCTTGGAATTCGGCGCACGAAGAGGCGCGAGAGTGTAGCACAGGGCCACCCCTCGCCAAGCGCCGACGCGGCCTAGCGACGAATCTCCAGACGCAGTTCGGCACCTTCGACCAGGTGCTCGCCGTCGTCGCTTTCGATCAACCGGCCATTGAGGCGGTAGTCGCGCTTGATGTCGTGTCCGAAGAGCGACGGCAGCACCGGCTCCAACTGCAATGACTCGCCCGGCTCGACCGCCTCCAGCAGC
>ENA-UPTJ01001228-UPTJ01001228.1-marine-metagenome-genome-assembly--contig:-NODE-1228-length-14085-cov-5.223521_pt1 | contig 14085 bp, 13 predicted proteins | sample MGYA00238168_ERZ767080 | MGnify/ENA primary metagenome ERZ767080 (study PRJEB28935, sample SAMN06266237) | marine metagenome | isolation source: Columbia River Estuary | place: USA:Columbia River... | reverse complement strand
GAAGTTAGAAAGTTTAAACCTTCTTCGTTCTACATTCTACTCCTGTAAATGAAATAGTGCTCAGGAAACTCCACCCGCCCCGGCTCCCCCTTAAAGATCCCATACACCGTACTACCACTTCCACTCATGCTCGCATACACGGCGCCGGCATCCAAAAGTTGTTGTTTGATGCGCGCGATCTCGGGATGATTCGGAAATATCGATGCTTCAAAATCATTGAGCAATTCATCCTGCCACGTATCTATCGGTTGTTCCATAATCGAACGGACAGACTTTACTTGATCATTCGGATGAATCCCGGCAAAGGCTTCTTTGGTAGAGACGTGAATATCCGGATTGACGAGTACCAGCTGATAGCCGTTGAGTGAAAGGGAGATGGGTTCCAAGATCTCCCCTCGTCCGGATCCAACGCAAGGCTCATCGTAAATAAAAAAGGGACAATCACTGCCCAATTGTGCTGCGTATTCAATCAATTGCTCGCGCGCTAATCCCAGCTTGAATTTTTCATTCAGTCCGCGTAAGGCATAGGCGCCATCGGCGCTGCCACCACCCAGTCCCGCCCCGGTCGGGATGTTCTTGTGCAAATGCATGTACACGGGTGGGAGTTGCGGGTGATCCGCTTTCAGCAACCGCCAGGCCTTCACACAAAGATTTCCTTCGGGATCGCCGGTTGGCACGATGCCACTCACCTTGAGTTCAACCGCCGTATTGGATGGATGAGAAGAAGGAAGGATCTCCAATACATCGGTAAGTGCAGTGGGGTAGAAGACCGTATCTAGGTCGTGAAATCCGTCGGCTCGTTTTCGCAGGATGCGCAACCCGAGGTTGATTTTGGCCGGCGGGAAAAGGATCATCGTTATTTGTCTTTACGTCGATTGATCTCATCGCGAATTGCGATGGCCCGCATGTAATCTTCTTGTTCCAATACTTCGTTCAAGTGATGTTGCAATTCTTCCAAACTCATGTTGCGCAACTCCTCGCTACCCGCCGGTTTTTCTTTCACGGGTTCCTTCTTCTTCACGGCAACCTTATCCTTGGTCTTCGATGATTGTTCCTCCGTCGTGCTCGTAGCGGTCTCTAAGATGTGCTCAAACGTATAGATCGGACATCCGAATCGAACCGCCATGGCAATGGCATCCGAGGTGCGTGAATCGATCTCTACAGTATCGTGCTGGCTCGAGCAGACCAGCTTCGAATAAAAGATGCCTTCCTGCAAATCGTTGATGAGGATCTCCAATAGATCGATCTCAAAGGCATTCATCAGGTTCTTGGTCAGGTCGTGGGTGAGTGGACGAACCGGCTTCATGTCTTCCAGCGCCACGGCAATGGCTTGTGCCTCGGCCCCGCCAATAATGATCGGCAGGCGACGAAGTCCATTCACTTCGCCCAGCACCACCACATACGAGTGCGTCTGTGCCATGCTGTGTGATAGGGCCACGATCTCCAGTTCGATCTTCTGCATAGTGGGTAAAACTACAAATTTTCCGCCTAAGCCGCTCAGGGTCAGGGGGTCAAGACAGGAATTGGTGGATGGGCTGATTCCCGACAGGTCAAGACCCTGCCTTCAACGCGGCCGTCAGTTTGGGAATCACTTCAAAGGCATCACCCACGATCCCGTAATCGGCTGCTTTGAAGAAGGGCGCTTCCGGATCTTTATTGATCACCACAATGGTCTTGCTTCGATTCACTCCGGCCAAATGCTGGATGGCTCCGGAGATCCCGACCGCGATGTACAAATTGGGTGCAATGGCAACTCCGGTCTGACCCACATGCTCGTGATGCGGACGCCAATGAGCATCGGCTACGGGTCGACTGCAAGCGAGTCCGGCATTGAGTACATCGGCCAGTTCTTCGATCATGCCCCAGTTCTCGGGGCCTTTCATGCCACGACCGGCACTCACGACGATCTCGGATTCAGTGAGCGTCCGCGCGCCGCTGCTCTTACTCACCGATGCGATCTTAACGGTGGAGGAGATAGTGGCTGCGGTCGAAACCACCTCAGCGCTTCCAGCACCTATCACGGCCGTAAAGGCATTCGGATTCAGGGATACGATCTTGATCGCGGAGTTGATCCGTACATTGGCAAAGGCCTTACCGGAGAATACTGATTTTTTTACTACAAATCCATTCGAGGTATCGGGCAATGCCACGGCTCCGGTTACGAGTCCGGCTTTCAGTCGAACCGATACCCGCGGGGCCAATGCTTTTCCGCTCAGGCTGTGCGAGAATACCACCACGGAGGCATTCCCTTCAGTTGCTTTGTCGGCTACCAACCGGGCAAATCCCTGCGCATCGAATTCGTTTAGACCCGACAATTGATGCACTTTGCTAACGCCGTATTGTCCCAACGCCGACAGGTCACTACTCACGTCACCGATCACCAGCGCCTGCGCATCCGTGCCCAATTGCTTGGCCACCGCCGCGCCATAGGAGAGGGCTTCGAGCGAAGATTTCTTGATCGCGCCGTTGATGTTATCCAAGTAAATCAGTACCATAACTTAAAAACTTTAAACTTATTAAACTCCTCAAACTATTCAAATTTCCATCTCCCATCTTCAAACTACTTTCGCTTCCTCTTTCAGTAATCTCACCAACTCCGCCACATTTTCCGCATCAACCAATTTCACTCCAGCTTTCGCCGGCGGCATTTCGAATGAAACGGTACTGGTCAGGGCATCGCAAGCAACGGGTTCAACCACGCTTAAGGGTTTGGTGCGTGCGGCCATGATTCCACGCATGTTGGGGATCCGCGCTTCGGCCATTCCTTTTTGGGCGCTGATCACTACCGGTGTGGCGACCTCATCCAATTCTTGTCCGCCATCGATCTCACGCGTTACTTGTGCGATGGATCCATTCATGTCCAATTTGGTGGCCAGCGAGATGTAAGGAAGGTTTAATAACTCCGCGACCATACCACCCAGGGTTGAGCCATTGTGGTCGATGGTCTCTTTTCCGGTCAATATCAGGTCGTATCCGCCCGATTTGGCCACTTCCGCGATCTGGGTGGCGATCGTGTAGCTATCGTCGATGTCGATGTTTACCCGAATGGCCTCATCGCCCCCAAGGGCCAAGGCCTTGCGTAAGATCGGTTCGGCATCCGAACCACCTACCGAGATCAGGTGTATGCTATTGGATGCATCTGCTTCCTTCAGTTCGATGGCACGCACCAGGGCATACCACTCGTCGTAGGGATTGATGATCCACTGCACCCCATTGGTGTCGAATTTCGTGTTGTTATCCGTGAAAGCTATTTTTGCCGTCGTGTCGGGCGTCTTGCTGATGCAAACCAGTATCTTCATAATGGCCGATTGTTTTTTGATTGCGGATGCAACCTGAGCAAAGGTAAGTCCCGATACGCGAAACGACCCATTCCCCCTCTGATTGAATATCCACATGGACCGACTGCAGCGACTCCGCGAAATGCTGGCCCAACAGCCCACCGACTCCTTCCTGAACCATGCAATGGCCCTGGAAGAAATCAAGCTGGGCAATGAGGCCGCAGCCCGTGCGTTATTTGAATCGATCCTACAGCGCGAGCCGCAATACATCGGGAGTTATTATCATTTGGGTAAACTATTGGAAAGACAGGGCGATGAAACCGCCGCCATCGAGGTCTTTGAGCGCGGTATGGAAGTGGCAAAAAAACTGGGCGATCAACATGCCCTCAACGAGCTTCGGGGGGCTTACGACAACCTGATCTAAATGGCCATCCGTACTTCCTTCGAGCAAGCCATGCGTTCGTTCGGGATCGCACCCGGATCGGCACCGGTATTTCTGGCTATCAGCGGCGGGGTCGATTCGATAGCATTGGCACATCTTTTAAAAGAGTCCGGCTACTCACCCACCTGGCTGCACGTAAATTTTCAACTCCGAGGCGAAGAAAGTGAGCGCGATCAGCAATTCGTTGAAGCATTGGCAAGATCCTGGAATCAATCGATACACGTCAATCGCCTGGATGCAGCATCCTATGCAGAACAACACAAATGCTCCATCCAGGAAGCAGCGCGTACGCTTCGGTACGATTGGTTCGCTCAAGTGGTTCGTGCCGCAGGCAAGCAGGCGGTTTTGTTGACGGCCCATCAGTCCGACGACAATGCCGAAACACTGCTGATGAATTTGCTTCGGGGAACGGGACTGCGCGGACTCACCGGCATTCCACCCATCAATGATTACATACGTCGTCCATTGTTGCGGGTGTCGCGGACCGACATCAATCAATATGTAATTGAACATGGGTTAACATTCGTGGAAGATTCTTCCAATCAATCGACCGATTATACCCGCAATCAACTTCGGTTGGAGGTACTGCCGCTGCTTCGAAAAATCTATCCGCAAGTCGATCGAAATCTGTTGCAGAACATCGAACGTTTTGGTTCAGCCTATTCAATCTATCAAAATACCGCGAAACGGTGGATGCGGAAATATATACAAACGGACAAGGAAGGTCAGCGTGTTTCGGTTGCCTTGTTGTTGGAGTCGGAAAACCGCGCGATGATTCATGAATGGTTGTCGCCTTATGGATTTACCGAGAAGCAAGAGTTCGAGTTGATTCGAATGGGGGAGAGTGAGTCGGGTCGCTGGATCGATTCAGCCGATGGGACACACCGTATTGTCAAGCATCGAAAGCATTTCATACTTAGTTCCATCCCATCCGTTCAAGCAGCCGATCAATGGATTGAAGCGGGGCAATCGAAGATGATGTTTGTGGGTGGGCAGCTTTCAATCGATGAACTAAAAGGGCAGCCCAAGGAATTGGATGCAGGAGCTCAAGTGGCTTTAGTGGATGCAACGGCGCTATCATTTCCGTTGTTGTTGCGTCCTTGGCGGGCGGGCGATTATTTTTATCCGTTGGGCCTGAATAAGAAAAAGAAGATCGCTCGTTTCTTGATCGATCAAAAATTATCCAAAGTAGAGAAGGAGAAAGTCTGGGTCATTGAATCGGCCGGTCGGATCGTTTGGGTGATCGGTCAGCGCATTGACCATCGGTTTCGAATTTCTGAATCTTCTCGATCTGTGTTAAAGATCGAATTATCGGGGCAATGAGATCCCTAGGCTGCTCAAGTGCGCCTGTACTTTCCACCAGAACTGTTCGCCGGGTTGATAGTCCGATTTTAGGAAGTAGGCCAGTGCAATTGTGAATCCGACTCCATACAGCGCTCCCCAAATATGTGCAGAGTGATTGATGTTGTCGCGGTTTTGTCGGCCTAAAAGCGACGAGAGCAACAGGTACAGCGGACCGAAAATATAGCCGGGAATGATCGGCGGAATGAAGAAGAACCCGAGTTTGGCGGTGGGGTCGAATAAGATCCCGGCGAATACAATGGCGCTGACAGCTCCGGAGGCCCCCAAACTTTTATACCAACTGTCGTTTCGATGATTGAGGAACGTGGGGATGAGACATACAAACAACGCGGAAATGTACAGCACGAGATAATACGTTTTTCCTTGATCGCCGAACAGCATCGGGTCGGTGAAGGCTCGTTCAACGAAATCGCCGAACATGAAAAGCGAGAACATGTTGAAGAGCAGATGGCCCAAGTCGGCATGGATGAGTCCGCAGGTAAAGAACCGATACCATTGATATCGTTTGGTAATGGCCGGGGGGTAGAAGATCAGGTCGTCGATCAGTTTGTGGTTGGAAAACCCGCCAAAGGAAAGCAGGGTGGTCAGACCGATTATGGTCAGGGTGATGGTCAGGTTCATGCGTGGTGGTATTTTTCGCCACGCAGGATGGTGCAAGCGCGGTAGAGTTGTTCGGCGAGGATGAGTCGGACGAGTTGGTGCGGGAATACCAATTTAGCGAGGCTCCATTGGTGGTCGGCGCGGTTCAATACAGCATCGGAGAGTCCGTAAGCGCCTCCGATCAGGAAGACCAGGCGCTTGCGGCTTTCATTGGCTCGCTGTTGAATGAATTTAGCCAACTCTTCGGAACTGTGTTGTTTGCCGGTTTCTTCGAGGGCGATGAGGTAATCGTCGGGTTGAAGCCATTCGAGAATGGTTTCGCCTTCTTTGATCTGCAGGTCCATTTCGCTGAGCATCGCACTGTTCTTGGGCGTCGGGATGAGTTGCCAGTCCACTTTGTAATACCGGCCGATTCGTTTGGTGAATTCCTCCACCCCGGCTTTCACGTAGGGGTCATGTGCTTTGCCAACGGACCAGAGGGAAATGCGCATGAGGGAAAGATTGAAGATGGGAGATGGAGGTTTGAGTTCAAAGTTCGGGGTTTTAGGTTCATCAAATTTCTATTTCAAACTCCCATCTTCCTTCATCCTCACCTTTATCCCATCTCCAAACTTTCTTACATTCATGCAATAAACTCACTTACATGCTCCGTACAACGTTTCTCTACTTGATCATACTTCTAAGTATGTCTTGCGTAAACGCCCAAACCATTCCATTGCCTCGCCATGTCGACAAGTGGAAGGTTGTAGAAGCGTTTTTTGAGGGAAAGTTGAATGTGGATCGAACCGGTTACAAGTTGGGGGCCAAGCATGGAGATCTATCGGTGGAGCCATTTCTCTGGGTCGATACGATCTTTCGATATAAGTCGGGCGATAAAGAATACCAGCATGTGATCTGTGTGAAATCGAAGAAGGACAATGAATGTGCGGGTTGTCAGGTGACTGTTTCGCAGATTCGATTGGTATGGAATGCAGCAAAAGACAGTTGGGTGACGGATTTTTTCATCGAGGATCAATTTGAGTCGGGATCGAATGGACAACCGGGCGCCTTTGCACTTTTGCCACTGACCAACTCGGATTTTGCCTTAGCGGTCGAGGATGATTTCACCAAAGATGGGGTGATGACTACTTGGTATTATTTGTATTCCAGAAACAGTCAATTATTAGAGATCAAATTGGTGGAAGACAACAGCGGTGCCGGCGTGGAGGAGGGGAGTGTATATAGTTTTCAGGCGGGCATCCAGGTCGATCGACCTCGGGGGATTTTGACGATTCAGCGTTATGGAACTAAACTCCAGACAGACCTCAATGGGAAGAAGTCTGTTCAGCCGGTCAAAGAAATCTTACGGTATTTGTACAAGGATGGAAGTTTGATCAAACTTTGATTTGCCGTTCGAATCGACATCAATCGCAACAATGCTCAATACAAATGGATGAATATGTGTAAAGAATGCAGGTGGACGGAGACGCAGACGTATTTGTTCTCTTTTGTCAATAAGTACCATAAAAAAACCACCATAACAGCTGTTACAGTGGTTTTCGTGACCTCGTCAGGATTCAAACCTGAAACCTTCTGATCCGTAGTCAGATGCTCTATTCAATTGAGCTACGAAGCCATTCCCAAAATGGGAGAACAAAAATAAGACAATTTTGGTCAAAAAAAAAGCCCCTCGTTGGGGCCTTTTAAAACACGGTGCGATTTATCGCCGATTCAGCTTACTCAGTAGTCGCAGAATTTCGAGATATAACCAGATTAGGGTCACCAGCAACCCGAAGGCGCTGTACCATTCCATGTATTTGGGGGCCTGCATTTCAGCGCCTTTTTCGATCATGTCAAAGTTGAGGAGCAGGTTCAGGGAGGCCAATATGATCACAAATACGGAGAAGCCAATGCCCACCCAGCCCGACTCTTGCGTGAAGCTGCCAATATTGGCACCAAAATAACTGGCGACCCATTGGATCAAGTAAAATAGCGCCAAAGCAGCTGTGGCAACGATTACGATCTGTCTGAAACGTTGGGTTACTGGAATGATTCGGAATCGATAAACTAGGAACATCAGTCCGGCTACCAGCATGGTCAACGCCACGGCTTGCATCGGAAGGCCGGGATATACTTCATTCAAATAGGCAGAAATGGAACCCAAGAATAGTCCTTGCAAAACGGCATAAGCCGGGGCCAAGAAGGCCGACCAGGACATTTTAAACATCATGACCAGGGCCATGACCATTCCGCCGAAAACACCCACCATCATGAAAGGAACGGGGTCGGAGCCTTTGTTGAATTGATCCCAGGCAAATAAGGTAGACGCGATCAAAAGGGCCATCAGGATCCCAAATTTATTCAGGGTTCCGGTCAAGGTCATCGCTTCTCCTTGGTAGGAGCCGGCGATCGACTGCTCAAACGTTTTTTCCTTGAGGGTCGGATTGCTGGAGTCAAAAATTGCCATGTGAGGTTTATTTAGATGATTAAGTTAGGTAAATATCAATAATCCCAACGGACAAATGCTTCCATGGCCGCATAGTGCGTCAGTCCAAGATCTGCGTACAACTTAGCCGTGTTGGCATTGCGCTCTTCCGCTCGTTGCCAGAATTCACGGGCATCGGTGCCTTGGAAGGGAACCATGTCTTTTTGCGACTGGTGTATAAAAATCCCGTGGCGTTTGCGAATGACTTGGTCGGGACTCATCGGAATCGCCATCTGGATCTCATCGATGCTCCATTCTTGCCAGGCCCCTTTATACAGCCAAAGCCAACAATCCTGCACCCAAGCATCGCCTTCATCTTTGATCTGTTTTAAGGCCTCAAGTACTGCGTGAAAACAGACGATGTGGGTGCCATGCGGATCAGCGAAATCGCCTGCACAATAAATCTGTTGTGGTTTGAGTTGACGAAGCAGCTCTTTGGTGAGTTGAACGTCTTTTTTGCTGAGGGGTTTCTTTTCGATGGTACCGGTCTCATAAAAAGGCAGGTCCATGAAATGAATATTCTTATCCGGTATTCCCACGTAACGACAGGTGGCACTGGCTTCGCCGCGACGGATCAGTCCTTTGATGGCACGGATCGTTTTGGTGTCGGTTTGATTCGATTTTTTTCGAGCCAGGAATCGGCGAGCTTCTTGTAAGATTTCGGTCGATTTTTTATTGTTGATTCCGGCGATGGCCTCAAAGCCAACTGCAAAATCCAGATAGCGGGTCACAAACTCATCGGTGACGGCAATGTTGCCACTGGTTTGGTAGGCTACATGTACATCATGACCCTGGTCGTGCAGGCGTTGGAAGGTGCCACCCATGCTGATGATGTCGTCATCAGGGTGGGGGGAGAAGATCACGACGCGTTTGGGGAAAGGTTCCGATCGTTCCGGGTGGCCGGGCAAGTTGGCATTGGGTTTGCCACCAGGCCATCCGGTGATCGAGTCGCGCAGCAGGTAATAGACTTGTAAGTTGACCTCATAGGCATCGCCTTTTTCAACCAGCAAATCTCCCAGGCCATGCTCATTGTAATCGCTGTTGGTCAAGCTGAGTACTGGTTTCTCTAAGGAGAGGGCCAGATTGACCACCGCTTTTTTCATCATTTGCGGGGTCCATTCACAGTCGCCCGTTAACCAAGGCGATTTAAATCGGGTTAGTTCAGCAGCCGCTGCGATGTCGCATACGAACGTAACATCGTCGTGGTTCTGCAACAAAGAGGCGGGTACTTGTTCCGTGTCGTCTTTCTCAACGGCTTTTTGGATGACGGGTGCTTTGCTGCCACCCCAGGCCATCAGCAATACGCGCTTGGCTTGGAGAATGGTCTGTATGCCCATTGTCACGGCTAGTCGAGGAACTTGAGCGATGTTGGTAAATTCATACGCATTGGCCAGTCGGGTCGAATGATCCAGATTGACCAGTCGGGTTTTGCTGTAAATGCCCGAACCGGGTTCATTGAATCCGATGTGTCCGTTGTTGCCTACGCCGAGGATTTGCAGATCGATGCCGCCAGCGGCCTTGATGGAGCGCTCATACTGTTTGCAATGCTCTTTGACCGATTCCTTGGGAATATCACCAGAGGGGATGTGAATGTTCTTCGGATTGATGTCGATGTGGTCGAAGAGCTGGCTGTGCATAAAGCGGTGATAGCTTTGCAGGGCCGTGGGCACGATGGGGTAGTACTCATCGAGATTGAAGGTGATCACATTCTTGAAGCTGAGTTTTTCTTCCCGATGCAATCGCACCAGCTCGGCGTACAATGTTTTGGGGGTGGAACCGGTCGCCAGACCGAGTACGACTTTTTTCTTTTCTTTTTGCCGTTGGCGAATTAATTGAGCGATCTGCTGAGCAACCCAGCGGGAGCCATCTTGCTGATTGGGAACGATCTTAACTGGGATTCTCTCGAGGCTATCGGTCAACTTGTGGGGTAATGACATCCGAAAAAGTTGAATCCCAAATATACTGAACAAAACTCAACTTGCTCAACTAGCTTAACTGTTCTTTTACTCCACTTCAATTTCGTCAACAAACAACCAGGCTTTGTTGCCGGCTCCGGCATTGCCGGCCGGAATCGTTCCAGCATTCTTGATCAGCACCTTGATGTAGCGCGCTGCGGTTGGCGGCAAACTGAATTTCAGGAGATCTACACGTTTCCGGTCGTCTGTTTTGATCTCGGCAGCCGCTTCTATGGATGTAAAATCCGTTCCATTTTGACTGATCGAGATCGTGGCGCCGGCAGGCGGATGGATCCAGCTGGATTTCTGTTCGAACGTGTGGATCATCACAGACTGAAACGATTGGCTACTGCCTAAGTCGATAACAGCTTCGCAATTGGTGCCAATAAAACCCAGAAATTCTTTACTGCTGGCCAATCCTTTTTCATTCTGAACGCCGTTGACCAACGTGAACGACCCATCGCCTCCATACTGCTTGGAAGGTGGGTTGGTCAGCTGAATGTTCTTTCCCGTGGCTTTATTCAGGAAGAAGTTTTGACGAAGCACCCGATTCGCTCCTTGTACTTTGGTGGATGCGGAGGCGCGTGTGTTGGCGGTGATGGATTGCGGTGATTTGTACGGCCAGATGGTATCCCAATTGTTGTAGTTGATGTAGATCGGTTCCTTGAATTTACTTTCCACTTTCCACTGTACCCCTTTTTGATCCGGGGCAGGGAGCACACTGCTTCGGAGGTCAAAGAATCCCGGACAATAATTGATTTTCATCTCCTCGTACCGCTTCAACTGATTTAGGAAGCGCTTCTCAAAAAAGTCCCAGGATTGAAATTTCTTGGGCGTCCAGAGAATCTCGCTAAGGGCAGATATTCGGGGGAAGACCATGTACTCGACCTTTTTGGTATTGGGCATGTACTCGGTCCATACATTGGCCTGAGCACCCAAGATGTATTGCTGTTGCTCGGTGTTCAGCTCCTTGGGCAATGGGTCGTAGGCATATACCTTCTCGATCGGATTGTAGCCGCCAATATTGACAGAATCTTCATTCTCACGTTGCCCATGATCGAAGTACAACGGAGTGCCCGGTGTCATGATCACCTGGTGTTTTTGCTTAGCTGCCTCAATGCCACCTGCTTCGCCCCGCCAGCTCATTACGAGTGCATTGGGTGCCAATCCGCCTTCCAGGATCTCATCCCAGCCGATCATCTGCTTGCCCTTGCTATTCAGGTATTTTTCGATGCGTTGTATGAAATAACTCTGCAGCTCGTGTTCATCTTTTAGTTGGAGGTCAACCCGGCGTTGCTGGCATTTCGGACATTTTTTCCAGTGTGCCTTGGGGCATTCATCGCCACCGATGTGAAAGTAGGAAGAGGGGAATAAGGGTAGAACCTCATCAATGACATCTTGCAGGAACGTGAACGTGGAGTCGTTCCCGGCGCAGAACACATCATCGAATACGCCCCAAGTTTCTTGTACAATTTTGATGCGGCCGTTTTTCATTTCTTCCTTGCTGCGGTCGGAGAGCGGACTATTGGGAATCGCTGAAGGCAGTTTTGGGAAACAACTCAGCTGCGGATAAGCAGCAATGGCGGCACTGCTGTGGCCAGGCATTTCGATCTCTGGGATCACTTCGATGTAGCGGGCGGTGGCATAGCGGACCACCTCTTTGATTTCCTCCTGCGTATAAAAACCGCCGTAAGGCTGTTGCGTATTGGATTGTCCGGGATAACGACCTACAATGGTGCCGTTGCGCCAAGCACCTAGGCGGGTAAGCTCGGGGTATTTTTTGATTTCGATGCGCCAGCCTTGATCTTCGGTCAGATGCCAATGAAACCGATTCAGTTTGTGATAGGCCAGCCAGTCGATGTATTGCTTGATGAAGGAAACCGGGAAGAAATGTCGTCCTACATCTAAATGCAATCCGCGGTACTGAAAACGAGGCTGATCGTAGATCATTAGATATGGAACTTGTCGAGACTTCGATTTCTTTTCATTGACCAATTGAAACAAGGTCTGCAGTCCGTTGAACAACAGTTCAGGGGTGTTGCCTCTCAGTTGAATGCCTGCAGCATTTACTTCGAGTCGGTAGAAATAATCTTTGGGCGTATTGGGTTGTGGGCCTGTTAGTCCGATCGTGATGGTCGTCGCTGGCTCGGTGGCATTGGCTATTTGCATGCCATATCGGGCTTTCAATTCCGGTATGAGGTAAGAAAGAATAAATCCGCTGTCAACCTTGGGCAAGGCAATTTGAAAACGGACCTTGGGTTGAAGGGGCAGTTGGCCATTGGATAAGACAACCTGACTGGGATAGGGGATTAGGTCGAGCTCAGGTAGTTGGGTGGGCGTGGAGTCTGGGGCGGCAGGGATTTTTACAGCTTGCTGATTTTTTGTAGAGCCAGCCTTGGTTGCTGGGTTTGTACCGGTACTGGTTCCGGTCGAAGAAAATGCATTGCTTCTATTGCTGTTTCCAGTTGTGTTCCTGCTGGGCGTTGCCGTCAGGCCAGGTTTTGGCTGTGCCAGTGCGGTCAAGGAAATTCCGAGCAAAGCAAAAAAAAGGATCGTTCTCATACGCGATTTTGTATCGCTAAATGTACAACTATCCCGACTGACCCATCAATCTTCCAATACACCGAATTTTCCGGTGTTGAAATCCTGAATGGCCTGCTCGATCTCCGACCATTGGTTCATCAGAAATGGACCATAGGCGGCGATGGGTTCGTTGATGGGTTCACCCGACAACACCAGGATCACCGCATCCTGTTCGGCACTTATTTGTATCTGTTCGCCATCCTGTAGAAACAAAATGAAATGATCTGCGGGTGCTTTTTCTGAATTCACGATTGCGGAGCCTTCAATGATCAGCAGGGCCGTACTGTACGAAGCTGGCAGATTGAGTGTCAGATTGGTGCCGGCTTTCAATTTGAGGTTGTACATCTCGATGGGAGTGAAAGTGCGGGCTGGTCCCTTTGTTCCCTGAAAATTACCCGCGATCACTTCCACCACTCCTTGTTCGTTGGGCAATCTGTGTTTTCCCATGTTTTCGTGCGTGATCTCTTGGTAGGCGGGTGGATCCATTTTGTGTTTGGCCGGTAGATTCACCCAGATCTGTACCATTTGGAAGGGGCCACCCTGCTTGCTGAAACTTTCTTCGTGGTATTCTTTATGCAAGAGGCCGGAGGCGGCCGTCATCCATTGCACATCGCCCTCCCCAATGATGCCATGATGCCCAGCGGAGTCGTGGTGTGCAATCCTTCCTTTGTAGGCGATGGTCACGGTTTCGAAACCACGATGCGGATGTACACCTACGCCTCGGGGTGTATCAGTCGGCGAGAACTCGACCAGGGACGCGTAATCCAGCATAAAAAATGGACTCATTCGATGCTTGCCCAATCTGCCATCGCCCGGTAGAAATCCGTGTACGCGAAAACCATCTCCAACCATATGAGGCGGAGGCGGTGCGATGATTCGCTCAATGGATTTGATTGTCATATAAAAATTTTAAGCTTTTGTGGGATTGTCTATGATTCGTTCGCAGAGCCAAAGAAATTCATTGAGAAATTGATCGATGTTATTTTTAAAGGATTCATCGATTAATACACCTGACTCATCCATTTTTTTATCTACGGCCGGTACCAATAAAAATTGCGGGGCGGCAATGCCAAATAAAGCTGGTACCAACAACAACAACTGTTGAGCGGCCCGCATGCCACCCATGGCGCCGGGGGAGGCGGTCGCCAATCCAAATGGTTTCCGATTTCGTTTTGGAAAATGATCCAACAGGTTTTTTAATGCCGGCGAATAACTGCCGTTGTACTCGGGTGACACGAGCAAATAGGCGTCTGCCGCTTCGATGCGCTTGGCCAAATCTCGGTAGGCTTCCGGAGCTGCTTCGGGGGTGCTCCAAACAGATTGCACGGGTGGCAGATTCCATTCTGCCAAATCGATGAAGTCGGTTTGCATAGACCGAGCTTCCAATTGAGTTTTCAAATG
>ENA-UPTJ01001223-UPTJ01001223.1-marine-metagenome-genome-assembly--contig:-NODE-1223-length-14123-cov-4.989977_pt1 | contig 14123 bp, 10 predicted proteins | sample MGYA00238168_ERZ767080 | MGnify/ENA primary metagenome ERZ767080 (study PRJEB28935, sample SAMN06266237) | marine metagenome | isolation source: Columbia River Estuary | place: USA:Columbia River... | reverse complement strand
TAATCCGGCGGCCCTTGTACGGACCCCCGTCCTGCAAGCGCAGACGGCCTTCGTTGATGAGTTGTTGGATCAGCGTGGAGTGATGAACGACTTCGTATTGTCCACCCAGTTCCGGGTATTCGTTGCGCAATGTGTTAAAACAATGGGGACAAGCCGTCACAATTTTTTTGACCCCGTAGGCATTCAGCGTGCTAATGTTCTGAGCCGCCTGCATTTGAAAAAGGAATTCGTTCCCGGAACGGCGGGCCGGATCACCGGTGCAGGATTCCTCGGTCCCCAGGACGGCGAAGGAAAGGCCTGCATGATGCAGGATTTGGGTAACGGCCAGCGTGACTTTTTTGGCCCGGTCATCAAAACTGCCGGCGCAGCCCACCCAAAAAAGGTATTCAGCGTTTTGACCGCGGGATTGAAGTTGGGCAAGCGTCAGGATTTCCATGCGATGGGGGGATTTCAGGAGCGTTGGGTGGAGTCCTGTTCGGCCCAGGCCAAGCGATCGGCGGCCGGGAAGGCCCAGGGTGCGCCGTTGTTTTCGATATTGCCCTGCATCAACGCCCATTCGGAGGGCATTTCGCCGGCCTCCATGGCGCGGTAGCGGCGCAGTTCCAGGATGATGTTGAGTGGGTTGATTAGAATGGGGCAGGCCTCAACGCAGGCATTGCAGGATGTACAGGCCAAGACTTCTTCGTTGCTGATATAATCCCCTAACAAGGTTTTGCCATCTTCGACGGAGGTCGCCTCTGGGTGGGCCTGCAGCCAACGATCGCTTTCTTCGAGTCGATCCCGGGTGTCCATCATGATCTTGCGGGGGGAGAGTTTTTTGCCGGTGATATTCGCCGGACAGACCGAAGTGCAGCGACCGCATTCGGTGCAACTGTAGGCGTCCAAGAGGCTTTTCCAGGGCAGGTCATGGACATCGGCGGCACCAAAGCGACCCGGCGCTTCGGTCGAGGGGGCAGGGGCAGAGGCCGGGTTGAGCATGGCCTGCACTTCGTTCTGGATGACCGGCATATTGGTCATGCTACCAGGGGCATCCAGGGAGGCGTACCATGTGTTGGGAAAAGCCAAAACAATGTGAAAGTGCTTGGAATAGGGTAGGTAGTTCAGGAAGGCGAGGATGCCCCCCAAGTGCAACCACCATGCGATGCGCTCGGTCGCGTACAATGCCTCGGGGCTCCAGCCATCGAAAAGGTGGGCGAGCCATCCGCTGACAGGAAAGTGGTACGCCCCGGGATGCATGGCAATGTCGGTGGCGTTCATGACTAGCAGCGCCCCCATCAGGATGATTTCGACGATGAGGATGACCTTGGCATCCCAAGCGGGCCAGCCGTTTAGTTCAGCGGCCCTGTAGAGCCTTGGTGGGCCACTCACCATGCGCCGCCCCAAGAAAACAAGGCAAGCGATGATGACGCCGATCCCCAGCCATTCAAAGAGGCCGATCATGAGGGGGTAGAGGCCCCCCAGGGGTTTGGAAAGGATGCGGTGGGTACCCAGGAGTCCGTCCAGGAGGATTTCGAGCAGTTCTAGGTTGATGAGCACAAAGCCCACATAGATCAAAACATGGAAAAAGGCCGCGACCGGGCGGCTGCCCATTTTGGATTGGCCCAGGGCAACTCGGGCCATTTGGCGCCAGCGCAGGGCGGGTCGGTCGGTGGCAGGAGCCCCCCGGCCTCGGAAGATATTGGCCCTAATTCGCTGAATTCGCCGTACAAAGGGATAAAGCCCGCTGACGAGGACCGCAACGAAGAGCAAAGACTGGAGCAATTGAAAACCCATTGTGGATTCAAATTTGACCACAAAACCCCCAATTTCCCAAAAATGTTCAGCAATATTGAAATTTATCCTCGCTGGATTAGTTTTGCAAGCCTTTGGTGGACCGCCGCTGCGGCCAGGCCAAGGAAATAGCGATGAAAAGAGGGGTGATGTAGCTCAGTTGGTAGAGCAAAGGACTGAAAATCCTTGTGTCGGCGGTTCGATTCCGTCCATCACCACCAAATCGCTTCCACAAACGCTTGTCTATCAAGCACTTACATTTCAGATTTGCGTCGGTGCCACCGAAAGTGCACAACACGATTTTCCAGAACCTCCCTTTAGACCCGGTCATCGCCCCACCTGAAGGGCATTCCGAGGCGCCACCCATGGCGTGGATTTTGGGCTGGGACGGGGCGGGGTATGGGAGGAAGTTGGGAGGATGAGGGGTAATTGAGCGTACCACGGATTAGGCCTAAGGGGTCAGGGCTAAAAGAACAGGGGTAGAATAAGCTGTTCGACTAAATAGGCAAGGGGGGCGCTAGAATTACCTCTTGACACATACACCCACTAAAGAGGTATGGAGGCGAGGTTTTGGTTTGAGATTGTCAGGATTGGTTAATTATGGTCTTGTTCAAGAGAAGGGGTACTTACAAAAATTTCAGTTCTCCGAACTAACTTAGTGCTGAAAAGCCCGCCCATCGCCAATCTGCAAACCGTTAGTGGTAAGTCAAATGCGATTTAAATAAAAGAAAATATGCCGATAGAACAACATCCATTTTCATCAAACAGGTGGCTTCAAAACATCAATAATTCATTTATAGAGAAAAAGTGGTTTGTAAATAGAAATACTAAAAATGAAACTATAAGTTTCGGGTTTATGCCCAATAATGAAGTGAAAAGCCTTTTTTTAGGGACTTTCCCTATTTGGGAAATAACGGTTGGTCCAATTGGAAGCCAAAATATAGAATTTTTTTATGGTAGTACTGTAAATGACTTTTGGAACTGTTTAGGATTTATTACAGAAATGCCCGTTAACAATTTGGATAATCGAATTTCAATATTGGTTGATTATAATTTAGGCATAACCGACATCCTAGAAACAATTAATCGAAACCCAACAAATTGTAACGCAGATAATTGTTTGACTGCAGAAAAATATAATGACATTTTAAACCTTAAAGAGTCTTTTCCTTTATTAAAAAATATTTTTATCACATCAGGCGGAAAAGGCCTAGTAGGTAATATAAATAACAAAAAAAATGTAGCGACATGGCTTAAGCAATCCGTACATGGTAAAAATATTCAAGGTTTCAATAATAGAGGATATGTTAAATCAATTTCCATTAATAATATAGAATTCAAATTAATATATTTATTTAGCCCGAGTAATGCAGCAAACGCAGCAAGACAAGGCGAAATTAATCGTATGAATTATTTTGGAATTAATAATTTAAGTATTCAGGAGTTTAGAAAATTACAATGGGGATATTTTATTAAGAAATATCATTTAGGCGAAACTGGTAATGGAACAATTGATGCCATTTACAATACAGTAATAAACAATAAATTACTTTTAGAGTACTTTACCAGCTAAACAACCACTAATAACGTGTAAGCGCAACCCTTCGGGTATACGCCAACACGGAAACCGTTAATGGTCAATTTATTAACGAACCTACAAAAATTGAACAGATAAACAAATGAACAGACAAGTCAGCGCTTCTACAAAATCAAATGAGGTGCAACGCCACCTAAAAACCAATATACAGTTGTCCCCCACATTTGCTTTTTTACAACACTATGTGACAATGCGATTTATTCTTTTTATTTTGTGTGCCATTTGCATCAATTAAAAGGCAATAACAGAAGTAACTTAATAACTCTTAATAAATACCAATATGAGTTTAGTAGATAAATACCGATGGGGTAATGTCAGCAATATCCCAGTTTCAAATATTGAAATTGATAGTCTTGCCACTTTAGAGTCAATCAAAAGAAGACAAGGCTGGATGATTGCTGCTCAGGTTGCCACCGTTGCAGCAATAACTCATCAAACTCATCAAACTACAGATGCACTTCGTTTAGTAAACGACACATTATTTTCTATTGAAGGAACAATTAAAGATGGATTTGATAGCCTTGAATCCAGTATAGATAGACTTGAATCAAATTTAATTGAAAATTTGAATGAAATAAAATGGTATTTATTTAACGTAGACCAAAAGTTTGGTCAAATAATAAACCTTGTTAAATTCAGCAGAGCAACAAAATCAGCAGAGTATAATAAACAGGGTTTCATTCTCTACAAAATTGGATCATATAATGATGCAATAAACCAGCTTAATAAAAGCTTACAAGAAAATCCATTAAACATTGAAGCATACATTAACTTAGGATTCGTTTTTCTGAGAGAAGAAAAATTAGAGGATTCTATTTTCCATTTCGAGAAAGCATCAAAACTTGTTAAAGAAGATTTTTCATATTTTGAAGAAGTTTCGCAAGACCGGCTTAAGTCAACAGAGGTTTTCATTCTTGACAATCTTGCCACCCTATATGCAATACAGGAAAAGCATAATCAATCGATTGATTCACTAAATAAAATTCTTAGTAAGGATATTGACAAAAAAACTGAAGTTTTAACTAAGTACAAGTTAGCTAAATACCAATGTCTTGCAGGGAATCACGATGCAGCTCTTGAGTTGATCAAGGAACTAATAAATAATCAGAATTTTGAACCCGTTTCACTTGCGGTGGCGAATCCCGAATTTTCCCCGATCAGTGCTAAAATCTTATCTATACTTCAGACAAAATTAGAAGGTGTAAAAAAAACGTTTGAAGTTGACGGTAACATGGAAATTGAAAAACTTCAATTGATCGAAATCGATTCCAAAATAAAGATGACATTAACGAATATTGTTTTGAAAGTAAATAAGGCAGTAAATATTAATTCAAATTATGCGACATTATTGACTTCCGAATTTAAAGAGCGCCACAGAGAATTCCTCTCATTAATAGACCTTTTGAGTGAATTGAAAAGCAAATCAGAAAAAGATCTAAAATCTTTGACACTTAATTACCAGAAATTGAAGAGTATAAAAAGCTATAATGATCAGATAGATTCAAATTATTCATTTGACGAGGATGTGCTTGTTTTGTCACACAAATTACTGCTTTCCAAGCTTAAGTCAAATGTAAAAAATGGAATAAAAAATAAAATCAGTCAATTTGATTTAGCAAAAGCGCTAAATGCAGGTATGTCTCAAAAAACGGATCATCAGATATCGCAACTTGACGGTATAACTCAAGATGGTTTAGTTGATCATATCAATTCTGACTTTAGTTTAACTTCAATTATTGGCCAATTGAAATCTACCTCGATTCCTAAAAAAAATAAAGAAAAAAAGGATCAGAAAAAAGGTAAGAAAAATAATACCTCAAATTCTGTGACCTCGAATCTTGAAAAGAAAGTTATGGATGAATATGACAATTTATTTGCTAAGTTTCAAACAAATGATAAAATCAACACATCAAATATATATCGAGGTAGTACTTCTGATGCCGTATCTGATGTAGATAAGTTAAGAGTAATTGCAAGTGCTTTTGAGATTTCTTTTGAAGAGGCAATTAAAATGATTAAGGATACCGATTTATTTATCGAAATGGTTAAATCCCTACCTGTTGATAAACAAAGGGAAATTTATGACGTATTCAACGATGAACAAAACGATTAAGTATGGCATCTAATTTTAAGGACATATTTGAATTCAAGGCGAGTAAAATTGAAGCTGACAAGGTTAAAATTTTATCTGTAATCAAAACTGAACTATCTAAATTCAACTTTGAAGATGATTATCTTAAAGAAGGTGGATTAGAGGTTATTTCATACAATGAAGTAAGATTTCATACTTGCACTTTAGAGAATTTTACGGATACTAGAAGTATCAGTGAAGCAAATAGACCAAATAAGTATAACATTCAAGTCGGGAGCAGAAGAATTTCTGAATTTAATTCATGGGATTATAAACTATCTTTTAATAAGAAGTTTGAAAATTCTGATGACAATCATAGTATCGAAGAAAGTCATCATGCTATAGGATGCGGCACCTGTAAGCAACATGGCAAAATATGGTGTTCAAGTTGCCGAGGTGCTGGTGATGTAACTTGCAGTAGCTGTGATGGGAGAGGTGAAAAACAATGCGGTAATTGCAAAGGGACAGTCAATATTAAATGTTGGTCTTGTTCTGGAAAAGGGACTAAGGAAACAGGATATGGTGAAAATAAAAAGATAGAGAATTGCACTTCATGTTCTGGTCGTGGATCAAATAAATGTACTCGATGCAGTAATGGTCATATCACTTGCTCAACTTGCAGTGGACGTAGAAAGGTAACTTGTTATACTTGCCATGGTTCAGGGGAAGTTACTTGTTATCAGTGTGATGGTTATCGTACAATGGACCACTATTTTGTTGTTAATGCAAAATTTATAAATCTTCATCAGAAACTTTTTGTAACTAATCCATTCCCAGGCTTTGATAATTTAAGGGCAAACGAGGTTGGTTTCGCAATTCAAAATAAGCTTTTTGAATTTAAGGAAAATCGATTTAAGGATGGCTATTTTGAGCAGTTACAATCACATCCTTTGTATAGGCAAATTTGTGCTTTTTTCGATTTCAAAGATTCTGATAAAACGAAACTTATTTCTTCAAGAATAACTTTTTTTGAGAATAAATATTTCGAAGTTTCTTTTGCTTTTTACGGAGAGTCATACACAATCTATCTCGATCAAAATCTATCTAAATCATATTATGGAGGTAAAAAGCCATCCGATCAATATGAGTTGGACTTACTATATAAATCGCTAAAAAGTGCCAGCAGTAATGAACTTGATATCGCTAAAAAGACTATTCAGAAGCTTTCAAAATATGACTTCATAAGTATTAATGAACAAGATATTGTTGCTGCCATTGATGACACACAGAATATCTATAAAGCTAAAAACGAGATTGACACCAGAAATTATAGTTATGCTGAAAGCACTTTAAGATTAGTAAGCAAGAAAAAGAAAAAAGAGAGGGACTATGAAAGACTAATCAAACGGCTCAATCGCATTTATTTTACAAATACTACTATCATTGGATTAGTATCTTTTATAGCAATATCTTTTAAATTAATTGATAAGAATGGTCAATTTACACTTGGTAATTTTCTTATATCAATCGGAATATTATTTCTATGTTGGTTAGTAAATCGTACAACTAGAAGCATACATTGGTCTAGATGGCTTGTTTTATTGCTTTTTAGCGTCCAATTTTTCGGGATAATTTATTTTGAAAATAAGAAAGGGAATAAAATAAGGTCTGAAAAAGCAATTCAAGAGTCTTTTGATGCCTTTTTTAAAAGCGGGCATATCAGCGAGTGCTTTGAAATAAAAATAGACGGAAGTGTTATACAAGTAGCTAAAGTGGATTTCCCAAATCAGATGACCTGGGATGATGCTATTGCTGCATGCCAAAACCTCGGCTACGGCTGGCGGTTACCAAATTATTATGAACTTCGGGGGATGTATAAACAGTTACATACGAAGGGAAAGGGTAACTTTAGAGATGATAAATCTTATTGGGGCAGTTCGACGGGCTATTCTACCAACATCTTTGTCATGGACTTCAATGATGGAGTTGTCGTCGGCATCAACAAGAGGAGCAACGACAATCGACAAGTTAGAGCAGTGCGCGCTTTACCTTAACCATTCAACTATTTAGTCACCCCTTAAGAACCCCACTTTGTACTTATCATCAAGATTTTTGAGCAGCTAAAACATAAAAACAGCTGCTCGATAAAATCCCAAAAAGTAGCTTTTAGCTTATTCATTATTCTTTTGAAGTTGAATCCAGAGGCTGCTAGCATGATATTGATGTTGTCTCCGATTATTCCCTTATAAAAGTTTCTTGAAAGACGGTGATCCTGCTTCAAATTGTAAGTACCTCATAAAATGCGGACAGTTAAAAAGTAGAAAATTTCCATTTATTTAAAAACCATGAAAATTCACGTTTTGCATGTTGGTTTTCGATCAATCCATGCAGAGAATACGACTCATATCATAAAAAAATGCAAATTCATAACAATCGTAAAAATTATATCTTTATTTTTTAAAACACAGTTATCGAAGACTTTTTTTATGTTAGTGTACTTAATATTACTTTATGAAATATATTTTGATTCTAGCAATTATGCTTTTTATGGTTAATTTATCCAATGCGCAGAGAATGTACGATGGATCGGGAAGTCAAATTGGACGAGTTGATGGCGAGCGATATTACGATGGTTCAGGTAGGCAAATTGGAAGGTTCAATGCTCCGAGGGTTTATGACGGGTCGGGACGGCAGATTGGTCGAATTGATGGGGATAGGGTCTATGACGGTTCTGGTCAACAGGTGGGGCGAATTGATGGCGAAAAGTTATATGATGGTTCCGGTCGGCAGATGGGTCGATTAAGCGGGGATAAGGTCTACGATGGTTCCGGGAGGCAAATCGGAAGGGCAGATGGGTTGCGAAGCATGCAAATCATCTTGTTTTTTTACTTTTTTATGTAGGCGTCTCCATTTTAGGTGCTACCATTCAAGGTCCCTCCATTTTGTTCATTGGCTTGCTCGCCGTATATTTAGAAAAACCCTATCAATTTTTCTCATCAATGAGAACCAAGGTGCAGCCTTTGTTTATCAAAGTGGATATCCCTGGAGGGAAACCGGAGGAAGTGGCCTATTTGATCCATGGCGCCCCGTTTGAGTTGCATTGCACATTTGAACACTATTCTGCGGCATTGCTACATAATCCAATTCCTGTTGGAAAATGGAATTGGCTGAAATGCTGGCACGCGATAGATCCCAAAGGGGTTTTTGAGGGTACGTCCAATTATTACCAACCTTACGTGGAGGTTTTTCTTTATCATAAGCCTTGGTTTAAGGCCTTTTGGTGGTTGTGGCTTTCCAAAGGTTGGGCTCAGCGAATGAAGATTCAACTTAAGGTGGAATTCCCCAATGTCATCGAGCAGGACATACTGTTGGCGCTTCATCATCAGGATTTCGAAGTTGCCGAAGTGATGAAAAGCGCCCCGTCGGTACATTCTCCCGTCACGTTGACACCAGATCTGAATCGGTTGCAACTTGGCTTTAAGTTGCATCAAGATGCCCCACGTTTTAGCATGCCTACCATGGTTATTAATCCAAATAGCCTTCAAAAAGACTTGAACCTCTAAACACTTATCTAAAATTAATTTATGAACTCTCAGCAGTATCAACTCAAACAGCCTTCCCGAATTACTCGCTTCCTGTGGTGGTGTGCCGGAGCGGATCCTCATTTCATGAACGATTCCCCCATGCAGGATAGGGTAAAGTATGCCGGTATAGGGGGGATTGTTTTTGCGACAGGGGTACTAGCGGCATTTTCTGGTGGATTTGCATTTCATACCATTTTTGGCCCCAAAGGAGATGCAGTTGATATAGGGGCTCTCACTACTCTTGCAGATATTCTAGGGAGTTCGGTTTTTGGATTTTTTTGGGGCTTGATTATATTTAATTTGGATAGGTTTATTGTATCGAGTACTGGAAAAGGTGATGGAACGGATAATATTACTCTCAAAGAATTTGGACAAGCCATACCCCGTATTTTTATAGCAATCGTTCTAGGCATTGCGATTTCGGCCCCTCTAGAGATTCGAATCCTTCAAAACGAAATAGATGCCGAACTCCAAAAATTTCAGGAGAAATATGTTCAGGAATTAAATAATGAAACCGATAAGGTTGCAACGCAGCAAAAAGCCGTCTTGGAAAAGAGAAAAGCCGAATACGAACAAAAACTCGCAGCCTACAACAATGAACTAAAAACATTCGATGACTATATCAACAACCTAGTTGAAAAAAGACAAGCAGAGATGCAGGATAAGCGAGCCTACGGAGAAGGTCCGGTTGCCAAAGCCATGCAAAGAGATATTGATAATAAAAAAACAGAAAGGGATAATTTCATTAAAGGCAAGGAGAAAGAGCTACAGGGTATAAATGCCCAACTAGAAAATGTCAATACTGAAATCAGTAATTATGAAAAAGAATTGCGCTTGGCCTATGCCAAAAACAAAAAAGAGGCGGGCAATTACTCCGGCTTATTGAAAAGGATACAAATCAGTCATGAAGTTGGGGGATGGGTGCCTTGGATTATTTTGGCTGTTTTGTTGTGCATTGAAACCGGCCCTATTTTCTTTAAAATGATGATGACCAAAGGCGTGTACGATTATAAAGTAGAAAACTTCAATTTGTTACGAAGAGCGGAGGATGGAATTTTCAAGGAGGAATATGTGTATGAAGGCAAGGATGGATTAATGCATATGGAGAAATACAAGCATCTAGAAGTGGAATTGGCCGTACACGAGAAGAACCTTAAAATCAATTCCCAAAAGGCAATTAACGCGGAAATCATCAAAAAATGGGAGGAAATTAAGTTGTTGCAGGCTGGCAAGGATCCCTCTCAGTTTTACACCGAAAACACCCATAGCGCCAATCAAAACAACGCCTAATGCCATCCGTCAAAGACCAACTTTTGTTCTCTCTTCTCGGTTTGGAGGAAGAACCGTGGTCGAAGGTGAATTCGGCAGAGAGAGCCGTTTTCGGAAAATTATTGGGATTGTTCATCGTGATTTCTTTGATGATATTGATATCATCAATCGGAAATGTTTATTTGATTTCGTCTAATTGGGTTTGGGCAGTGGGTGGCGGGCTCCTTGTAAGCTTTGTTTTTTGGAATATCGTTCGATTTACGATGCTCACGATTCGGACTTCTCCAATTGAGATTAATCTCGAAGAATTGGATCGTCAATTTCAACCTATTGTTAAGGAGGATAAAGAGGCAGAGCCAGCCAATAGCACCTTTTCAGGCATCCTTGGATTGCTAAACCGTAAGGGTCAGGGTCTTGGTCATCGTTGGGTGAAGGTGAGCAAGCAATTAGGGGATTGGTTTGGTTTCGGTCGCTGGTTGCTCTATGGTATTTTTTTGCTAATTATTAGTATTCAGGCCTTCCCAATGGCATTTCTCTTCATGAAAACCAAGGCCGTTGATTTTAACGATCAGTACAGGTCCGCGTTTCTGGAGCAATGGAAGCAGGATCATGAAGCTCAATTTGAGAGTTCTTTGAAAGATAATCGAAGGGCGATTGACCGATTAGAAAAGGATTTGATGACGATGCAACGAAATGGCTTCCCTGTGGACAATCCGTATTACCAACAGAAATTAGCTGAATTCAATGCCCAGAAAGCCAAGGTTCATGATAGGCAAGCTAAATTCGAGGCTGAAACGGATATCCTGTATGCGGCGTTGTTGAACAAGAACCAGGACAAGTATTTTCTGGTTTCACTCATTGGATTTGTAACTGCAACCCCATTTTACAAAGGCGTTTACCTCATCTTGGCTGTGTTGTATGCCTTACCCTTGGTATTGCTTTTTCAACTTAAAGGAAATCCAAAGTTTTCTTATTTCAGGGAATCCGCCAAGTTGTTTAAAGAAACCATCGAACATGATTATTTGGTGTACAAAGAAAACATAAAGGATTTGTGCAGCCCTGCCAAATTGCAAAGGCTGGGGATCAGTGCTCGCCATCCTGAAGAACCTTCGGTATGGCTCGACCCTCCGTTTAGGACGCGATATGCCATGAAATACGAACCCAAACCAGAAGTCGAACTACAATTTACCAACGTCGTATGATTTCATCCAAAGAGCCCTTTTTGTACTACAGCGGCCTTTTGGAAGCGATGTTTGAAACCGTTCAGGTCAAAGACACCAGTCCTGGAATTCGGGTACATGAACTTCGTTTGCATCCTCGTTTTCGCTTGGATGATGTGAAATCATTGGATGATTCCATCAAAGGGGGGATGGATCAATTTATTTTCGAAGATCATTTGGATAGCATTAGTTGGATTTGGCACAAGGAAAAAAGTTCTGTCGAATTTGAAGAATCCAAGGATCGTTATTACCTCAAAGAAGTAGAGGGGATTTGGTTTTTGGCAGACCCAGAACAGGCGATTCAGGTCACGGATGAGGATGGTTTGTGGAAATGGACAACATGGAGCGAGCTAGGAGATAAACACATGGTGGATAGCCCCTACCAAGATGGGTTGGAACAGGGGTATTTCAAAGCCAAAAGCAGCAAGGAATTACACGGGCGCTTAAAGGGCAATGCCATTCTTCGTGTCCCTAATCCCGCTTTTATCCCTACGGAAGAGGACCAAAAGAAAGCTGCACAACGCTCAAGGGGAACGGGTAGCCTACATCTGGAGACACTTGCAAATCGCAGGGGCTGCATGGACCCTTTGTTCAAGCCGCATCAAGGATTCATGAATGCGGCCAGGCCTTTGTTCAGCGCAGCCGGTGTGCCGATGGGTGATGTGGTGGATTCATCGGGCGCCGGGTGTTTGGGCTGTCAAAACAGAGCATGGCAGATGGGCTGTGGATGCCTAAGCCTTTTGTTGGCATTACTTTTGGCTTGGTGGTTGATATGGTGTGTTATTTTGGGTCGTTGCGATTCGGGGTCATCGGATCAAGGCTATTCTAATCAGCGCGATACCGTTTATGTGGAGGTTATTAGGGAATTCAAGGATACCCTAAAGGTCATTCAGCGGGATACGATCGCTTTTGTGGATTCAACCAAAGAGGAGTCCTTCATGATGGTGGCCTTGCCCAACGTACAGTTCTACACCGATCAATCGGTATTGTTGCCCAGTTCTTCCAAAGAATTGGTCACCGTGGCGGAGTATATGGTCAATAATCCGGAGGCAACCGCTGAAATACATGGTCATACCGATTCAGTTGGCAACGACCAGCACAACATGGAATTATCCCAAAGAAGGGCCGAAGCGGTTAAGAGTTTCCTGGTTAGTCTCGGTGTGGAACCCGGTCGAATCAATGCAATCGGTTTTGGTGAAACCAGGCCCAAAGCTTCTAACGGGACTCCAGAAGGCCGCCTAATGAACAGGAGGGTTGAAATGAAGCTGACCCAACCCAAGAAGGTCACCAATTCCAGAACCCAGGTGGATCCTGATTCTTCAAAGAAATCTGCACCGTGAAAAAGGCCCAATATCAGTTTAAAAAGGCTCGTTTCACGGGGGTTGTGAGGTCCATAGCCAAGGGCTCAGTGGAACGCTTTGTTTTCTCGAATATCGAAATGGAGCAGGTCTCCATCAAGGAAATGGTGGCTTTGGACGTGGAGAGTATTGATCACTACAAGGCAGGAAAGTATAAATTTTACCCTCGACTGAATGTAGGCCGAAGGAAAGGTATCGGCAAATATTTGACATGGAGTAAGGGCCCTTTTGTACTCATGGCCCGAGATTCCGAATCCAACTTTTTTGGCAAAATCCACCAAGTTGTCTTTCGCAATTTTGATACCGATGCTGACGGAAGAAATTTCAAAAAAATATCAGAGGCTCATTATACCTTGAGTGGTGAGGTTTTCTTTGGTGTCCTCAAGCCAGCCCCTGAGCCTGTAGCGGTTATTGGTGGTGAGCCAATAACGGCCCCTCAGATTACCAATATTGCGGGTCAAATTCAGGTGGCAACCAACGGAGAGGTATTGGCGGGTAGGCCGGGTTGCTTGGGGCCATTGGGTCATCTGGCCCGTAATTCGGGACAGTTGGTGAGGCAGACGACGCAAACCAGGCCCGTTCAGTTTGCTCGATCCAATGCGGGCGGTTGTCTAGGCAATCTTTGGCGCAGTTTCTTGTTTTTTGTGTGGATTCTGGTATGTTTCTACTTATGGCAGTTTGCTCCGTGGATGGGATTGCTTGCCATGGCGGCCGGTCTGTTGTGGTTGATTTCACGCTTTATTCCCAATTTTCCGTTCAGGTCTTGGTATTCATGGATTATGATCCTGCTCCTGTTCGTTTTTCTGCTGAATAACCGTCGAACCATGCAAGAGGATTTTGTCCCTGAACAAACCGAAGATGGCAATGTGCAGAAGGATAAGCCCGAGGAATATACCTACGAAGACAAAGACGTTCGCATCAAAGACTATCGCCACCGTAAAACCATCCGATGGTTTGATTTCGGAAATCGCTCGTATTCCTCATCCTATTCAACGGCTTCCACGGCTTATATCGACTCCAAGCGCAATCGAGAGTCTCTTCGCAATCAAAACTTGGGAAATGATCTTGTGGGTCAGATGGCGATGCTCTATGGCAAGGCCCTTGAAGTGGATATGCCCAAACTAGATTCGTTGGTGCTCGATTTTCAATCGAAAATTGCTGCCAAAAGGCTGAATCCAGTCCAAGCAGCGGAGATGGTGACCACTTTTGTACAAGAAATCGATTACATATTGGTACATGATCATTCCTGCAAAC
>ENA-UPTJ01001216-UPTJ01001216.1-marine-metagenome-genome-assembly--contig:-NODE-1216-length-14176-cov-5.094257_pt1 | contig 14176 bp, 7 predicted proteins | sample MGYA00238168_ERZ767080 | MGnify/ENA primary metagenome ERZ767080 (study PRJEB28935, sample SAMN06266237) | marine metagenome | isolation source: Columbia River Estuary | place: USA:Columbia River Estuary... | reverse complement strand
TTAATGGAGTTTAAGGATAAGTTAAACTTGAGGGGTAAGATGGACTTAAGTAAAGTTATTGCTCAATCCATATTTTATGTAAAGAAGTTTTATGATAAGGGGGTGATACCACCATCAACGATATTCATTGGTGATCGTAATGAATGTGCGGTTATTCACGTTAATGATATTGTTAAGTATTTGGAGATGGGTTTTGATTGGGGTTTGGCACCATCCTCGGCGGGGAAGATTGGTGAATTGGTGGGGTTATTGATTGAGGATGTTAAGGTTAATCCATTTATTTTTGATTCAAAAGATTTTGACCAGTGTTTTAATAAGATTTGTGATTTAACGGAGAATATTCAACGAACTGTATTGGTTACGAATAAGAATATTACGGAGGTTTTCAATTATTTTGATAAGAATGTATTGGGTAATGTAAAGATGGGTGTTAATGACAAGGCGAATTTATTTGTTCAGTTGTTGGTTAATCGTGAGGAGAATTATTTACATCCTATTAGTAAACGTGCGAAGATTGTCACTAAAGCATTTGGTGAGGTGAATATTACGTCCAGGGATAAGTTTGAATCATTTTTCGCACATTTTTCATCATCATATACACCATCGCAGAAGGAGAAGTTGGCAGCGGTTGTTGATCGTATTGTTGAGGATACTACTAGACGTAAACAGGGTGAATTTTTCACACCTTCTATATGGGTGGATAAGGCACATGAATATATTGCTTCGGTGTATGGTGAAGATTGGAAGGAACGATATATTGTATGGGATCCTGCGTGGGGTACTGGAAATTTAACCAGGGATTATAGGTTTGGTGAATTATATTGTTCAACGTTGAATCAATCGGATATTGATACAGCTAACCAGATGGGTTTTAATCCGGAGGGTAATAAATTTCAGTTTGATTTTTTGAATGATGATTATGGTAAACTTCCTGAAGGGTTGAGGGTTGCCATTGAGGGTGGACGTGATATTATTGTATTGATGAACCCCCCATATGCTACGGCGAATGATTTGGGGAATATTAAATCTGAAAAAACATTATCCAAGGAGGGTGTATCAACGACTAAAGTTGGTCAAGAAATGAAGACAATAAAAATGGGTGGGTGTTCGGATCAGCTTTACGCACAATTTTTATATCGTATAATGAATGAATTTAAACTGAATAAAATTTGTTTATTTTCACCCCCATTATATTTAACTGGTTTATCTTATAAAAAATTTAGGGGTATGTTTGATATTAAAAATAAATTTATCACCGGGTTTTTAATGGATTCGAAAAATTTTGCGGATGTGGAGTCTTGGGGGTTATCATTTACTATTTTAGGTTAAAAATAATTATTATATTTAATGAAAAAAAAGTATGTTTAAGTTAGATATTTTAGAGGTTAATAACGATGTTGAAGTTATTAAAGTCGGTGAAAAAACGGTGTATAATACGGATGATAAGGTTAGTTTAAATACTTGGGTTAAGGAAAAATCCAGAAATGATGTTCAATTTCCCAATTTTAAGTCGGCTTTAAGTGTTGGTGAAAAAGAACGTAAATTCGATCCAAAATCATTTGGTTTTTTGGTTAGTAATGGCAATAGTATTGAGAAAAATATATCCAATTGTTATGTTATTCCTGGACCACCAAATAATAATAAGGCGGGTACTATTATATATGAATCTAATTTTATTAAATGTATGATGGTGTTATCGTCGTCGATATTGATAAAAGGTGGTTGGGTTAATTTTAAGGATGAGTATCTTAAACCAAATGAAGATGGTGTTAATTTCACTCAATTTGGGTATGATTCAATTGTTTTATCCATTTTTTCTAATAAATTAGGTCAATCATCATTAAGACAGGTTGAGTATAAGGATAAGTTGTGGGATATTAAGAATGAATTCTTTTGGTTATCTGTTGAACATATGAAGAAATTGGGTGATGACAATGGTTTTGACGAGTTATATAATGATTCAAGGACGGATGTTAACCGATTTGTTTATAAGAAGTTATATGGTGAAGAAAAGGTGTGTGACAAGTTATCTGTTGATGCTAGATTGGTATTGGATAAGGCGAATGAACTTGTTAATAAGTCAATTAATATGCGAAGGTTGATGGCTAATGAACAGAATCATCTTCATTGTTGGGACGCTGGTTATTCCCAGTTGAAGTTGGTGTGGAAGGAGTATTTTTCGGATGACTTCAAGGAATTTAGGACGTTGTATAAGAATCTGGAGGATCGTATGCGACCATTGGTGTATGAATTAGGATTTTTGTTGAAATAAAATAATTAACCCCATTCTAAAATAGTTTGGGGTTTTTTTATTCTTTATAAAAAACGTTATGATTATATATTTATGGTTATGGCGTATGGGTACACTATAGGTATAAATTTTCCATTTAGGGATTCTATTGATGGGAAGTATTTGGATTTATCGTTGGATAACAACGAGGAGATTAGGTCCAATTTAATTCATTTAATTTTAACCAGGAAGGGTAGTAGGTATTATTTACCCGATTTTGGTACTAGGTTATATGAATATTTATTTGAACCGATGGATGGCCCCACCTTTTCGGATATTGAGTCTGAGATTCGTGATTCTGTTGGGGAGTATATTCCGGGTATTACTATCACTAATGTGTCTATTAAACCTGCGGCTGAGGATATGGATGGGAATTATGTTAATGGTGAACAAGACCGTGAGGTTAATGTATCTGGTTTGGGGCAATTGGAACATACTGCTAGGGTTAGGATTGACTATATTGTCAATGAAGGGGCGTTTAACGCGAGTGATTTTATCATATTAAATATTTAATTATAATGGCAAACAAGAAGATATCATATACAACCAGGGATTTTCAATCAATAAGGGCTGAATTAATAAATTTCACTAGGACTTATTATCCTGAGTTATTGGACAATTTCAATGATGCGTCCATATTTTCGGTAATGTTGGATTTGAACGCTGCGGTTGCTGACAATTTACAATTTAATATTGATCGTAGTATTCAGGAGACGGTATTACAATATGCTCAACAACCATCATCCATTTATAATATTGCTAGGACTTATGGTCTTAAGATTCCGGGACAGCGACCATCTGTAGCGTTGGTAGATTTTTCCATTACAGTTCCCGCGTTTGGTGATAAGGAGGATTTAAGGTATTGTGGTATATTAAGACGTGGATCACAGGTATTGGGTGCTGGACAGGTATTTGAGAATGTTAATGATATTGATTTTTCATCACCATTAAATGCTGAAGGGTTTCCTAATAGGTTAAAAGTCCCCAATTTTGATGCGAATGGTACGTTGATTAATTATACCATAACTAAACGAGAAACGGTGGTTAATGGGTTAACGAAGGTGTTTAAGAGAGTTATTAATACTTCAGATGTTAGACCATTTTTTGAAATGTTTTTGCCCGAACAAAATGTTTTGGGTATTACCAGTGTATTATTAAAGGATGGTACGCAATATAGTAATGTTCCTTCCGCTCAGGAGTTTTTGGGTGCTGACAATCGTTGGTATGAAGTGAAGGCATTGGCTGAAGATAGGGTGTTTATTGAAGATCCTACTAAAGTATCGGATAAACCTGGTATTAAGGTTGGTAAATATATAACTACTAATAATAAATTCATTACTGAATATACACCCCAAGGATTTATGAAGATAACTTTTGGTGGTGGTAGTCAATCGGCGGATGAACAATTAAAGGAGTTTGCTCGTAATGGGTTTAAATTGGATTTGAATAAGTATTCTAATAATTTCGCGTTGGGTAGTGTGTTAAAACCTAATTCAACGTTGTTTATACAATATAGAGTTGGTGGTGGTACGACAAGTAATGTTGGCGTTAATGTTATCACACAAGTTGGTACTGTGTCATTTTTTGTTAATGGACCATCGGAGAATATAAATAATTCGGTTGTTAATTCATTAAGTTGTAATAACGTGACGGCGGCTATTGGTGGTGCTGGAGCTCCGACAATGGAGGAGGTTAGGAATTTGGTTGGTTTTAACTTTTCTGCTCAAAATAGGGCGGTTACCGTTAATGATTATGATTCAATATTAAGGACTATGCCATCACAATTTGGTGCTCCGGCGAAGGTGTCTATAACGGAGGAAAATAATAAGATAAAGATTAGGATGTTATCATATGATGAATCTGGTAATTTATCTGAAACTAACTCCAATACGTTGATGAGTAATGTTGCCAATTATTTATCCAATTATCGTATGATGAATGACTATATATCTGTTGAATCGGCGAATGTTATTAATTTGGGGTTCAATATTGATGTTGTCTTGGATAATAGTCAAAACCAGGGGGTTGTGATATCACAAATTATTAGTTTAATATCAACTTATTTTGATTCAACAAATCGTCAGATGGGACAAAATGTATTTATTTCAGATATTAGACGTGATATTCAAAATCAAAATGGTGTTATAAGTATATCGGATATAAAGGTATTTAATAAGATTGGGGGTCAGTATTCGTCTTCTCAAACTTCTCAACGATATGTTGATAATGATACTAAAGAAATTGAACTTATTGATGATACAATATTTGCTGAACCGACGCAAATATATCAAATAAGATACCCAAATAAGGATATCAATATTCGTGTTAAAAATTTATCTACAGTTAATTTTGGTTGATAATTTATTTTGATAAAATATGACCTATTATTAAAAATAGCGGTATTGCTATTTATAAAAAAAGGTAAATTATGTCAAATTCTTATAGAATAAGAACAACTGTAGGTAAAGATACATCCATTAAAGTAAATATAGAACAAGATTTTGAATATCTTGAAATTTTATCCTTAAAAGTATTACAGAGTGAAGTTTATACAAGACAATGTTCAGATTATGGTGTTGTCGTTGGTAGGGTTAGTGTTAATAATGGATTTGGTTTACCAAATGCCAAGGTATCTATATTTATTCCATTAACTGAAGAAGATTCATTAAATCCGATTATTTCTGAATTATATCCATATAAAACATTGTCAGATGTTAATGAAGAAGGTTATAGGTATAATTTATTACCTTATACACAACAACACTCTAATCACACACCAACTGGTACATTTTTTGAAAAAAGTGATATATTATTAGAACCTTATATAATTGAGGTTTTTGATAAGTATTATAAGTATACGACAACAACTAATGATAGTGGGGATTTCATGTTATTTGGGGTGCCTATTGGTCAACAGACGTTGTTTGTTGATTTAGATTTATCAGATATTGGTGAATTTTCGTTAACACCCCAAGATTTAATTCGTATGGGGTTGGCCACCAAGGATCAGGTCGGTAAACTTAAATTTAAGTCATCCACCAATTTGGATTCATTACCACAACTAATAACGTTTAATAGAAATATTGAGGTAGAACCATTTTGGGGTCAACCGGATATATGTTCATTGGGGATTACTAGGACGGATTTTGATTTATCAAAAGAGGCCGCGATAGAAATTAAACCTACTTCGTTGTTTATGGGGTCAATCTTTAGTACCCCAGATGACCAGGTGGTTAAGAGAAATGGTAAAGTTGCTAAAAAGTTAGGTGAATTATGTAGTTTGATAACTGGACCAGGTGAAATAAAGGCGATCAGACAAACGATAAACCTTGATGACTTGGGTAGACCTATATTGGAGTATTTTGAGTTAGATGAAGGGGGTCAAGTTATTGATGAGAATGGTACTTGGTTGATTAATTTACCTATGAACTTGGATTATGTTACAACGGATGAATATGGTAATCGTATAATATCATATAATCCCCAGGTTGGAGTACCGACTAGGGGTAAATATCGTTTTAAGATTAAGTGGAATCAAGCACCAACATTGGAGGGTGGTGTTAAACGTGGTTATTTTTTGGTTCCAAACATTCGTGAATATGGTTGGGGTTCATCTAGTAGTCCTAGTGAACCGATTGGTGAAAATTTATTTGATTTTAAGACTTCGTATGCGTTTTCATTGGATTGGAATGATTATGGTTATACTGGTTTAACTACTGCGTCAACTTATTATACTACGGGGTTAAAACATATTGAGGATGCGATTAATTGTGAAGATAAATTTTATGATTTTACATATAACAAGGTATATACGGTGTCTGAGTTAATTAGTCAGTATAGGGTTAATATGAATAAAAGTAGGTATATTGGTATTAAAGATATTCTAAACACTGAATGCGAGAGCGAGAACAACAAATTCCCTTCCAATGATGGTCAGTTTAGGGATAATGTTATTTTCACGTTGTTTAGGATAATATTATTTTTGATGGTACCAGTTATGATTAATGTTGTTGCGTTATTACATATTTTAGCTTTTGTTGTTACGGTAATATTGGGACCATTAACGTTATTGTTATCAGGGTTTTTCTTATATTTGGGATATAAAGAACTACAATCGGCGGTTGCTGCGTATTTATCTAATCCACCGAACTTGGTTTTAGTTAAAATTTATTTACAGAAGATGGGTAAATATTTTTTAACTTCTGTATCAATTGGTGGATTATATTTTGCTTTACAACCGATTAAAAAATATTTTAAGAATTTCAAAATACCTAATTATACATTTCCCGATTGTGATTTTTGTGAATGTGCTCCATTGGGTTCGCAAGATTTGGCAGCATTGGAAGCTAGTCAAAACACTAGTAGTAAGGGTACTCAAGCACCAAATGAAATACCTGTTAATAATAATGGTACGTCATTGTTAACACCATTGTATTTGAGTATGAATTATAGTGGTACTAGTGTTGATGGTGCTGGTGGTGGTGCTTTGGGTGGTATTTTTGCTGGTCAACCGATTCCTAGTGAAGGTGCTATTGGTACTGGTGTGAGTACTACAATAAGTGGTATTTCGGCAGGTCAAGACCCACTATCACTTAAAGCTTGTAAATGCGACGCAGATGGTACGACACAATTAAATGAATTTTTGGAAATTCAATATGAAGATGATGATGACTCAACACCGAGAACAATATATTGGGGAACATTTTCAACGGATTTACCATTACCTGAACGTATTAATTTATTTAATGTTAAGGCTAAGTATTTTAATAATACAGTTCCAAACAGTGGGTTTAATGCGTCGGCTGAAGGTGGTAGAGGTGTTAATCAAATAAAGGTTAGGTTTGCGACAGACTTAAATCCAGACCCCTCGGTGTATCATTTAGATAATGTTATCATGTTGTTTATTAATGCCGAAGTTGGTACTAATTTTAGTCCAGGTAAACTTGTGTCATTTCAAGATAATAGACTATCTACCGATATAAACTTTACTGGTTCAACACAAAATCAATATGGTACTTTTTCAATCACTGGTAGCCCTATTTTATTTAGTGCTACACCGACACCAGTTAATGTTGAATGGGCTAATCCTGATGGTATTAGTGGTAATAAAACGACAACATATAATTTAACAGGTAAAACCGAAGATACACTATATCAGAAGTTTGCGATGGATGTTGAGTATTTCCAGGTGATAACTAGTATGCCGTATAGTGAATATGACCAAAAAGCGGTTGGTACAACATTACAGAATTCGTTGAAATCCCGTTATTTGGATAATAATATGTATACACTTAAAGTTAGTAGGGTTAATCCAAGTGGTAAAATACCAGATGGTTCTAAATTGGATTGTAATACGATGCGTTATAGGGTGTACAATCCGTTAAAAGAATTCACTGATTTTCAAAAACAATATGTTGTATTTTTAGTTAGAGGTGTTGACCCCCATTCTAGTAGGGTTACTTGTGAATATGATTTAAGTAAATTATTCGGGTATGATACATTTGGTAATGTTAAAGTTAGTGGTCAGTATAAATTAAACATTCCAATTCAAGGTAAACCATTAAATGTTAAACATAAAGGTGATAATCATACTATTGATACTTATTCAGGTGTTAGGTTGTATCATAAATCATTTCATTTTTTACCGGGTACTCAAATGAATACTTTTACAACTACATTAACTCAATATTATTCAGGGTTAGATAAAGATATTCCAACAAATGGTGGTTCAGATTTTGATTTAGGTGTTAGAGTTGATAAAGATTATGGTACAACTAATATATTAAATCCAAGATCGTATCCTTCAAAAATAGATACTAATGAATATATAAATAGGTGGACTGAACGTAGTGGTGACCCTAATGATGATAATGAACAATGGTATCCACCGTCAACTTATAATAATACTAATCTTAATAAACCTTGTTATTATTTACGTGAACATATTGAGGGTGGTACGTACTTAAGAATGAGTAGAGTTCGTATTGGTGAACATGGCAATTGTTTTTGTGATGCGGGGGCTGAAGCTGGGAGATCTTGTGTGAGAACGGAGTATGCTTGTCCTAAAATCACGGATACGTTTACAATAAACAAGACTAATAACGTTAATGATAATTATATTGTTATGCGTTCGGATCGTTTACCATTATCAACTTTTGATTATCAACCAAATCCCCAATCTGATAGTTATAGACCGCTACATGCTAATGTTGGTTTTGAGGTGTTTGTTTTGGATGATACTGGTTTAACTGCTGAGATTACTGTGTCTTCGGGTGTTGGTTCAAATGGTGATGGTAAATTGGATGGTGTGTTGAGTACTTTACAATGTGATGAATTATTACCTTTAGGGTGTTATGAATCGGTGTATGATTCATCTAAAGGTGTTTATAAATTTGAAAAGAAAAAAGGTCAAGCATTTTATGATTGTCAGACCGTGTTTAAAAAATCTATAATGGAGAAGGGTTGTTATGTATTGGTAACTACTCCAATATTGAGTATTGTTAGGGATTTTCAATATATTAACGAATGGAGGACTAGGATGTTAATTAATTTTGCTGCTTGTCAAAATGTGTTCTCCCATGTTTTCACTAATAACTGGGTTAATGGTACGTTATTTGCGTTCCCATTCTCTAATATTCGTAGGTTTGATGATAAAAACAAACCTTTTAATTTATATGATTATAAATTAATTTATTTGGATAATGATTCAAATAACTTTTATTATCGTTCGACACCATATACTAATGATGGTAAATTTGTTGGTCAAAAGATTGATAAATATGATGGTAATGAATTTTTATTAAATTATCCGACAACACTTATGGATTTAGGTCCAAAGAATGTTTTTACACAAGAAGTCGCTAAGGATGATACTTTTGATGGGTATATTGTTAATAAATTAGGTTCAACAACATTTAATGATGTGTCCGATTTATTGAATTTATTTATATTAAACAGAATCACTAGTTCAGGATTCTTAAATTCTGTTGCGAGTGCGAACATAAATACGTATTTTAGTCGTGCCAATAGTTTTATTGATGGTGATTACGCTCAAATGAATGCGATAAATTCGGAATTTGGTGTTATACCATTTGATTCAGATGAATATCTTGATAACACAATTTATACCAACCCTAATGATGATAGTGTTATAGGTGTATTTTTTAGTTCAATAACTGAAAATAGGGATTTTATATCACCAAAAAGAAATTTATTTTCTCAAAATGGTAATATCACGAATAATGCTTGTTATTCATATTTCCCTGTTAAAACACAAGAAGTTCCATTTTATCAATGGTCAATTAAACAGGGTGATCCGGATACAATATTTGGTCAAGATGAAAACGAATGGTATACTAAAGGTATTAATGGTCAGGTTTTCTTTAGTTATAAGTATCAACAATTGGATCGTTTGAAAAATGATTCAAGATATTTTAGAACAAATGGTTCAAGTTTAACAAAAGACTTCAAGGGGTATATTTATTCTATAGATAACAATGGTAATCATAATACTAATGTTAATAGTTGGGATAAGAATAATCCTGAAGAACGAGCGATTTTAACTGGTGCTCCGTTTTATTTCTATTTTGGGTTAAAACGAGGAAAAACTGCGTTTGACCGTTTTAGTAGGGAATGGTTGGATTTTGAAAATATTGAAGAATAATGGGTTATAATGATGAAAATACGATAGTTTTAGGGTCTTTAAGGTATAAATCAGCGTCAAATATTGATTCATCCTTAAAGATACCTTTTATTCAATCTTATAAGGAGAATGTTGAATATGATCGTACTATTGATGTTAATCTAGCTCAATTATATGATGATGAACGTCAATCATCAACGATATTTAGACCAACTGCCAAGATTGCGTTATATTTTAAGAATTCATATGTTGGTAAAACGAAATACACCCCATTTGCTAATTCGTTATATTATGTAAATCTTAATGAATTAATTAATAATGTTTGTACATTAAATGTTGGTAGTGTTGAGTATAGTGGATATCCCTCCAATTACGAGTTTGATTTCATGCGAACGGATTTTGAGGTTAGTGGGTATACACAAGTTGATGAATTAAATAATACACATGTTGATTTTGTACAACGTAGTGCTACGACGTATAATTGGGGTGTTTATTTAAGTTATGGGTACGACAATGATTATGAACAACTTATGGAGGGTTTTGATGTTGTTAGTCAACAAATATTAAACTGGAAGGTATCGGATGGTATACCATTTGTTATTAGTCGTAATATAATTGGTCAGATATCTTTTAGGTGTTTAGTTAATCATGGGTTAAGTGTTGGTGAATATGTTAAATTAAATTTTAATTATAATGGACAAGATATCTTTGAGATATCGTCATTGGGTGATGGGTTTTATAATTCGGATTTAAACATTTTTAATATTAAGGATGTTGGTTTTACTGGGACAACATTTGATAAGAATGTTGTTGGTACGTTTAAAAGGGTGTTAGATATTAATAAACCTGAAGATACTATATCAACTTATTATGTTCGTCGCAACAAGATACTAACTAACGAATCTGATGCTGTTTTGGGTAAAGTTGCGTTTGAACAAACGATATATAATAAGAAAAAACAATTTAATAGGTCATCATATACACCCAATAAACAATCGATTGTTGCGTATAAGGAGGATAATTTAGTTTATTCTTTATCTTTTGATAAAGATATTGATATTAATGGTTTGGTGGATAATCAAAAAAGACCTATAACTGAATTATTTTATACTATAATTTGGAAGGGGTATTTTGGTTGGACTATGGGGTTAGGACCAATGAAGAAGGGTTATTCGTTTAATATTCAACCATCAACGAGTATTGGTAATGTACCATCATCATGGTGGAATGTTGATAATATTAGTTCAAATACTAATTTGGGTATTTTAACATATACTAAACCTGGGGTTAGTAAACCTTTTAGTTATGTAAAGCCACTAGTTATTGGTGATATTGTTGATGGTGATTATTGTGAATGGAATGTTTATGAACAGAAGGAACGAGTAGTATCGTCAATGTATCATAAGATAACCTTTAATCCATATCATTTTGATATTGGTAATCCTATTGGGTTATCATTTGGGAAGAATCAATTGGGGTATTATTATGCTCCCCATCATATGTTAAATATTGGTGATTTTTCCGATTATATTGAGGAGGGTGATAAGAAGGAGGTTGTTGGTATACCAAACTGGGCGATATATTCGACTACCAATAATGTATTTAGATGGAGGGATAAATATTCATATGGGTATATTGATGATAAGGGTAATGGGGTTGATTTTCCATTTTTCAATGGGGTTCATTATCCGTATAGAGATATAATTTTCAGATTAATACCTGAAGGCACTAATTATATTGATAATAACTTGGTGGCGACACCTTTAATTGATGGTTGTGAATAATAATAGTTATAAATTTGTATTGAGTGATACTCAAAAGTTTTTGGATATTCCCATTGAAATGGACTGGCAATATGTTGGTGTTGATGATGGTATATCGCAATATGAAAATCAAGTTATCACTGAAATTATTGGTGGTGCTGAAGATTTTGAGGTGTTTAGATTTGGTCATAAGGAGTATGGTCAAAAACAAAAAACACAATTAAATTATTCTTTTAATTTTTATACTGGTGGTACATCTGTTACTGCGTCAACCATTAATAATTGGGTTAATACTTATTATGGTTCGGTGTTTAATTTTAACCAATTGGTGTATAAACAAAAACCATTTATTAAATCTTTTTATAAATTGGATTTTTATGATACTACTGATGAATCTGTTCAAACTAATTATTTTACGATAATATTACCCATTACTAGTGGTAGTCTTGATGAAATAAGTGGTAATACGATTAATACACCTCATTTTAGTTTAGATTATTTAAGGAATAAGGAGGGTTTTTTTATTTATTGGTTAAGAAAAAAGACGTTTGTTAATATTGACACTTTTTACATGTCTGCCAAATTTTTTGATGCTAGTTTGGGTGTTTTTGTTAAAATGATGACTGTGTCTCAATCAACATTACCGAATAAATTTCTATTTGATAATAACTTATTTTACGTTAAGACTATATTAGATTATGACAATAGGACGTATAGTTTATATGATATGACAACAAATAATAGAATAGGGGAGGGAAATCCCATAAACTGGTACGAATATGTAAATGTCTGAGAAATATAAAATAAAGATATCACCCCAGGTGATACTAAATAAGTATCTTAAAGTTCCGTATACTGGCGATTCGTATTATGATGAATATTCATATGAAGAATGTTGCGAAATTATTTTAACGGGTAATACGGTTTATCCTACTGGTATTGGTGTTTATCAACCCCCATTTTCAACTATATTATCTGGTGGAACAAATGGAACATCATTGTTAACTGGGTTAACGATGCCGATATTAATCACTGAAAATTATACGGATTTAGGTTATTATTCGGTTTTTGATGGTGCTGTATTACAGAAGGATGTTATTACTAATTTTTTATTTTCTGGGAATACTTCAACTCCGAATACTTATTATGTTTATAATACATCGGATATTGAGTTTAAGAATTATTTAACAAATTTTGAGTTTGTGGTTGATTGGGGTGATGGTAGTCCAACGGAGTTATTAAATGATTTATCACCAAGTTATAAACAACATACATATCCCCAGAATGGTAGTTATACGATAAGTTTATCGGGTAATAGTCCTTTTGGTGTTAGTGTTGTTAAGAAGGAAATTGTGGTACCTTATAGTAATGTTGTTATTGGTAATCCGAATGGTCAAGCGACTTTTTATCCTGCTGGGGGTAATTGGTCTGCTACTCCAATAAGTTATGATTATATTTTTAGTGGGGATAGTGATTGTGATGTTGAAAAACATGTTAGTAGCAATTATACTCAAGTACCTTTTTTAATCACTGGTTATACTATATCCACAGTTAATGATTTATCGGTATATGGTAATAAAGCTACCTTATATGCTGGTAAGTTCAAACCAGGGGAACAAATCACTGGTGCTACAGGTGTTGTTGGGATATTTTGGGTACAAGACCCAAATAAACCATATACTGGCTATACAATTAATGAAATTGATTATTATGATTATCCAGATGGTACTACGATTTTCGCAGTTTATTCTTCTGGTTTAACTGAAAATGATTTGGTTTGTGAACCGATGGTTAAGGAGGAATTCTTGATGGGGGTTTATGACCAACCTGAAGTTCAATCTGATATTTTAATTGAACGAGGGAAATATTCAGCACTTGAACCAATCCAACGATTAAACGAGGTGTTTAACATTGGTGGGTTAACATCGTATGGGTATGGGTTTTTCAAGATTAATAAAGTTTAGAAAATCATAAATAACATATTTATTAATAAAGTATAAAGAATGGCAACAGGATCATATGGAAATGTTAGGGGTGCGGACGTATCACCGGAAGATGTTGAAATAATTATGAATTATACACCATCTAGGGATGATACGGATAATTTCATTCTTAAGAAATTGGACGCTACATCAATATTACGACCATATTTTAATAATTCTAATACTATTAATACTAGTAATCCTAATGTTGAAATTTTGGGTGGTTTATATAACTTAAAATTACCTGCGGATGAATTTAACAAATTGGGTATATATACCTTAATGATTAGACCAGCACAAATTAGGACAAAAATATTGGATTGTGGTGTTTTATCTGCTTTACCAAATGTTAAGGGATTGGTTATTGATTTAACGAATGTTCCTTCTGAGTATAAAAATAAGTTTGTTAATCAAGGTCTTGTTGGATTTCGTATTGAATACCTTAATTCTGATGGTACAAAAATACCTAACTTTTTTAGGATGATAACATCTTCATTTT
>ENA-UPTJ01001215-UPTJ01001215.1-marine-metagenome-genome-assembly--contig:-NODE-1215-length-14241-cov-9.055618_pt1 | contig 14241 bp, 20 predicted proteins | sample MGYA00238168_ERZ767080 | MGnify/ENA primary metagenome ERZ767080 (study PRJEB28935, sample SAMN06266237) | marine metagenome | isolation source: Columbia River Estuary | place: USA:Columbia River... | reverse complement strand
GGGGCCAAAGCAGACCGATGATCCCCCGAGCGTAAACTTTTGACCGTTTAATAAACCCCACCCATGCCCCTCAGCACCGCCGCCTATTACGTCTCCCTCAATTATGGCCACCATCTCATCAAGTGGGCCATTGGCCGGATCCGGGCCGGGAGCATGACCCCGGAACAGTTTGCCGAGAGCCAGACTGCCGACGCCCACCCGCGGGATCCGAAGCGGGCTACCATCGCCCGGGGCCTCCGAGAGATCATGGGCGAGAAGCCTGAGAACCTTCCCGAAAGCCTTCGATGACTCAAGCCGACTACGCAAGGGCCACCGGACTGACCAAGGGCCGGGTCTCCCAGTTGGTGAAAGCAGGAATGCCGCTGGCATCCCGGGAGGCTGCCGACAAGTGGCGGGGCATGAGTACCCGAGCCCGCCCGACCGCAGGGGCCAAGGGCAAACCGGCCGCGCCGATCATCCCGAAATCCGCTTCGGGATCATCCGGGGAGCCGGGACCGTACCGACCGCCGGAGGCTCAGGCACCCACCGATCCCGCGTTGATCTCGGCCGACACCCCGGCGGGCTCCTACGAACGGCAAAAGGGCATTGAAAAGGCCGCTTACGCGCTGTCCGTCCGGGCACTTAAGGCCGGGCAACCCGACGCCGGCCGACTGGTTCAGATCCACAACCTCGCCGCCCGTAACCTTACCGCAGCCCGGGAGGAAGTTCTCGCACTGGCCGAACGGGAGCGGCACCTTGTTTCCGGTGACTGGGTCCGCAAAGCCATGACCGAACACGACGGAGCGGTCGCCACATTGCTCCGAGCAATGCCCAAGCAACTCGCCGGGCGCATCGCCCCTCACGACCCCGAACACGCCGAAAAGGAACTGGACCGCTGGGTCCAAGAAGTCGCCCTTGCCACTCTCCAACAAACCGATCCCTGGAAATGAAGACCAAGCCAACCATCGAAAACGTCCCAATCGGGAAGCTGAAAGCCTACGACAGCAACGCCCGAACCCATTCGCCGGAACAGGTCGCCCAGATCGCCGCTTCCATGGTGGAGTTTGGTTTCACCAACCCTGTGTTGATCGACAAGCGGGGGACCATCGTGGCCGGACACGGTCGAGTGGAGGCCGCCCGGTCGCTTGGATTGGAGGAGGTGCCTTGCATCCGACTTGAACACCTCACCGAGGACCAAGTCCGGGCCTATTGTCTGGCCGACAATAAATTGGCCCTAAATGCGGGGTGGAACATGGACACCCTCGCCGCGGAATTGAAAGGCCTCGATGCGGTCGGGTTCGACATGAGCCTGACAGGTTTCAGCCCGGAGGAACTCGCCGAAATCATGGGGGACACCGTCGAAGACACCGACCCGGAGGAGCCCGCCCCGGAAGTCGAGTTCTCCGAGGAGTTGCTCCACTCTCACAACTACGTTGTTTTGTACTTCGACAACCCATTAGACTGGCAAGTCGCCCAGGAGAAGTTCGGGCTCAAGGAGGTCAAAGACCTCATTCCCAGAAAAGGGCAACCCACCGGCATCGGACGGGTCATCCGAGGGTCCGAGTGGCTCAACCGCATCGCATGAAAGACCCCACCGTCTCCGTCATCATCCCGTCGTTTCGGCGGGCTCACCCGGATCGCCTACCCGGTCGGGACTACTTCCAGTCCGCCCGATACTGCGTCCCGGAATCCCAGGCGAAAGACTACGCCAACGTGGTCGGGGCGCCCCGGGTGTTGGCAATCCCGGACTCGGCCGACGGTAACATTGCCCGAAAACGGAACTGGATCCTCCGAAATATCCCGCGGCCGTTGCTCATGATCGACGACGACGTCAGCGGGCTTTGCCATACCGAAGGCGTCTACAAGCGCGGCCGGTGGACGGGCAAGAGCGACCAAAAGATCATGCTGACACCGGAGGAAGCCGACGACCTCATTGTCCGCGGGTTCAACCTCGCCCATCAGTTCGGGTGCGTTTTGTGGGGTCTCAACCTCAACGAGGACGGGCGCATCTACAAACAGTTCAAGCCGTTCTCGCTGTCCGCTCCGGTATTGGGGCCGTTCACCGGACACTTGGCGCACCGATACCTCAACGACGAAAGGATGGGATCGAAGGACGACTATGACTTCGCGCTCCAGGTGTTAAACAGGGAACGAAAGATTCTCCGCCTCAATAAGTACGCCTACGTCTGCGAACACGGGGACAATGCGGGCGGGATCGTGTCGAGCCGGACCATTGAGTCCGAAACCAAATTCTGCCGGGCCATTGAAAGGAAGTGGGGGAGGCACGTCATCCAATACTCGCTGCAACCGAAACGCATGGCCGACTTGCTCAACGCCCGAGTCGCCGTCCCGATTGGGAACGTCTGATGCTCACCGACCTTCAACGCGACTTGCTCGAGTTCCGCCGTGGATTGTACCGCCCGACCCCGCGGCAAACGGTCGTTGATTGGGCCGAGTCCAACCTCAAACTGACCGCCCGGCAGACCGAACACCCGGGACCGTATTCGACCAGCGTCCGCCCCTACGTCAGGGAACCACTTGAGTGTTGGAAAGACTCAGGGGTGGTCGAGATGACGCTGTGCTGGGGATCCCAGACCAGCAAAACAACCACCCTAATGGCTGGCCTTGCGTGGCTCATTGACACCGAACCGAGCCCGGCACTGTGGCTGATGCCTACCGAGAACCTTGCCCGGTCGTTCAGCAAAAGCCGCTGGATGCCCATGCTCGAAGACTGCCCGGCCATGGTGGCGCACTTCCCGGAGGACAAGGACAAACTCACCCACCTTGAGCAACACTTCGACCGTTCCACGCTGACGTTCGTGGGAAGCAACAGCCCGGCAAACCTCGCCTCCCGCCCAGTCCGGGTGCTGGTGGCCGACGAGGTGGACAAGTTCGCGCCGCAAACCGAGCGGGAGGCCGATGCCCTTGACTTAGCCGAGCAGCGCCTCAAGGCCTTCAGTTCGTCCAAACTGTTCCTGACATCGACACCGACCACCACCGATGGGCGCATCTGGCAACGGTTCATCCGCGGGGACCAGCGCCGTTTCTACCTCCCTTGCCCGCATTGCAAGGCGCCGATCCGACTGGAGTGGCGACAGGTCAAATGGGACGAGACCGCCAAACTCGAAGACGGCAAGTGGGACTTCGGTCGGGTCCGCGCTTCCGCCCGCTACGAATGCCAGCTTTGCAAGGGCAACATGACCGACGCGCAGAAGGTCGCCGGACTTCGCCATGGGCAATGGATCCCGGAAAACAAGGGAGCGCTACCCGGGGTGCGTTCCTACCATCTTTCGAGCCTCTACAGCCCGGATCGAAAATGCACCTGGGGACACCTCGCCGTGCAGTTCCTCGAAGCCAAGGAATCGCTGTTGGGCCTCCAGTCGTTCGTGAACGGTAACTTAGCCGAACCATGGGAAAACCAAGCCGCTCCCCGGCAACGGGAGGAACTCATCGTGTCGGGCACAGAGGGCCTGACGGACAAGTGCGTGAAATTCCTGACCGTGGATTGCCAAGCTTCCAGCCCTCACTTCTGGTTTGTGGTTCGAGCATGGAACGAAGACGGATCCTCCCGGGCGGTTGACGCCGGACCCCTCGACACTTGGCACGACGTGCGCGAGAAACAACGGGAACACGGGGTCGGGGACGTCCACGTCGTCATCGACTCAGGCTATGATGCCCCGACAGTTTACGCAGAATGCCTCCGATGGGGACGGTTCGTGGCTCGCACCGGGCGGGTGCCGCTTTGGGTCGGGTGGATGCCCTCAAAGGGAATGCCCCGGAAGGGGTGGCGCAACCCGAAGACCGGGGTGGACGAGCCATTCTTCCTCCGAGGAATTGACCCGCGGGTTGGCGACAACGCCGGCAACCAAGGCCGTCTCGAACTCAAGCTTTTGGAGTTCGGAACCGACGTGACCAAGGACATTCTCGAACGCCTCCGCAAGGGCAAGGTCAGCACCCGGTGGGAGGTCGCCGAAAAGGTCGCCACCCCGGATTATTGGAGGCACCTCGACTGCGAGCAAAAGGTCGCCCGCTTGTCGAGCGCCACCGGCCGAACGACGTGGACGTGGCTGCCGAGGTCGTCAAAATGGCCGAATCACCTCGCCGACTGCGAAGTCATGCAGGTGGCCGCTGCGGTTTTCTTCAACCGACTCCGCATGACAGCCGCCTCATCGAACGATGCAAACTGACCTCCTGACCACCAAGGAACTGGCCGCCATGCTTAAGCGGGCTCCGTCCTACGTCTACGCCATGAAGGCCCGAGGGTTTCCAATGCCAGGAGGGCGGGCGCGACTCACCGAGGCTCTGGCGTGGCTCACCCGGCACCCGCAACCAAGGGCAGAACGCCGGCACGGGCGCAAATGAGCAAGGACGGGCCAACGCCCCGGTGGCGTCCGGTCCCGGATCGTGCGGACCTTAAATCGTGGCAGTTTCCTCAGCATTCGCCCGCGGCCTCCTGCGTCACGTCTACTCGACGGTGACCCATGGAGCCACGTTGCTGGACAAGCTCAACAGCCTCAACAACGAGGCGGTCCACGCGCTTGAGTCGGGAAAGGTTCTCCAGCAGACCACCGGCAACGGTCGGTCGGTGACGTTTCAGGTCAACGCAAGCGAAGGCGTGACCCCCACCGAGATGTCGGAGATTTACAGCCGGCTCTTGGACCTGTATGACGACGCCGTCAGCGCCGGGAACGTGACCGACGCCACCCGCTACGCCTACATGATGGCCCGGTTGAAGCCGATCCGGTCCTTCCGAAACGATTTCTCGAACCTCATCCGATGAACCTTCTCCGACGCCTCCAGGCAGCCACCCGGTTCGTCGTCGCTCCCAAGGCACGATATGAGGGGGCTCGGCATTCGACCCAGCGTTCGACGCTCCACGGTTCGGTCCAGTCGGCTGCCTACGACATCGACCCGTACAGCCGCTATGAGTTGGTCCGTCGGTCCCGGTACTTCGAGCGCAACAACGCGTTCGTAAATCGGATCGCTGACCTTTTCGAGCAGTACACCGTAGGACAGGGGCTCGCGTTCTTCCCGTCATCGTCCAGCCCAACGTGGAACGAGGCCGCGCTCAATTACTGGCGGGACTGGCAACGGTTCGCCGACCTGTCGTCCCGGCTGTCGTTTGGATCCCTCCAAGGCATCATCGCCCGGGCGCTTTTCGTCGATGGCGAGATCTTCGTCATCCTCACCCGAGGCGACTCCGGCAACCCTCGGATCCAGTTGGTCGAATCCCACCGAGTAAAGAACCCGCCCACCCAGGACGGCCGGACGATCATCGACGGCATCGAGGTGGACGACCGAGGCCGACCGACCGCCTATTGGATCACCAACGAGGATGCAAAGCGGAAAGAGACCTTCCAGAGGGTCGAAGCCCAGTTCGTCGTTCACGTGTTCGAGCCTGGGCGCCCTGGACAGTACCGAGGACTCCCGGCGCTTTACCCGGTGATGAACGACCTCCACGACTTGGACGATCTCCAGATCTTCGAAATGCAAGCCGCCAAGGCTGCCTCGAAGGTTCAGAACGTCATCAAGACCAAGGAAGGCGAGGTCACCGACGACGACATCATCCGCGGAACCGTCACCGGATCCGACGGGACAGAGCGGGCTGATTACTACAAGGACGTTTTCGGTGGAGAGATCGCCGTTCTCAAACACGGGGACGAATTCAACCAGTTTCAGGTTGAGCGCCCGTCCGCGGCCACCTCGGGCTATTGGGACTACCTGACCGCCAAGGTCTGCGCCGGGATCGGGGTGCCAAAGGAAATCGTCTTGCCCACGTCGATGCAGGGGACCTCGATGCGGTCGGTGTTGGACATCGCCAACGCCTTTTTCCGATCTAGGTCTGCCGTCATCGCTGACCACCTCCGCCGGGTCTACGAGTACGTCATCGAGACCGGCATCCGCACCGACCCCGCGCTCCGTATTCCGCCCGCCGATTGGTATCGGTCTACCTTTCGGGCTCCGCGGTCTATCAACGTGGACGTGGGCCGCAATTCCGCCGCCGCGGTCGCCGAGTTCAAGACCGGCATGAGGACGCTTCAGAGCATCTACGCCGAGACGGGTGAAGACTGGCGCGAGCAGCTACGGCAAAAGGCGGCAGAGATTGCCTATGCCCAAGAGCTTGCCCAAGAGTTCAACGTGGACCGGGCCGAGATCATGACTCTCGACCCGAACGAACTTTCGAGCAATAACGCCGCAGCCGCCAACCCGTGAAGACCTGGTTCGACATCCAAGCAAAAGCCAACGACGAGGCTGAGATCTACCTTTACGACGAGATCGGTGGGTGGGGCGTGACCGCGAAATCGTTTATCGACGCCGTCCGGGCGACCGGGGCCAAGCGCATCAACCTCCGCATCAACTCGCCCGGCGGGTCGGTGTTCGACGGTCTTGCCATCTACAATTTCCTCCGCGGCCAGGATGTCACAGTCCAGATTGACGGACTCGCCGCGTCGATCTCCTCGATCATCGCGTTGGCTGGAAAGACGGTCCGCATGGCCGGCAACGGGTTCTTCATGATCCACAACCCGTGGGGCGGGGCTGTCGGTGAGGCCGACGAAATGCGCCAAACGGCCGACTTACTGGACAAGATTCGTGACAGCCTTGTGGGCACCTACGCCGCCAAGACCGGCAAGGACCATGAGACCATCAAAGAGTGGATGAACTCCGAGACTTGGTTTTCCGCGGCCGAGGCCAAGGAAGCCGGGTTTGTGGACGAGGTGACCGACGAAATCGCATTCGCCGCTTCGACCCGGTCGTTCCGCAACGCTCCCGACGCCCTCAAGGCTGTTTCCAAGACCGCGCCCCAGGCTGCCCGCCGCGCATTCGACAAGGGGGTTCGACAGGTCGAGGACGGCAAGGGGGGCGACGGGCTCGAACCCGCCACCGTCAAGGAGGCCCGAAGCCTCAAGGCCGGTGAGACTCCGACCGAGGCGAAGGTCCGCAAAGCTTACCGTTGGTGGGCTCGCAACGAGCGGTTCCTTGAAGCCGAGGCCGACAGCCCGGCCGACGTGGCTGCCAATCTGTGGGGAGGGGCCGCGGGCCGTGACTGGTTCCGTGCCTTGTACGCCCAACTGGACGAGGACAACGCCTCGACCGAGACCCCGGACAATTCCGAAACCAAACCCCAACCCATGAACAAACTGCTCCAGAGCCTCGCCGCCGCCGGGCTCATCTCCTCCGCTGACGTTGCCGAGGACACCGCCGTCACCGAGTTCGAACATTTCTTCGCCGCCTTCAAAAAGGCCAAGGACGACGCCCAGCACGCGCTCGACCAGATCGCCAAGGCCAAGGTCCTCTCGACCGTTGACGCCGCCATCGCTGATGGCCGCATCGCCGCCAGCGTCAAGGATGCCTGGGTCGCCCAGATCCAAGCTGACGCCAAGGCCGCCGAGTTGCTGGCCGCGATCCAGACCCCGAAGCCCGGAGCCGACCCCGTTGGGGCACCGGCCGGAGCGGGTGGCAAAGCTTCCGACGAACTCCGCGCTGAGTTTGATCGGATCACCGATCCGAAACAGCGCACGGCTTTCTGGTCCCAACACAAGGCCCAGTTGCTGAAAAAGTAACCTCACAACCAACCCAAACACACCATGCCCAATACCCTCGACTCCGGCCTGAATGGGACGCTCATCTCCCAAGCGGGCCTCGATGCCTTCGTCGGAGCTTTCGCTCCCATGTCGGCCTTCACCACCGACTTTGACCCGGCTCCGGCCTCGAAGTCTGACACCATCCAGGTGCCCTACGTTCCGGCCGCCTCCGCCGCCGCGGACTTCGCTGGCACTTACACCCGCCAGGACTCGACCCTGAACAAGCGCACCATCACGCTGAACAAGCACAAGTTCGTGTCTTGGTATCTGTCCGACGTGGCCATCGCCAAGAGCCCGGCCGTCACCCTCGAACGCTTTGGAATGCAGAAGGGTTTCCAGTTGGCCAAGGCCGTCTTCCAGGACGTTCTGTCCGCGGTCACCCTTGCCAACTACGGAGCCGCCGCTCACACCGGCCTCGCCGCAAACTTCGACTACGCCGACATCGTTGACATCAAGGATGCGTGCGACACCGCCGAGATGCCCGAGATGCCCCGGAGCCTTGTGCTGTCGTCCAGCTACTACAACGCCCTGCTGAAGGACTCCGTCATCAAAGATGCGGGTGCCCTCGGCGCGACCGCCAACCAGACCGGCAGCCTCCCGAACCTGTCCGGGTTCATGACTTACCGTTCGAGCTTGGTCCCGGCCAACGCCCAGAACCTCGTTGGCTTCGCCGCGTTCCCGTCCGCCTTGGTCACCGCGATGCGTTACCTCCAGCCCTCGGGCCGCAGTCAGGACGGCATCTATCGCCCCGTGGCCGACGAGTCCACCGGCATCACCCTCGGCTACCGCGAGTTCTACGACAACGACAAGGGCGAGGTTGTCGCCGTGCTGGAGTGCTTCTACGGCTACGCCCTTGGCGAGGCCGCTGCCCTCAAGCGCATCGTGTCGGCCTAATCGCCATGCGACTCGGCATTCTCATCGCTGACGGCAAGGTCGTCCTTGGACCCGCTCAGGCCTCAAAGGTCGAAGCTGAGTTTAAGGCGGCCGTGCTGTCGGGCGCAAACGGTGCTGGCGTCATCGAGCTTTGGTCCGAGGACCGAGGCCGCGAGAAGCGCCACAAGTTCACCCAGGGGGCCGCGCCGGTCTCCGCGCCTGTGGCTGACAAGCCGCGGAAGAAGTAACACCGAGCCCAACCCATGAACGCGGCCGACACGGCACTTGCAACCGGATTCACCACCTTGCTGGCAACGGCAGGGGACACGGTGACTTTTCGGGGTGCTTCCGTGTCGGCCGTGGTCAACTGGGTGCCGTTCGACGAAAAGGCGTTCCCTAACAGCCCGGACTTTGACCGCGAGGCCACCTCCCGGGTCGAGTTCGTTGACGGTGCGGTGAGTCCCGCGCCCCGGGTCGGTGAGATCATCACCCAAGGCGCCAAATACCACCGCATCCAGTCGGTCCGGTTCAACGGGCTGGCGTGGCTCATGGACTGCGAGGTGACGACGTGACTCTGACCTTCCAGACAAACCTCGACGAGTTCAACAGCGCCTTGACCCGCTACGCCGCGCTGTCAAGCAAAGGGGCGGCCGAGGCCGTCGCCAAAAAGGGAGCCGACTTCGGTTTCCGGTTGTCCCGAAAATTGCTGACCCTCGCCCCGGATAAAGGGTCCGTCCGCGAGAACCGCCTGGCCGCGCTGGCTTCAGGTGGAGGCCTCAAGATCCGCGACAAGATTCGCCAGCGGGTCTACGCCAAACTGGGGGTCTCCCAGACCCTAGCCGGTCGCAAGCTCCGAATGGGCGGCAAAAAGCTTTCAGCATCCAAGCTCGTCGGTGGCAAGCGCCTGAATCTGCAAGCGCTCCTCGTCCGCGCCGAACTCAACGCCCGTGAAAGCGGCCGCGGGTTCTCCGCGTTTTCTGCCCGGTACAAGTCACTTTCCCAGCAACTGGCCGCTGACCGTTTCGGTGAGCAGCGCCGGAAAATCATCGACCGATACAGTCGGTTCTTGTCCGAGGTCGGTTTCAAGCGGGACCGTGATTCTTCCAACCTGACGTTCCGATGGGGCGGCAACGAGTCGTCCGGCAAGATGGCCGTGGCGCTCCAGAAGCCGCGCCAACAGGCCGCCATTGCTGCCGCGCTCGACGAGGCCCGCGCCGACATGATGGAATACATCATCCGCAAACAGACCCAAGCCGCCCGGACGATGGCAATCTGACCCATGCTTTCCCTCGCTTCCATGCAGTCAACGGTGGCCGCGGCAATCACTGCCAACGCCTTTTTCTCAGCAAGCCCGGCCGTGCTGTGCATCGCTGACGACGGTCTCCAAGACTCAGCCATTGAAACCCAGCTTCGGTCGGTCGGGTGCGTGGTGGTCGTCCCTCCGATCCTCCGGGCCATGCGTCGAGACCTCGGTGCAGGGAAGCTGCTTCTGGACGCCGAGATCGTTGTCCGGGTGTTGGTCAACCCGCACGTCAACGCATCGGTCGGAGGAGCCAACCGCAACGTCTATTCAGCCGTGGCCGCCGCAACTCAGGCAGTCTTGTCGTGGGTTCCAGCAACCGCCGGGGACCGTCGCTTCGAGACTTCCGAGGATTTCCTCCAGATCGCAGTCAACGACACGGGCCTCCTCGGCTACCATCTCCTTTTCACCAAACTCTCAACCCTGAACTGATCCCAACCAACCCATGAACACCGCCCCAGTCATCCTCGGCAATCACGGCTTTTTCTTCCGCGATGGCGCGAGCTTCACCGTCCCGTCTGCCGGCACTGCCAGCCGCACTTCCAAGCCCGGAGCCGCTGACACCGGATGGATTGACCTTGGCATTCTGTCCGAGGCCACGATTCAGCACGAACGCGAAGAGCGCGACATCTTTGCCCCGACCCCGGGCGTGATGCGCTTGTACGACGTCATCGAGACCAAGCGTCAGCTTTCGATTAACCTGACCGCGCAGGAACTCAGCCCGCTGGCGTTCGAGTTGATCTTCGGGACGCTCGCCCTGACCTCGGCCTCGACTCAGTACAACCCGCTCGAAGGCGCGACCAAAAAGGGCTGGCTCAAGATGCAGCAGTACAACCAGACCGACGCCATCGTCAACACGGTGGATGTTTACGTTCAGATCAAGGTCTCGGGTGAGATCACCTTCGGAGACAACGTGGTGACCGCCCAGTTCGAGGCCCGCGTTCTCCACTCGACGTTGAACACCGGCACCTTGGCTTAACCCACCCACCGCAATGCCAGCCGATCCAATCACGCCCGGCTTGGCCGCGGCATGGAACAATACAGGCCCGACGATTTACGGTGTTCCTTCAAGGTTCACCGCAGTCGTCCGGGCACAGAGCAACCTCACCTTGGCAACAGCCCTGTCCGGTACGCTGGACGGGGTGAGCTTGCAGGGCACCGCGGCCATGGTTTCAAGCCGGGCCGTGTTGCTGACCGCCCAATCGACGACTGCCCAAAACGGAATTTACGTCACGTCAGCAAGTGGGACATCGGTCAACATCTCGGCTTCGTTTGGTACGGGAACAAAGGTTGTCACCGGATTAACCGCTGGCCGGCTTTACTATTGGAGCCAGTCCAACGGCTACAATGCCACCAACGGCACCGAAACACTCACCGAAAGCGGCTACATCGCCGCGTCTTTGTCGGGTACGTTGACCTTTCAGGGACCAGCATCGACCGCGCAAAACGACCAACTAAACGAGTCCGTTCTGGCTCGGTTGAACTTGTTCGACGCGCCGAATGAGTTCCCGGTGGAACTCGTCGTCAACGTCACCGGTGGCACGTCCGCGAATACTTGGTGGCAACTCACCTCGACCGTGACCACGGTGGGATCGTCGCCCATTACTTTCACCCAGATCACCGTGGGAAGCCTCGACATCGGCACCGAGGACAACGTCTTCGACAACACCCCGCCGGGAGCCGCCACGCCCAACAACGCGGCAGCATTCGACAACAGCACGCCCACCCCGGTAATGCCGAGTCTGTCCCAGTCGTTCGTCAATGCCACGCCGGATGGCAAGACCCCGGGCACCGCGGCCGCGTTCGACAACACGCCGGCAACCGCGCTGGTTCTCCAGGGCGAGACGAGTCCGGTCGCTGGCATTACCACGCCCGCCAGCCCGACGGCTGTCACCCACCTGGCAACGCTCACCGCGGGAACCAACTATTTGGTCCAAGTCGGAGCCCGCCTCGCGCCCGTCTCAATCACACTGCCCGACCCTGGCAGTCTGGCCCAGCGAATCGAAATCGCAGACATCACTGGCCAGGCTGCGACCTACGCGGTCACGGTCAACGCCGGAACAAAAGACATCGAGACGGCAGGTCAAACGTCTTACATCATCGACCGCAACGACGCGGTGCTTGTGCTGAGTTACACCGGAACCAAGTGGAAAATCCTCTGACCCCATCATGATCACAAAAATTGCCGTGGCGACGACCGCCACCCTCGTCGATGCAGCCACCGAAAGGCAGTGGCTGATGATTCAAAACCAGTCGGACACCCCGATATTCCTGTCGTTCGATGGTACCACCGCGGTGACCACCGACGCTGGGGCCAGCCCGGGTATCCGCATCTCACCGTGGGAGACGATCATGTCCACGGACATTTCCGGCCGGTTCACCGGAAACAACTTCCCGATCTACGCCATCCACGGCGGGACCGGCACCAAAAACCTTGTCATCCAGGAGAGCTAAACATGAGTTGGAACATCAAAACCCCGGGCGACTACATCAACGGCCCGCTGACGGTGGTGGGTGCTGTAACGTTGAACAGCACATTCACAGTCTCAGGTGTCAGCAGATTCTTCAGTACTGGTGATGGTCTTTTCGTTTCCGGAAATGCTGGGCCTGACCTGTACACAATCGGCGTCAATTATTACAACAATTCTGGAACTGAATCAGTCCAGGTTTCTCCTCGTCCTTCGTGGAAGATTGAACACAAAAACAGCAGCGACGCGCTTGCCTACTTTGACGTAGGTTTTCGAGCCGCAAATGCCGCGGCAGGAACATTCACAAGCCGTTTCAAAATTGACGGAAGTGGAAACGCTGGGTTTGGGCTTTCAAACTTTGCCTACAAGCTCAACGCCGCTGGTTTGATTGCTGCCGTAGACCCAAGCTTCACCGGAACTGGCGGATCGCTGATCGGTGCGCTGCTGAACAACGATAACGTTTCCCCTGGCCTTGATCTTCGTCGCTGGACAGGAACGGCTGGCACTCACGGCGTGGCCTACCTCGGTGTTGAAGCCTCCGGCATGGTGCGTCTTTACAACCACCAACAGGCCTCCAACACCAAGGCGACCCAAAACACGCTTTCGATTGACGCAAACGGAAACCTTACTGCGAACATCGGAAACATTGGGTTCGGCACGGCCAACAAGGGAATCGACTTTTCGGTCAATGCCAACGCGGCCGGTGCGACCTCCGAGTTGCTCAACGATTACGAGGAGGGGACTTGGACGCCGACGATAAGCGCCTCAGTGGGAACTCCAACGACAACAACCATCAATTTAGCAACATACACAAAAATCGGAAGGATTGTGTCGGCTACATTTGATATTTCGATTGTCAACTTAGGAACCGCTTCAGGACTGTTGCAATTTACACTTCCTTTTAGTCAAGGAACTGACAATAACATAGGGTGTTTAAGAGAAGTTGGAGCGACTGCATTGATGGGTCAAGTTGGTTCACTTGGAGCATTAACATCATTCGCTGCTCTTTACAACAATGCAACTGTTTGGGTAAATGGCTATCGAATCCGCGGAACATACACCTACACCGTCTAATTCCATGCTCACCGAAAAAACAATTCTTTCGCTGGTTGAGGTCACGCCTTTTGGTATTGTCCAAGTCCGCCTTGCCAACCAGATTCTGGACGGCGAGACCGTCAAGGCGCAGACCTTTCACCGCTATTGCCTCGCCCCGGGATCCGACTTGACCGGCCAGCCCGAGCAGGTCGTCACGGTCGCCACTGCCGCGTGGACGCCCGAGGTCATCGCCGCTTACCAAGCGCAACTCACCACCAACATCCAACCCGGAGCCTAACCCATGATCGAAACCAAGAACCGTTGCGCCGTCACCGTGCGGCCCGATTGCAGCCTCCTGGTTCAGGAGACCATCGCCTATCTGAAGGACGGAGTGCAGGTCTCCGTGGAGCCGGTGGGCACCTACGACCTTGCCCCGGGCGATTCGCTCGACGGAAAGCCCGCCGAGGCCGTCCGCATTGCCACCGCGCTGTGGACCCCGGAGGTCATCGCCGCGTGGGCCGCCGCCCATCCGAAGATCGAGCCCGAGGTGGAGATCATCGAAGTCACCGAAATCGACGGTTCGATCTCGACAGACGACACGCTGGCCGCTGAGATCGCCGTGGAGGAAGTCTCCGCCCCCTAACATGGAAAACGCACCTGCACTCGCGCCCAAGCCCGCCACGATCAAAGTCTTTGTCCTGAAGTTCACCGAAGCCGAGGCCCAGAAGGCTTTGGACATCTTCGAGTGGACTACCCGAAACGGCGGTTTACCGCTTGCCAAGGAGGTTCTGCCTCTGGCCGAAAAGTTCATGCAAGCCGCCCTAAAGGCCAAGGAAGCCGAGGAGGCCGCCAAGGCTGCCGCCACTGCGAAGAGCGAAGAACCCGCCAAGAATTAACCGGATCAAATGACGACCAACCACAACGAAATCCGCGACGGTTCAATCGGCATCGGATCCGGGATTACATCCGCGATCATGGGCATCTTGAAACCTCTCGGTGAGGT
>ENA-UPTJ01001207-UPTJ01001207.1-marine-metagenome-genome-assembly--contig:-NODE-1207-length-14290-cov-6.753635_pt1 | contig 14290 bp, 18 predicted proteins | sample MGYA00238168_ERZ767080 | MGnify/ENA primary metagenome ERZ767080 (study PRJEB28935, sample SAMN06266237) | marine metagenome | isolation source: Columbia River Estuary | place: USA:Columbia River... | reverse complement strand
TGATTTTCATCGGCGCATGATCTTTCATGCCCGGCATTCCCGTCATCGTCAGCGTTGTGGTCGCAAATTTAGCGATCAGCTTTTCGTTGAAGGTCAATACGATCTTCGTTGGTTTAGCGACCACTGCATTTGCAGCAGGTGTAGACTTCACGAGCTTGGCGTGGGCGTGCGCCGCGCCAGAAAAGGCGAGCGCTGCAAGGACCGGGGCGGCGAACAATAGACGAAACTTTGACATTAGGATTCTCCAAACAACGAGTTCTAACTCTAATACGCACACCGGTGCATATACCCTCATTAGAAATCTGTTGAGGGCTTTGCGGCGATCGCGCGTATATGTGGCATGAAGTTTGGAGATACGGATATGAGCCACATTGACGATATGCTTGATGGACTGCGTGCGGCACCGCTGCCGATCCGGCTTATGACGATCGATGACGCGGTGCTATCGCAGCTTTCCGAGCGCCGGGCTAATGCCGCCCCGCTCTCTGGCGGTATGATAGGGTTCGCGATCATCGCCGCGACGGGAATGGGTCTAGTGAGCGCACTGGTTCCAGGCACATCAGCCGAAGCTGCACCCAGTCTGTCGCCATTTGGCGCGCCAGCGGCCCTTGCACCATCGACACTTCTGGACAGCGGCGAATGAGCAGCATGCGGCGGACAATTATAATTGCGATCATAGTTTTTCTTGCAGCAATTGGCGGCGTGGTAGCGGGGCGGCTAATTGTTAATCCGCCAGTGCCTCCTGAGAATGAACTTCATGCGTTGCTCCATGATGGTCTCGATCTTGATGCCGCCCAACATACAAAGCTGGAGGCCCTAGAGAAGCAATTTGCTATTCGCAAACAGGCGCTCGAACTTGAAATGCGCGCCGATAACGCCAAGCTGGCAGCGGCAATCGAGAACGAACACGGTTATGGCACCGAGGTTGCAGCAGCTGTTGACCAGTCGCATATGGCGATGGGGGAGCTTCAAAAAGAGACGCTTGAGCATATTTTCGCAATGCGTGCGCTGCTCAGGCCCGATCAAGTGGCCAAATTTGATGCAGCCGTGGTCAAGGCACTGACTGCCGACCAAAAATGAGCCTTGCCCTTGACGACTGTTCAGATGGCGAGTTGGCTGCGCTGGCTTTAGGGGGAAGACAATCCGCCTATACCGCTATGCTGGCTCGTTATCGTGAGCCGGTTTTCCGTGTCGTGCGGGCAACGATTGGCGATGATGATGCAGCTGTTGATGTTACCCAGGAAACATTCGTTTCTGCTTTTGCTGCGCTCAAAAGCTATGATGCCGACCGGCCCTTCAAAACTTGGATTTCTCGCATTGCGATTAACAAATGCCGCGATTGGGCGCGGCGACGTTCAGTGCGGCGGTTCTTTTCTTTCGCGTTGCCAATCGAGGCAGCTGCTAATGTAGCAGCAGACACGATCACCGCCGACCAGCAGATTTCTGACCGTGCAGAGCTTGCACGCGTTCAGACGGCGATTGCAACTTTGCCTCAGGCCATCCGCGAGCCATTGGTCTTGCGGACAATCGAAGGGATGACGCAGGCTGAGGCGGCTCAGGTTTTGGGTATCAGCGAAAAGGCCGTTGAAACCCGGCTTTACCGGGCACGCGGACAACTGTCCGAATTATTGAGGGTTTAGCGTGCGACTTGCGTATCAGGGTTAGAACCTAAATATGGACTCCCGATGACTTTGACTTCTCCTATTGATCGCCGAAACCTGTTGCGCGGCGCGGCTCTCGCGAGCGGCGGCATGGCGCTTGCTCCTTTATTTCCCGCCTGGGCTAAAAGCGGATCGCACGGGCTGCACAGTCTTGCCGGTCAACCCGGCGTGTTGTCGGGTGATAATATTGAAGTCAGCGTCGGGCAATCGGCGTTCCGCCTCGGCAAAAAAACCGGCCATGCTTACACGATTAACGGGACGCTACCGGGGCCGCTCATTCGCCTTCGTGAAGGTCAGAACGTAAAGCTGGTGGTGCGCAACACGCTCGACGAAGATACGTCAGTTCACTGGCATGGAATGTTGCTTCCTTTCCATATGGATGGCGTTCCCGGCGTAAGCTATCCCGGCATCGGCCCGGGCGAGAGCTTCACCTATGAATTTCCAATGAAGCAGCACGGTACCTATTGGTATCACAGCCATAGCCACATGCAGGAAGCAATGGGCATGTATGGCGCGTTGATCGTCGATCCTGCAGGCAAAGACCCGATTGCTTATGACCGTGAGCATGTCTTGGTTTTGTCGGACTGGAGTTTTGCACACGCGCATGTGAACTTTACCAAGCAGAAGCAAAAGGCAGGCTATTTCAACAAGCGCAAACAGACCTTTGCCGGCCTTGCCAAGGGCGAAGATCAGCCACTGTCCGAACGTATGATGTGGGGCCAGATGTTGATGGACCCCACTGACATCGCAGATGTGACCGGTGCCTATTATCATTATCTGATCAATGGTCACGATAGCATGGGCAACTGGACCGGCATTTTCAAACCTGGTGAGCGCGTGCGGCTGCGCATTATCAATGCGGCCGCGATGAGCAATTTCAACATTCGCGTTCCCGGTCTGCCGATGACGATTGTCGCGTCGGATGGATTGCCGCTCACGCCTGTAGAAACCGACGAGTTCCAGATTGCCGTTGCCGAAACGTGGGACGTGATCATTGAGCCTAAAGAAGCGATTCCTTACGCCTTTATCGCTGAATCGATTGACCGTTCAGGCCAGTGCCGCGCAACTTTTGCTCCGCAAATGGGCATGACCGCACCGATACCCGAGCTTCGCGAGCGTCCTTTGCTCACCATGAAAGACATGGGCATGGATCATGGCAGCGGTGGCGCCGACATGGCAGGCATGGACCATAGCAATATGACCCCTGAAGAAATGGCCGCAATGGATGGCGCGATGGGCAAAATGGATCACGGCTCCATGAACATGCGTGACCCGTCGGTGGCGCCGCAGGTGAAGATGGGACCGGGTGTGGCCAGCCTTGCGCCGATGCCGATGGATCGCAATAAAGAGCGGCCAACCGGTTTGGAGAAAGTCCCGCACAGGGTGCTGACGCTTAGCCAGCTTCGAGCGCTTGAACCCAATCCGGACCAGCGCATTCCCTCACGTGAAATAGACGTCCATCTGACCGCTAATATGGAGCGCTATATGTGGTCGATGGACGGCGAGAAATATAGCGAGAAAACAGAGCCGCTGCCGTTTCGCCACAATGAGCGTGTGCGCGTGAACCTCATTAATCACACGATGATGCCGCACCCGATCCATTTGCACGGCCATTTTTTCGAAGTGGTGAACGGACAGAAAGGGCAATACCCGCGCAAAAATGTCGTCAATGTGTTGCCGGGGGCAAAGGTCACGTTTGACTTTACTGCCGATGCGATGGGTGACTGGGCATTTCACTGTCATATGTTGATGCATATGCATGCAGGCATGTTCCGGGTTGTCACTGTTCGGCATGAAGAGGAAGGGCAATGAACTATTCTCTGTTGCTTCCTGTCGCCGCTTTGTTTGCAGCCCCTGCTTTCGCGCAGTCGAGCCATCAAGGGCATGACATGCCTGCCGAGAAGGCCGAACCTAGCGCATCCCCGCCTGCAAGCGATCCACATGCTGGTCACGACATGAGCGCAGCAGATGAGCCGGTCACTGAACAACCAGCTTTAGAAGCGGCTGATCCCCATGCGGGTCATGATATGAGTGCCGGTGAAGCCGAAACGGAGGATGTCGGCAATGTCCCAGCCCCGGCACCGCCAAGCGATCACGCGGCGGATGCTATATTTGGCAGCGATGTAATGGCGCGTTCACGCAAAGAACTCGCGTATGAAGTAGGTGGCATGGGCTATTCGCTGGTGACCATCGACCTGCTCGAAGTCGGCTTCCAAAAGGGCCGCGAAAGCTATCGCTTTGAAGGTGAGGCATTCACCGGAGGCAACATCAACCGCTTCGGTGTGAAATTCGAAGGCGAGGGCGCGTTTGGTGAGCGCATTGATGATCTTGAATTGCAGGCGCTCTACTCCCGGGCAATCGCGCCATACTGGAACCTGCAAGCCGGTGTCCGGTATGACATCAAGCCAGACCCGTCGCGCACCTATCTCGTTGCAGGCGTTGAAGGCATCGCGCCTTATTGGTTCAAGGTGAACGCCGCTGGCTTTGTATCGAACAAAGGCGAGGTCCGCGCGCGGTTGGAGGCATCTTACGACCAGCGAATTACGCAGTCGTTGATCTTGCAGCCTCGCATCGAAGCAAATATCGCTTTCCAGAACATTCGCGCCATTGGTGTCGGGTCTGGATTGACAGATTTCGAAGCCGGATTACGCCTGCGCTATGAGATCGAGCAGGAAATTGCGCCTTATATTGGCGTGGAATGGCGTAAGCAGACAGGAGACACCGCTCGTTTCTCACGGGCGGCGGGCGAAGACCCTGAAACAATCAGCCTTGTCGCCGGTATAAGGATCTGGTTCTGAGCAGTAGGCGCACCCGCATTCATCTGACTGCCAGCCGCATCCACAAATGGCTGGCTTTAGTTATTGGTGCGCAGTTGCTGATCTGGTTTGCCAGCGGCGTCATCATGAGCATTCTACCAATCGAGAATGTGCGCGGTGAGCATCTGGTTGACCGCGAAAGCGTTGTGCCGCTGCCATCCGGTGTTGATCTCTCCCGACTGAACAACACGATTGGCAATGCCAAATCAGTGAGCGTCAATGTTGTCGATGGCCGCGTCATCGCTCGCGTCGAGCGCGGTGCTGGCGATAGCCTGTTGATCGACGCTCTGACCGGGCAGAAGTTGCCGCCATTCGACGCAGTGGCAGCCGAGCGCATTGTCCGCAGCGCGTGGCGCGGCAACAAGTCAGTCAACGCAACAACACACAAGGTCATCACAGAAAGCACCGAGTATCGTGGCGGCTTGCCCGCTTGGCGCGTAGCTCTGTCCGATGCCGAAAATACCAGCGTCTATATCGAAGCCAACAGTGGCCGCATCGCTGCTGTGCGCAACGGGACATGGCGGCTATATGATTTCTTCTGGGGCCTGCACATCATGGACTGGAAAAACCATGAGAATTTCAATAGCTGGTGGTTGCTGGGCTTCGCAATTGGCGGACTGGTTTTGGGCCTGGCGGGGACCGTATTGCTATTCATGCGCTGGCCATTCCGGCGGCGAAAGGCACCACGATGAGCTTTCGAGCGATCTGGTCTGCCTTTCTGATCGTGGCAATGTTGATTGCAGCTCCGTGCCGTGCGTGGGGCAATGACGATGTTGGGCATGATGTCGGTGAAAATGTAGCCGCGACAGGATGTATGGAAGTCATGGCGGCTGAGAAGCGGCAGGAGAAATCGCCGCTGAGTGACCAACATAGTTCAAAGGCGGCTATGGCGTGTCACACAAACTGTGCCCTAGCGACAGCCACTGTTGGTGCAAAAGCGGCATCCTATCACGCCGCGTTGCAAAATGATTTGCCAGCGATACCCATCGGTCCGGGGCAGGCTGTTCAGCCACCAACGCCACCTCCGCGAAGCGCAAGAGTTGAAGCATACGACATCATAATTTGAATTTGGAGATTACCATGAAAACGAAAATGTTCCTCGCCGCTCTTGCGCTAACCATGTCCGGCGCTGCCTTTGCTGCGGAGCCTCCAGCACCTGAAAAACAGTGCTGCTGCTGCAAAAAGGGTGAGGACGGCAAAATGGCTTGCTGCAAAGACAAGGCTGAAAAAGCTGGCGAGCAAGGTCACGAAGGCCATGATATGAAAGACATGAAGCATTGAATAAAGGTGCCGGGGGCGTTGTCTCGCCCCCGGCATTTATTCAAACGCTAGCCCATGATGACAAACGCTCCATCCTTCACACCCGCTGCCGGTCGGTTTGTCTCGACGGCCATCTATGATCGCGGTGTTGCCCTGCTGACCCGAGAGCATGTCTGGAGAAATATGCTGCTTGATCTTCTGGCACCAGCAGCAAATGAGAAGATCATTGACGTAGGATGCGGTACCGGCTCGCTGGCAATTCTGCTAAAGCAGCGACAGCCTGCTGCAACGATTATTGGTCTCGATCCCGATCCCGAAGCGCTTGCAATTGCTATGGAGAAAGCCCGGCAAGCAGGCGTCGAGATTGAATGGCATCAAGGTTTTGCCCATGATGCCGCTTCATTCGGTCCCGTTGACAAAGCGGTGTCTAGCCTCGTCTTCCATCAGGTTCCGCTCGCTGGCAAACGCACGGGCCTCGCCGCCATGTTCACCAGCGTAGGCGAAGGGGGGGCGGTTTACATCGCCGACTATGCGAGCCCGAGCGGCTGGGCGATGCGACAGGCGTTTCGGTTCATCCAGTTGATTGATGGCCGCGCGGACACCCAGCCCAATGCAGATGGTTTTCTGGAAGCCGAGTTGGCTAAGCTTGCCGGGCGTCCCGTCCCTGCGGCCTTTGCCCTGGACACGCCCACAGGAACGATCTCGATTTTTGCAGCGACCAAGATCGCCAGCAACATTAAAGGACTTTAGAATGATGAGGACAATAGCACTTTCAATTGCATTGCTCGGCTCAACTGCCGCAATGGCAGCCAATGATATTGTGATGCACCGTGACCCCGGTTGCGGATGTTGCGAAAAATGGGCCGCGCAAGTTCGTGAGAAATTCGGCCGAGCCGTCAAGGTCGTCGATGATGCCAATCGCGCGGTACTTCACAAACGGTTGGGAATGCCTGCCAATCTCGCGTCGTGTCACACCGCTTTAATCGATGGGATGGCATTTGAAGGGCATGTACCCGTGGCCGATATGAAGCGGATATTGGCAGCGAAGCCCGCTGGCGTTCGCGGGCTGGCCGTTGCCGGTATGCCGTTAGGGTCGCCCGGCATGGAAGCGCCTGGCTACCCCGCAGATCGTTACAATGTCATCACGTTTGGGTCAGGTAAGACCAGCGTTTTTGCACGGCACTGAGCCTTGCAGTCATTGGACCTGTGCACCGTAAAGGTGCCAGATCGCCTTTCAGTTCAGTTATGTCAGCGGCCCAGAGACATTGCCGAATGCATCAGATTTGCACCGGCTGATACAGTTCTGCTTTTGCGATTGCACCTATCACATTACAGTGGTCGGCACGTCCACCAACGCATGAATTGGCGATAATTGTAAGTTCGGTTTGCAGCATCTTGAGCTGCGAAATGCGTTCTTTGACGCTATCTAAATGCCGACGGGCAATCATTGCCGCTTCTGCGCAATCTTGATCTGGCTGGTCTGACAATGCCATGAGTGATCTGATTTCGTCGATCGAGAAACCCAATCCCCGACTATGGCGAATAAATGAGAGCCGCCGAAAATCAACTTCGGCATAGGTTCGCCGCCCTGCTTCCGTCCTAGCCGCCTTTGGCATCAGGCCGATCTCTTCATAAAAGCGGATCGTGTTGCTTTTTGTGCCAGTTCGCCGCGCAAGATCACCGATCAAAGTAAATTTTTGGACGGACATCTCTTTCCTTAATGCAAGCGATTCGCAAGATTTCGCTTGCTCCTACAGTTACTGGAGGATTTATGCACGAATTATGAGCGAAACGAACTCAAGCGATTGCGGCTGCACAGGTGATAGTAAAAGGGCTGAAAAAGACCCGGCCTATGCCCGTGCATTATGGATCGTCGTGATCCTCAACCTGGGTTTCGGGGTTTGCGAGATGTTGGGTGGGTTCATCGCCAATAGTCAAGCCCTGAAGGCGGACGCGCTGGATTTCATTGGCGACGGGTCGATTACGCTGATTGGGCTTCTGGCACTTGGCTGGACGGCTCATGCGCGCGCCCGGATAGCTTTGACACAGGGGCTTTTTCTGGGCGCGCTTGGGATCGGGGTCCTCGCGTTCGCAGCTTGGCGCGCGTTCAATGCTGTTGCGCCCGAGGCCGAATTGATGGGCGGAATCGGTATTGTTGCTCTTATTGTGAACATCAGCGCCGCACTGGTTCTTTCCAGATTTCGTGATGGGGATGCGAATGTCCGCGCTGTCTGGCTGTTCAGTCGTAACGATGCTCTTGCCAATGTGGCCGTCATCTTCGCGGCAGCACTTGTCGGATGGACAGGACAAGCATGGCCAGATCTCGCGGTCGCAGGCGTGATTGCATTATTGTTTCTCCATTCAGCTTTCGAAATTATCCGGCATGCTCGCGTTGACATGCGCGAGACTGCATAACGAAATAGATAAAGGCCGCTCACCGTGAACATTCGCCTCCTCAAAGCACACGTCATTCTCATATTCACCCTATTGGGGATTATGTTTCCTGTTATGGCGCGCGCCGTACCGGGGGATGTTCAAACGGTATGGCGACTGCTTGATTATGTGGCGGTCGATTACAGTGGGGCGGTTTCGAACGGCCAGATCACCAGCGAAGCTGAATATGCGGAGATGACGGAATTTTCTGCTACGGCGCGTCTGCGTATTGCTTCGTTGCCGAAAACGGGCGCGCAACAAGCACTGGTTGGACAGGCGGTCGGACTTGAGCGAGCAATAGCGGGCAAGGCATCTCCCGAAACGGTAGCCAAGAATGCTCGCTCGCTGGCGGCCGCGCTGTTGGTAGCTTATCCGGTAACGCTTGCGCCAAGGAAAGCTCCCGATTTTGCCAATGGCGCAAAACTGTACACAGAAAACTGCGCGGCTTGTCACGGTGCGACCGGCGATGGTCGGGGACCAAGCGCGGCCGGCCTCGATCCGGCACCGATAGCTTTCGCGGACATATCTCGCGCGCGGCAGCGTAGCCTTTTTGCGCTCTATCAAGTAATCTCACAGGGCCTAGATGGGACGTCAATGCAGGGCTTTTCACAACTGTCTTCCGAGGACCGCTGGGCCCTTGCCAACTACAGCGGCAGCATTGCGTTCACAGATACGAGTGTTGGGGAAAAGCTATGGAAAGGCGATCCTTCAATCCGGAAGGAAATTCCTGACCTGACCACGCTGGCAACAATCACGCCAGCCAAGCTGGGTGCAGCAGTTGGCCGGGAAAAGGCCGATGCTGTTATCGCCTATTTACGCGCCCACCCGGAAGCGATTGCTACAGCCCCTACCGGATCACTCGCGGTCGCCCGAGAGAAATTACGCCTGTCTCTGGCTGCATATCGGGCCGGTAACCGAGGTGAAGCCGAAGAACTGGCGCTGTCGGCCTATCTCGACGGGTTTGAACCTGTTGAGCCGATGCTTGCGTCCCGCGATGCGGCACTTATGGCGCGTATTGAACGCGCAATGGGCGGTCTGCGTTCAGCCATCAGCAAAGCTGTTCTAGTTTCCGAACTCGAAACCCAAGTTGAAGTCCTTGACGGACTTTTCAGCGAGGCGGAGGTTGCGATCTCGCCCAGTGCCGCGAGCGATGCGTCAACCTTTGTCGGGGCGCTCACCATCTTGCTTCGAGAGGGGCTTGAAGCTTTGCTCATTGTCGTCGCGATGATTGCTTTTCTCCGCAAAGCTGACCGTGCCGATGTATTGCCTTATGTTCATGGCGGCTGGATCTCCGCTCTTCTTGCAGGTGTAGCAACGTGGATAGCTGCTACGTTTGTCATCGGCATCAGTGGTGCCAGTCGCGAACTGACCGAAGGGTTCGGTTCATTATTGGCAGCCGTCATCCTCTTATCGGTCGGTATCTGGATGCACGGCAAGTCTCAGGCGGACGAATGGCAGAGATATATCAGGGCGACACTTGGTAAAGCCCTTACGCGTGGATCGGCATGGTTTCTTTTCGGCCTTGCTTTTTTGGCAGTGTACCGAGAGGTCTTTGAGACGATCATATTTTACGCAGCGCTTTCCGCCCAAGGAAACGGAGGGGTGATGTTTGCAGGTGCAGCCACCGCAATCGCACTGCTCGGTGTTATCGCTTGGGCAATGTTGCGGTATAGTCGTCGGCTTCCGATCACGAAGTTCTTTGCCTATAGTTCGCTGCTCATGGCAATCCTTGCGGTAATCCTGATCGGTAAAGGCGTCGCTGCACTACAGGAAGCTGGCCTGATCAACATAAATTCACTGGACGGGTTCCCGCGCATAGGATCATTGGGAATTTTTCCCGCAACGGAACCTTTATTGGCGCAGGCCGTCATGCTGGCCGTCCTCGTTGTGGGATTTTGGTTCAATTTGCGACGAGGGGCTGCATTGAATGCGCCGGCCTGATAAGCGAACTTCTAGACCATTTTAGATGTAAGGCGACGGGTTCATGCAACGGGTGAGAGATTTACTCGAAACACTCCAGGTGTCTATATACTTAGGCTCCGTCGTCACTGGCGCCGTCTTTGCCTTGATTGCCCCCGCGACCATAGCTTTCGACGATGCAATCAATCCCGCGCTTGCCTTCATGCTGTTTGTAACCTTCCTACAGGTTCCGCTCGCCGATCTTGGGCGCGCACTCACGCGGTGGCGTCTTACATCGGCGCTGCTCGCCGCAAACTTTGTAGCGATTCCGCTACTCGTTGCAGTGCTTGCACAACTCCTTCCCGTCGACCCGTTAATCCGGTTGGGAGTTCTCTTGGTGCTTTTGACCCCTTGCATCGACTACGTCGTTACCTTCGCTCATCTCGGTCGCGCCGACGCCAAATTATTGCTTGCGGCGACGCCCACGCTGCTTTTGCTCCAGATGGCATTGTTGCCAGTTTATCTGCGCCTGATTCTAGGTGACGCCGCCGCCGAGCTCGTCCGTGCCGGCCCGTTCATTCATGCGTTCTTGTGGCTGATCGTCATCCCGCTGGTGTTCGCAGGCCTCGTCCAGTTATGGGCTGCCCGCGTGTCGCTCGGCGCGCGGGTCTCGTCGATCCTAGGTGTTCTCCCCGTGCCAGCGACCGCATTTGTACTCTTCGCCGTGGTCGCCGCCGTCGTACCGCAACTTGGGCAAGCCTTGGATGCGGTCCTGTTCGTCGTCCCGTTCTACGTTGCCTTCGCAGTCCTCGCTCCTTTCACCGGATGGGCGGTGGCGCGAGCGTTTCGACTAAAGGCCGAGGAGGGGCGCGCAGTTGCCTTCAGCACCGCAACACGCAACTCGCTTGTCGTACTGCCGCTGGCTCTTGCCGTGCCCGGCGCGCTTCCCGTTTTACCCGCAATCATCGTGACGCAGACGTTGGTCGAACTCATCAGCGAACTTTTCTACATCCGAACCATTCCAAGGCTTGGACGGGCTGTGGCTGCTTAGGGTCAGCCATTACGGCAAGCTGCTGCGCGCTAACGTCGGATTTGCCTAGTGCCGGTTAGTAGATGGTCGCTGGCAAACACCAGAACACATCGAAAATAGTTAACTGCCAGTTCATTTCGACAACAATATACCGATTTCATGAACCGCCCATCTTGGGCGTTTTGATAAAGTGAGCAGTGCTATGAAAATGAAATTCATGTTCATTGTAACCGCTACCGTCGCAGCAATGGTGGCCTCTCCCGCGTCTGCGCGCGATAGACATCACAGTCGCGGTCATGGCGGGGTCAGTATCAGCATTGGTAGCGGATATGGCGGCTATGGTTATTATCAGCCGGTGCGCCGCGGTTACAATTATGACTATGCAGATCGCTATTACGACGATTACGACCGGCAGCCGCGTCGTCATTACCGCGAGCGTAATCGCCACCGTGACGACCGTCATCATCGCCGCGACCGTGATAGCTATCACCGCGAATATCGTCGCGGACATTAAGCTCGAATAACCAAGGTCCGATGTCCCTTCGGCCATCGGACCCTGTTAAAACGTCCTGCCGGTTGAGCGCTTACCGGCCGCATCCGCGAAACTTACTATGACAAAATTTTTCAACCTCGTGACTGTCAATCAATATTAAGTCTGGCCAAAATAGTTATCGCAACATACCGATCTTGTTGAGACCAAATGAGAGATCAGTCCGCGTGCGACGGGTCATGATTGGGTTTCGACATATCACGGACCAGTTGGCCTGTTTTTTCAGTGTCCGAGCCAAGAGCAACATCCGCCTGCGATACCATTCCGCAGCATTTGCCGGTGTCGTCTACAACCGGCACCCGACGAATCTGATTTTCTTCCATTACCGCACAACAGTCCGCCAAGCTAGTCGCTGGCGTCACCGTCACAACCGGCGATGACATAACATCGCTAACGCGTGTGTCATTTGTTTTACCCTCAGCAACGCAGCGACATGCAATATCACGGTCGGTAATGACGCCAATGGGTATGCCGTTGTCGTCTAAGACAGGAATCTCCCCGCAGTCGTTCTCCATCATCAACTTAGCTGCTGCCTGCACGGTAGCGTCGGGCCCACAGCACGTGGGATTTTGTGTCATGATGTCTTGGACGTGCATTATATTTTCCTTGCGATGTTAGGGTAACAGCGAATTTAGCCATGTAGCTGCTAAACCGCCGCCGATCAAAACAGTTCCCGATTGCCCCCGGTTCTTGGGTCCTGATCGCCGCTATCGCGATGATCGTTCTTACTATCGTGAGCGTTGAGCCAAGTTAAATGAACGGGCTAACCATCGGGTGATCGATTCACGCTGCCTAACATGCCGCCCGCGGCGCGAGCGTGTCGATAATCTTGCATTCGCCAACGGTGCCGTGACGGCAGCTGCCTATAACGCGTTCCAGCTCACTGCGAAGGGAAGTTAGGTCGTCGATCTTGCGTTTCACTTCGGCCAGATGGCTATTAGCAATAAGATCCACCGCTTCGCAACTTTGACCAATGTTATCAGACAGGGCGAGCAATTCGCGCACGGCTTCCAAGGGGAAGCCCAGGTCTCGCGCTCGGCGAATGAAGGACAGACGGGCTAAATGTTCGCTACCGTAATTGCGATAATTAGCTGCATTCCGCGCAGGCGGCGCGAGCAAACCGATTGTCTCGTAGTAACGAACCGTCTCAACCTTAGTCGAAGTCGCGTTCGCAAGCTCACCAATTTTCACTGCTTGACCCTCTAGTTGCTAGAGGGTGTAGATAGTTGTCCGACTCGGGATTTGTCGAGAAGGATGTTTGATGGCTGACAACTGTTGCGAAAGCGCTTGTGGGAACGAGACGGCGAAGGCCGATCCGCGCTGGCGGCGCGTTTTATGGGTGGCGCTGATCGTCAACGCTGCGATGTTTTTCGTTGAGATGGTGGCGGGTGCGGCGGCGGACAGCCGTGCGCTTCAGGCCGATGCGCTCGATTTTCTCGGCGATGCTGCCAACTATGCGCTGAGCCTTGCAGTCGTCGGCGCAGCGCTAACTTGGCGGGCACGGGCGGCGTTGCTCAAATCGCTATTCATGCTCGGTTTTGCCGCTTGGGTGTTTGGCAGCGCAATCTTGGCGTTTGTGAACGGCACCGCGCCAGACCCCGCCACAATGGGCGCTGTTGGCGCGCTCGCACTGACCGCCAATGTCGGCGTTGCCTTGCTGCTTTACCGTTACCGGACAGGCGATGCCAATATGCGCTCGGTCTGGATATGCTCGCGCAACGATGCCATTGGCAATGTCGCGGTGATGCTGGCGGCGCTTGGCGTGCTTGGCACGGGCAGCGCGTGGCCTGACTTGATTGTCGCGTCGATCATGGCGGGGCTGGCACTAACGGGCGGGCTTCAAGTGTTCCGGCAAGCAGTGGCCGAGTTGCGAACGGTGGCGTTATGAAGGTGTCACTTTCAACGATAATTGACATCCCTCCTGATATTGTCTGGTCGGAAGTTCAAACTGCGCCCCTGCTCGTGCATATTGCGTGGCCGCTGGTGCGTTTCATACCGGTCGGCAGCGAACCGTTCGAACATTTCAAACCCGGTGGCCGGTATCAGGTGAAATTAAGGCTGCTCGGGATATTGCCGTTTGGCACGCAATGGATTGTGACTTCTGTGCACGAACCGGAAAGCGGCGATTGGCCAAAGCGCCTGCGCGACAACGGTTACAGCGCTCTGATTAGGAAATGGGACCACTGGATCACGATTTCGCCAGATGGCAAAGCTAGCACGCATTACAGCGATGAGGTTGAAATCTCGGCCGGACTAATGACGCCGTTCGTTTGGGCCTTTGCGCAGGTTTTTTACTGGCATAGGCAGCGGCGCTGGCGCGGTCTTGCACGCACGTTGCAAGCGCGCCGCGTGATTGCCGAAGAAATGGCGCTGTTCAAAGAAGCGAAGACTTTGGGCGACAATGAAAGGGCATGGACTGCGCTAGAACGCGCGCACATTGTCTCGCAGCCCTATTTGGGGCCTCATCTTGCCAGCCATTGGGCCATGCTCCGATTTGCTCTTATTGAACGGGATGCAAAGGAAGTAGCAGGGCAGATTTTTCGGCTGGCTTTGGCACCAATGGGCGCAATTTCCGGACGGATTCCAAAAGGAAACACCGGCAGGGCCAATGTCAGCGCCTTTAAGGCCATGCCCACACCCG
>ENA-UPTJ01001191-UPTJ01001191.1-marine-metagenome-genome-assembly--contig:-NODE-1191-length-14383-cov-5.617602_pt1 | contig 14383 bp, 13 predicted proteins | sample MGYA00238168_ERZ767080 | MGnify/ENA primary metagenome ERZ767080 (study PRJEB28935, sample SAMN06266237) | marine metagenome | isolation source: Columbia River Estuary | place: USA:Columbia River... | reverse complement strand
TTTTGATCATCTAAGTGATTGGTTTCACATATCACTTTTCCCTTTCCTTTTATATTCCAGATTTTATTGGGGTAAAAGACCACTACTTTGCTTTCGCCGCTATTTAGATCAACTTGTTTTTGGTCGTTTAAAACAATCGATTTTTCAAAAAACACTTGACAATTAACCGCTACTTGTGACATGTTTTCTCGGCCTTGATTGAGAACAGTCACTTGAATGCTGTCTAATTGCTCATTGAAATAATATATTTGACTGTCTTGTGGCGCACTGATGTTGGTTACCAAAGCATCTTTGCCAACTTCTACAAAAACCGTTTCCCGAAGAGTATCGTTTTGATTTTTAATGTCCTTGGGATGAGAAATCCAAGCCAAAACATCATAAGGTCCCGTAAACAATGGTTTGAAATTTTTGGTTAAGGTTATTTTCTTCTGTTCACCAGGAAACAAGGTAACCAATGCCTTTTCATTATACCAAGTCGTACCATTTCGGCTGAATTGCACATTTAAGTTGAATTGATTTTGAGTGCTGTCAAACCCTAGGCTTGAAACGGTTGCCGACACCGGATAACCGTTGGCAATGGTGTTGCTCATAGTATCAACAATGTGCAAGGAATCTAAGGAAAAATTGGTGGGAGTACCAACAGTGAAATAATGACTCAGGGTATCATTTTCTGGATATTTATCTTGAGTTGAATCCGGACCAACCCAAACCCTATACACACCATTCAGAGAAGGTGTAAACTTGTTTTTTAACTGAGTAATTTTAACATCTTCACCGTAAATAGCCGACTTTGAACTGTCTTCGAATACTTTTACTTCGTTTGAGTTGAAAATCTTCATAACCACCTTTGAATTATCCAAAGGCAACACACCATCATTTATAATTCTGGCTTGAACGTTTATCTTATCGCCTACTTTGTATTCGATTTCTGGTCTTGGCGAAAAGATGCTGTCTGCGATAAAATCTTGCACTTTGTAAACGTACATTTTAACCCTGATGGTATCATTGGGTGTGTATCGGTCACCATTGAGAGCTGTGTAAACCAACATTTCAAGTTGTCCGGTATCGTTGGTTTTATAGGTAGGCCAAAACAAAATTTTTGTTTGAAACTTGGGTAAACTTAAGGTGTTTTTCTTTTCGTATAGTTTCTCGTTCCTTCTGAAAATCTGACACACCACATCAAAGTTTGTAGTATTGTCATAACCCGCATTCATTACCGTGGCAAGTGGTTGAACTGTGTCCATTTTATATACATATGAACTATAAGTAGAAGGTACGTGTAAGGTTCTAACCATTACATCTTTGGTTACTCCCACATAAAAGTTCCGTATGAAGGTGTCGTTATCTTTGATAGCGTCGTTCTTGTGTTTTACATAGGCAATCAACTTATGTGCCCCGAACTCATAAGGAACAAACCCTTTTGGAAAAGTATAGGTTCGGCTTACTCCTGGGGAAAGAGTATCGAAAATGGATTTTTTGTAATGCAAAATGTTCAATCCTCTGATTTCACAAACAATTTCTACTGAATCAGATGGTTTTAAAACCCCCACATTTTGAATGGTTACAGTGGGCGCAGCGGTGTCATTGTCGTAAATATTGAAAGTATCACGAGGCATAGTTGCGTTGACGGTTCTAAAATCATAATCGGCCTGCAAGCGAGGCTCAATGATGAATTTATATGGTGCGTCAGGATGAAAATCGTACCATGTTGAATCTCCTATTGGACTGGTATAAAAGAAGGTGCGGGGTCTCACTGGTATTTCGAACTGAAACCCGAAGGACACATTGTTCAAATCAAGTTGTCTAACACCTACAAAGAATGAGCCCTCTACCTTTACTGGTTTCTTCATATCGTAAATGTAGGTTCCGCTCTTACTAGTGAGTGAATCACTCACCCAAATCACCTTACCCGGTTGGGCTTTGATGCTGTCGTAACTGTATATGACCAATTGAAACAGTCTACCCGATCCACCAAAAGCAACAGATATTTGGTTGATATTCTTGCTTTGATTGCTCTGAAAACGAGCCACAAAATCTCCTTGAGCGCCGTTGAACCCAATGCCCCCGCCTGCGGGTGGCAAGGTAATGTCTCTGTAGCTGTAGATGTTTTCGTTGCCCAGTCTGATCGAATATTTTTTGTTGTTGGACGTGTTTTTATCGGTTGATTCAATGAAAACCGAGTCTGTTCCTTTTTTCGAAGGACTCAAAGATGGAACTTGAAAGAATTGTTCTTTTCCCACTTCAAGTGCCACTTGAAAACTATCTTTTTGCTTGTTTTGACCCAAGGAATAAGTGTAGAGTTTCTGACTCGATATGTTTTTCTTTCCTACGTTTCTCAAAAGGGTTTTAACCGAATCAGGATTTCCCAATGGAAGAGGGATTTTTCCGAGGGTATAAACACCACGAACTTCAAGGTCAAAATCATAACGAGGATAATTCAACCTAAGAGTAGGCTTATATTGAGTAATGTTGTTGAGAGAGTCAGGGGCGGATGTTCCTACGCTGTATTGTGTTTGGTTATTTGAGAATCCGGAAACGGTAGCGGTTCCTTCGAAATAAAAACTGAATGACCCTTTTAAGGTATCTGCCTGATCAAATTGAGTGAATATGGTGAGATTTTCTCCGGCCAAAGAGTCAAATACATACGGTTTGATGAAAGTAAAGCGATAGAAATTCTCAAGGGTATCTAAATAAACAGAGGCAAAAGTATCAATGACTTTTTGAGTTGCGCTAGTTTCTGAGGAAAAGAATATTCCCGTTGAACCAAAATCACTTCGTGATGTGTTACCGAGCCAAATTTTCAAACGGTGATTTCCTTTAAATGATGCTCCTGCTGCTTTGTAAAACTCCAACGAAAAGATGCTATCGCCGTGCTGTATGTTTCCAAGTGTAGATTTAGGATAAATGTAAGCGAACTTAGATTGATATACATCCGTGTTTGCGGATGTTCTTATGGGACCGGCAAAAGTTCCCAAATAACTCCCCTCACCTACCTGCACAAATTGAGCATGGGTGGTGGATATTGAACTCAAACCGAATAAAAATCCCAAAAAAGCAGAAAAACGCATAATACAAATGTAACCAAAAGCGAAAGGGATTGCTTTATTTTGCATCAATAGTGAAAAAAGGTGACATTATCCGCGAGATTCAAGCAAAGCGCAGTTATTTGTGCACGGGCTTGGACACAGAAATGGGGAAGCTTCCGCAGGGAATTGAGCGCAATGGAAAGGGGCTTTTGGAATTCAACAAAAACATTGTGGAGGCCACGTCTGCGCACAGTGTAGCGTACAAAATCAACACGGCATTTTACGAGCAATACGGGGTTGAGGGTTGGCGTTGGATGGAAGAAACGTTGAGTTATTTGCCTTCAAATACCTTGAAAATTGCCGATGCAAAGCGCGGTGACATTGGCAATACCAGCACCATGTATGCGCGTGCTTTTTTCGATGCCATGAACTTTGATGCGATCACAGTTTCTCCTTACATGGGCGAGGATTCGTTGAGGCCTTTTTTGGAGTTTGAAAACAAATTCGTGATCTGTTTGGCGTTAACTTCTAATGCTGGGCATGCTGATTTTCAAACACTTAATACATCCAATGGGTCAGTTTGTGAAATGAAATTATATGAAAACGTCATCAACACTGTTAGCAAATGGGGAAATCCCGATCAATTGATGTTTGTGGTGGGTGCCACTCGCGCCGAGTTGGTGGGAGAAATTCGCAAACTCATTCCTGACCATTTTTTGTTGGTTCCAGGGGTTGGTGCTCAAGGTGGTAGCTTATCTGACATCACTCATGCTGCGGCCAATCAAGAGGTTGGACTTTTAGTAAATAGTAGTCGTGGAATCATTTATGCTAGCCAAGGCGAAGATTATGCCGAAGCTGCTGAACGTGAAGCAGGTAAACTAGCTTCTGAAATGAGCGGACTCATGCAGCAATTGGGCATGTAGGTCTCTCACCTGTTCAATCAACGATTGTGTACCATCGTTTTCAATGATGTAATTGCATTTTTTGCGCAATTCATTGTTGGTCAACTGCTTGGTAATAATGCTTTGAATTTCTTCTGAGGACCTATTATCTCTTTGTTTTACGCGTTGAATCCTAATTTCCTCCGGCGCAATCACGCCAATGGTTAAATCAACGGTTTTATCAGCACCGCTTTCAAAAAGTATAGCCGCTTCTTTTACAACATAGGGTGTTTTTTGCTGTTCTGCCCAATCAAAAAACGCTTGAAACACCAAAGGGTGTACAATTTTATTGAGCTTTTCTGTCTTTTCTGGGGATGCAAACAGTCCTTTCAAAAAAGGAATGTTGATTTGATTGTCTGTTGTATAAACCTCTGAACCAAATGCAGATTGCAATTTAACTTTAAGACCAGAGTGATTGGCGTACAAATCTTTCACTGCCTGATCAGCATTGAAAATGGGAATTCCCAGTTGGGCAAAAATCTGGCAAACGGTTGATTTTCCGCTGCCAATTCCACCGGTGATTCCCACCTTCAGCATGATAATTACTTTTTCTCTTCGGTTTTGTTTTCTGCTGGATAAGCTGCTTGAGTGCTTTCCATGCTGATTGCCGAAGGGTCAACTTTCATTTTACCTTCCTCAATATCGATGATAAAAAACTTCTCGGTAACTTGAGATATTTTACCATGTACACCGCCGGTAGTAACGATGTGTTGGCCCTTTGCTAAACTAGAAATAAAGGTTTTTGCTTTTTTCTGGCGGCGCATTTGGGGCCAAATCATAAAGAAGAAAAATACTGCCATAATAAGCAGCATCAACATGGGGTCAAATCCACCGGGTTGTGCTTGTAAAAAATGCATGTTTTATTGGTTTTAAATGTTTAAAATAATTAATGTCCTTCGTGTTCATCACTTTCCGAAGAAAGAATGTGGCTGGTAAAGGTCAATACAATATAATCCTTAACCGCGTTATCAAAGTATACTTCTATACTTTTTTCAACCAATGGATTGTCTGGGCCACCCTTTCCTTTGCTATCAAAAGTTGCAGTTACTTTACCTTCTCCACCTGGAGGAATAACCTCTTTAGTCCAATCAGGGGTAGTGCAACCGCAAGAGGCTTCTACCTTAGAAATTGACATCGGGCCATTTCCGGTATTCTTAAACCTAAAGATGTGTTGAACATTGTCACCATCTTTAATATTTCCAAAATCAAACGTAGTGTCTACAAATTGAAATTCACCCTTTGGCCCGCTGTTGTTATTGTCAGGGTTGTTGTTTACAATATCATCAGTATCCACCGGTTTATTGGATGGTGTACATCCCAACGTGAACATTACAACGGTAGAAAAAAGCAAAACTGTATTTCTCATGTGAGCAAATTTAAGAAAAATAGCATTTAAAGGAGGCCTCTACCTGTTTTTTGAATTCGATCATTTTTGGATAAATCCATTCGCAATTTATCCATGATGCCGTTCACAAACTTTGAGCTGTTGGGAGTGCTATAATTTTTTGTGATTTCCAAGTATTCATTGATGGTTACCTTTAACGGAATTTCAGGACAATGTAAAAACTCGGTTATGGCCATTTTTAAAATCAACAAATCAATTACTGCTATTCTGGAAGGGTCCCAGTTGTCAGTTACTGCAGATATCAAGGATTCATATTCTTGATTGTTTGCAATAGTTTTAGTCAATATTTGAGCTCCGAGTGCAACTTCTTCGTTGTTTGGCCTAATGGCGTCCTTCAAAGACAAAGTTGCTCTACCAGCTTGTAGTTTAAGGGATTTTAATACGTCACGAACGGTATATTCATTATCATCAAACCACTGAGGGTAAACTTCTTCAAGGCAGTCATTAAAATCTCCTTGTGTCTCTAAAAAAGTAAAAAGTATTTGCTCTACAAACTCCAACTGTTGTTGTTCTGTGGGTTCTGTAAAGAATTGATAATCCTGAACAAAGTCCCACTCTCTCATTCTTTTGTACCATTCTTCGAAGTAGTTTGCCAAATTAGACCATTCAAACTGAGTTTGAGGCACGTTGTTTACGATAAGTGTTTCATGCATTTTGGAGATAAAACGTGTATAATTCAGGTTGTCGTAATACTTGATTTTAAACTGATCGGGATAATACTTTGATTTTTCTAAATCCTGTTTTTCCTTGGCAAATTGTTGCAATTCGTAAGGAAAGTCGAGTAAAAAGAGATAAAATTGCTCGGTAGTTTGAATTTTTGAAAATAATTCTTTTTTGAGGTCACCTACATCTTGAGCATGTCCTTGATTCCATGAATACAAGGTTTGTAGGGTTTTGATGCGCACAAGTCGTCTAGAAATCATTAGAACGTAAAGTGCAAAGATACGAAAAAAATAGTATCAGGGTGCGCGGCCGTTTGGCACATCATAGACCATTGGCCCTGGGCTAGATAGCCGTATTATCCGTTTATAAGCGATTAATATACGAATAATAGTTGCTTGAGATTACAACTTTGTGGCATGCAAACAATACAACAAATTATGACAAGGGAGCAGATTGGTCTTGAAATAGACCGCGTTGCTCAAGAGTGGGGAAAAACTGCTTCTCAAAACCGCTTATCTCGACAAGTCAGAGAAGAAATTATTAAGGCGGCTATCAGGATTAGTAAAACTCAAAAATCTGAATCTGACCCGAGAATTCAAACTATTATGGATGTTGAGAGTACCTATGTTCAATGTAGCAAATTGCTGATGGGATTAACAAAAGCAAAACAACAGGGTGAAATAAATCATGAAGAGTATTTAACGTTTGAAATACAACTTCGAGATCAATTGAGTCGGCTTTTAAACATTAGCAGACAACTCACCTTGAGCTAGTCAAGAAATATCTTTTCCTTGCGAATGATTTTGATGGGTGAATTGTCGTCTCCTCCCCCTTTCAACAAAACCACCACATACAAACCAGGAGCGTGTCGAACAGGTTTAAGAATTGTTTCATTGCTAGTGATTCTGGTGTTTTGGATTATTTTTTGTCCCACTGCGTTGTACACTTCTACACTCAATAAATCATCAAATTCTTCATTGGGCATTTCAACCACAATTTTATCTTCCTTATTAATTGGATAAATTAAAATCTTATTGTAAACGGTCGTGTCAAAAATCCTCATTCTTTCTTCTATTCTTGTCTTTGAAATAACTCCAGGTCGAGAATCTACCAGTGCCGCTCTCATTACTTGAGATTGTTGTCGAGTAAATAAATTTTGACAGTCATGTGTAGAATAATCCATATAATTTTCTATCATGTCTGGAAGGTCGTTTTGTCCTGACCAACACGTATTCTGAGTTAGATTACATGTGAAATTTGCGCCCACACCTTGAAGGGGGGTGTCGTCGATATAATCGTCTAATAAACAACGATTTGCTTGAAATTGATCATCTGCCCATATATGTCTCAATCCAAAATAATGGCCCACCTCATGCACAGCTACACGACCTTTGTTGGAAGAGCCTAAAGTTGCGCCTGTTGAACGAGGGTTGTTTCGGCCGGTTACTTTATAATGTAGAACTACTCCCTGATTGGGATCTGAGGTCCAACTTGAGCTTGGCCAAGATGGGTGGCCATATGGGGGATAGGCAAATCCTAAAATTCGGTCTTGATTCTGATAAGTCATATCACAAACCCAAATATTTAAATACGACTTGGGGTCCCATGCGCTACTTCCACCGTTCGCGTTGTATTTCATAAGTTCAGAAATGCCATTTGCTGTACCCCAAGATGTAACTGAGGTTGCTTTTCTTACAATTCCGTTTGTGGGGTTTCCGTTTGGATCAGTGGTAGCCAACTCAAATTCAATTCTTGTATCACCGGCCCTTGATTTAAAGACATTCCGCGTTTTGAAGGTATCACTATTTAATCGTCTAAAGTCTTGATTTAGAACCTCTATTTGGTTGAATAAAAGACTATCATGAATATTTTCAGCAGCATTGCTATACAAAACATGAAACACAACCCTGACCGTGTAAATAGTGTCGTAATAATAGGTGGTGTCTCTGATAACTTTTCTTCTTTTTCCAACGGTAGAAGACCTCTTGATTGAGCTTAGATAGTCTTGGTCGTATTGAATTCTAAAGCCTGGATATTTGTTTTCAAGTTGTTTAATTAATTCCACTTGTCCACATGGCTCTTTGAATTCAACGGGAGTTCCTTGAGCAAACGAAATAGTGGTTGATAGTGTTCCCCCACAGAAAAAAGAAACGATTAACAGGGACCTAAATGACTTGATAAACATTCAAATTGCAAGAACGGCATTTTTAATGAGAAAACCTTAGCGTTTATTGGTTGTCTCGCCACTCATAAACCCATTGAGACTGGATCATTTCAAGGTAACCTTCATTACAATCCTCTCTTTTTCCGACAAACTCGGGGATTTCTAATACCCATTCAATGAGCTCTGTGAACCGAATTCGGTAAATTTTTTTTTCATCGAAATCATCTCCGAATCGCTCATAAAGCTTCATGGCAATATCTTCGAAATCAGTCCAATTTATTGGTAATTCCATAATTTTAATGTCCTATAATTCCTGATTGATCTGGTATAACTACAGAGATGTCTCCATCATTTTGAAGTTTACATTGACACGCAAGTCTTGAGTTGTATTTTGGGTATCTCGCCCTGTCAACATACTCTTCTTCTCTATCAGACATTTCTGGGAGAAGTTCCTCCCCTTTTTCTACATAAATATGACAAGTTGAACAACCACACACACCCCCACAATTATGATTTAAGTGTATGTTATTGTCTAGAGCAACCTCCAAAATTGATTCACCTTCGAAAATTTCAACCTGTAGTGGTTCTTTTCCTTTTTCTTCAAACAAAAACGTAATCTGAGCCATTAGAATTACAAAGATAACAAAGCTGCTGTTGTTTTTGTTGTAAGAAGTTGGGTAAAGAACTGCAACATCCCGAACAAGTGTAAGATTGACACTTGTAGAAGTGTTTTTTTCTCATACATTTAACGGGTTTAAGCCTTATTTTTGCACCACCAAATTTATGAATTTCGAATTAACCGAAGAGCATTTGGCTGTACAACAAGCAGCAAGAGATTTTGCCCAAACTGAATTACTTCCTGGAGTAATTGAGCGTGACGAGCATCAAAAATTCCCCGCTGAACAAATAAAGAAGATGGGTGAGTTGGGTTTTATGGGAATGATGGTAGACCCTAAGTATGGCGGAGGTGGAATGGATACAATGTCTTACGTTCTTGCCATGGAAGAAATTTCCAAGGTAGACGCATCGGCATCTGTTTGCATGAGTGTTAACAATAGTTTAGTTTGTTGGGGTTTAGAAACTTTTGGAACTGAAGAACAAAAACAAAAATACTTAGTTCAATTGGCAACAGGTAACGCCATTGGTGCTTTTTGTTTGAGTGAGCCAGAGGCTGGATCAGATGCAACAAGTCAAAAAACTACGGCTATTGACAAAGGAGATCACTATATTTTAAACGGTACCAAAAATTGGATTACCAACGGAAATAGCGCTAGTTATTACTTGGTAATCGCTCAAACAGATATTGAAAAAGGACACAAGGGAATCAATGCTTTCATCGTTGAAAAAACTTGGGCTGGAGTTACTGTCGGTAAAAAAGAAGAGAAGATGGGTATCCGTGGTAGCGATACACACAGTATCATGTTCCAAGATGTCGTTGTTCCAAAAGAAAACCGCATTGGAGAAGATGGTTTCGGATTCAAGTTTGCCATGAAGGTGTTGAGCGGTGGAAGAATTGGTATTGCCGCGCAAGCCTTAGGTATTGCCAGTGGGGCATATGAATTATCTTTAAAATACTCTAAAGAGCGCAAAGCATTTGGAAAAGAAATTATGCACCATCAAGCCATCGCTTTCAAATTAGCTGATATGGCAACCGAAATTGAAGCAGCTCGTATGTTGTGTTTAAAGGCTGCATGGTTAAAAGACCAGCACTTAAACTATGATAGAGCAAGTGCCATGGCTAAGTTGTTCGCTTCAGAAGTAGCAATGAAAACTACTGTTGAAGCGGTTCAAGTACACGGAGGTTACGGTTATGTAAAAGAATACCACGTGGAACGCATGATGCGTGATGCTAAAATCACCCAGATTTACGAAGGAACTTCAGAAGTACAACGAGTTGTTATTTCTAGAGATGTGTTGAGATAAGTGAAGTGAATATTTTATTTAATTGAGTTTCAAAGCCTCCGAAAGGGGGCTTTTTTTTGTGCCGGGTGTCGGGTGTCGGGTTTCGGGCTAGGGTATAGAGACTAGTGACTCGGGACTATTGGCCCAGCACATGAAACCTGTTACCCGTTACCCGAGAATTGCTTTAAAAAATCTTGATAGGCTAATGAAATGCCCGTGCGGAGGTCAATCTTGGGCTGCCAGCCGGTTGAAAAGAGGCGCGTGGAATCCATTAATTTGCGGGGGGTTCCGTTGGGTTTTGAGGTGTCAAATTCTAAAGATCCTTCAAAGCCAATGACGTCAGCAATGGTTTCGGCGAGCTCCTTGATGGTAACATCTGAACCGAATCCTACGTTGACAAACTCTTTCTCGTTGTAATTTAAAAGCAAGTATACCAGGGCGTTGGCGAGATCATCGGCGTATAAAAATTCGCGCATTGGACTTCCATCTCCCCACACGGTTACCGTAGAGGAACCGCTTGTTTTTGCTTCGTGAAACTTCCGAATTAATGCGGGTAAAACATGTGAATTTTCGGGATGATAATTGTCATTGGGGCCGTACAAATTGGTGGGCATGGCCGATATGAAATTACATCCGTATTGATCGCGATACGCCTCGCAAAGCTTGATACCAGCAATTTTCGCAATGGCATAAGGCTCGTTGGTAGATTCTAGGTGTCCACTCAGTAGATATTCTTCTTTGAGAGGTTGAGGAGCTAGTTTTGGATAAATACAGCTGCTCCCCAAAAAGAGCAACTTCTTGACCCCATAAATGTATGCCTGATGAATCAAGTTATTCTGAATCATCAAGTTGTCGTATAAAAAGTCAGCTCTGTACACGTTGTTCGCGTGAATTCCTCCCACTTTTGCCGCGGCAACTACCACCACATCGGGACGTTCTTGCTCGTAAAACTTGGTGACAGCAACAGAATCGCGAAGATCTAACTCCTTGGATGTGCGTGTTACGATGTTCTCAAAACCTTGGCTTTGGAGTTCTCTAACCACTGCGCTCCCCACCATTCCGCGGTGACCTGCAACGTATATTTTATCCGACTTATTCAAAATAATTCTTGGTGTAAAATCCTCCGTTTTTCAGGTAATCCTGCTTTAGCATAAGCTGGAGATCTGAACTCATCATATCCTCAACCAAGGCTGGTAAATCATACTTTGGCTTCCAACCCAACTTAGTATTGGCTTTGGTTGGATCACCAATGAGTAAATCTACTTCGGTTGGACGGAAATATTTAGGATCTACAAAAACAACTTCTTGCCCAATGGTCAAGTTGTGTGTTTTACCTGTTGCAGATTCAAATTTTGCGGCATCTATTGACTCGATGTAACCCACTTCGTCAACACCTTCGCCTTTGAATCCCAAGGAAACTCCCACATGCCCAAACGACATTTTCACGAATTCGCGGATCTCGGTAGTTTTACCGGTTGCGATGACATAATCTTCGGGTTTTTCTTGTTGCAAAATCAAGTACATGGCCTCCACGTAGTCTTTTGCGTGTCCCCAGTCGCGCTTAGAATTTAGATTTCCGAGGTATAATTTCTCTTGCAATCCCAATGCAATTCTGGCGGTTGCACGAGTGATTTTACGGGTAACAAAAGTTTCTCCGCGGATGGGGCTTTCGTGGTTGAACAAAATACCGTTACAAGCATACATATCATACGCTTCGCGGTAGTTTACCGTAATCCAATAACCGTATAATTTAGCAACTGCGTATGGGCTTCTTGGGTAGAAAGGTGTGGTTTCCTTTTGGGGGATTTCTTGAACCATTCCGTACAACTCAGACGTAGAAGCTTGATACAGGCGGGTTTTCTTGGTTAAGCCCAAAATTCTGATGGCCTCCAACAAACGCAAAGATCCAATAGCATCTGTATTTGCCGTGTATTCGGGGGTTTCGAACGATACATGAACGTGACTCATGGCGCCCAAATTGTAAATCTCATCGGGTTGAACCTCTTGAATGATGCGAATCAAATTGGTTGAGTCGCTCAAATCGCCGTAATGAAGCTTGAATTTCGAACCTTCAATGTGTGGATCTTCGTAAATATGATCAATACGATCTGTGTTAAAAAGAGAACTGCGGCGCTTGATTCCATGAACCATGTAGCCTTTTTTCAAGAGAAATTCAGCTAAATAAGCTCCGTCTTGTCCTGTAATGCCCGTGATTAATGCTACTTTCATTATTTTGCACAAAAATAGTCCATTTTCTATGATTGCCCTACTCGTTGACAAAGATTCGCCGCGCATTCGTTATGTTTTGAACGAGATCTTTGACCGCAGGTTGGGACAGAAGTCGGAGGTATACACGGAGAAGGCAGCGTTCAAAGCATCCCCCGAAAAAATAAAGATCAAGTATTTGACTGTCAATGATGAATCGATGCCTGGGTTGTTCATTCAGAGTCACGAAATGATGTTTGAGCAGGGGTTGAATGAATATTTTTCACCCAAAACATCTACAATGAGACTTCCTGAGGGCCTGATTGATTTTTTGAGCGAAAGTGCGAGCGACAAAACTGAACTGAATGCTCCTTTTTTGGTTCTGTTTCCGGGGGATGGGCCTCTGGGATTCGACCCCTTGGCGATGACCTTTTACTATCTGAGTAGGTACGAAGAATATTTGCCGTTTCAAGGAGATGATCACGGAAGATATGGCTATCTCAACACCCTCGAACACGAATTGAAGTTCGACCCCGAACCTTTTGTAGATGTGGCACTTACACGATTGTATTGGGAGCTGGGAATACAAAATGAGCGGCGGTTTGAAATGTCTGTTACCGCTGATATTGATATCCTATTTCGCTTTCATGGACGGTCATTTATTCGAAGTGTCGGTTCGTTGATACGACATCCAAAATTCGTTGTTTCACGTGTAATTTCTTGGCTCACGGGGAAAGATAGCTTCGCGCCGAGCCAAGGATTAATTCCGTTTTTCAACTCGTTGAGCAATGTAAAAAAGCGGGTTTTTTTACTGGTTTCGGAGAAAAATAATCATCTAAACAAACAGATAAACCTTCGGATCCCCAAAGCACAAAAGGAGATAGCAATGATGCATTCTGCCGGCTTGAACCCCCAATTTCATGCAAGTTGGACTTTGCATCCCCAAGAATCTTGGGAACACGAACTTAATCACCCGGTTTGGAATGGTGAAAAGCCGATTGAAAGCAGGCAGCATTTTATTCATTTGGACTTTCCTCAAACCTATAGAACCCTGATTTCTTTGGGAATAAAACACGATTGGAGCATGGGTTTTCCCGAACATGTGGGTTTCAGGGCAGGCACCTCCCACCCTTTCTTGTGGTTTGATTTGTCGGCAAATAAAATTACTGATTTAGAAATTCATCCGTTTTGTTTGATGGATGTCACTGCAAAAAACTACATGGAACTTGATGTTGATCAAGCAATTGAGGTGGGTGAATCTTTAAAAAACAGCATCCGTCTGTTTGGTGGGAATTTCTGTTTCATCATACACAACGAGTCACTTTCTGAAAGTCAGGGTTGGAAAGGCTGGACATCGGTATTCAAATCATGGGCTCAGAAACCTTAGTTATGGAGATTAAATACTTAGACCGAACCGAAATTGACCGCAAACAATGGAATGATTGCGTGCGTTCAGGATCTTTGAACTGGGTATATGCTTATTTTGAATACTTGGAAGGGGTTTGCTACGAACATTGGGGCGCGTTGATTGTATTTTCAGGGACTAAATATGTGGCGGTTTTTCCGCTTCCGTATAGGAAAAAATGGGGCCTCATTCATTACGTTTACCAACCGTATTTTTGTCAGCAACTCGGTGTTTTTGGTGATTTTGACACCCTTTCCTTGGAAGGTTATTCTACTGCTTCCTTTTTGAAATTAATTCCCCAAAGATTTTTACGCGTTCACCTCTCTCTTCATCCTTTTTTGGGGGATGTTTTAGGCTCTAAGAAAAAAGCCAACTTTGTCATTCCTGCGGGCTTCGGACCCGAACAATTCAACAAAGATGCCCGTAAGAATTTAAAAAACTTGAGCTCCGTTGTGTATCGTGAAACTTCTGATATTTGGGCGGTTTTGAAAATCTATGACGAAGCGTGGGGCAGAGAAAATATGTTCACTTGGGCAAACACTTACGAAGGTTTTGAACAATCATTGAATCTGCTTGATTCTGAGTATTATTATGCATTCAATGCTTTTTGTGATGAAGAAATAATAGGAGCGGCCGTGTTCTTGGTTTCTGCAGATCGACTTCATTATGTTT
>ENA-UPTJ01001190-UPTJ01001190.1-marine-metagenome-genome-assembly--contig:-NODE-1190-length-14386-cov-4.071244_pt1 | contig 14386 bp, 10 predicted proteins | sample MGYA00238168_ERZ767080 | MGnify/ENA primary metagenome ERZ767080 (study PRJEB28935, sample SAMN06266237) | marine metagenome | isolation source: Columbia River Estuary | place: USA:Columbia River... | reverse complement strand
CTATTACTATGAATTGAATGGCGATAACTTACACAATTACCGAAGCCCAGCACCTACCGCTAGCACCATTAATCCAACCGAGTATGCATCCGCAGGGTATTTGGTATTTATCCCAGATATTCGCTACAAACCTGGCTATCCCGCCAAAGGGGCGTATGATTGCATTATGAGTGGAACCGACTATATGCTTAAAAATTATTCAATCGATTCTACCCGCATGGGCTTGCAAGGTCAAAGCTGGGGAGGATACCAAACCGCTCAACTCATTACCATGACCAACCGATATAGGGTAGCCATGGCAGGCGCGCCCGTAAGTAATATGTTTTCTGCCTACGGTGGAATACGCTGGGGGAGTGGTTTAAACCGTCAGTTTCAATATGAATCCACCCAAAGTAGAATTGGAGCAACCATTTGGGACCGTCCTGACTTGTACCTGGAAAACTCGCCTATTTTTCATCTTCCGAAAGTTAATACCCCTTTACTTGTCATGGCGAATGACAGAGATGGGGCGGTTCCATGGTATCAAGGAATTGAATTATATACCGGGCTTCGCAGGTTGGGAAAACCGTGTTGGATGTTGAATTACAACGACGACGACCACAACTTAACACGCCTGCCGAATAAAATGGATTTAAGCATTAGAATGCGTCAGTTTTTTGACTATTATTTAAATCAAGGCACCTTACCGGCATGGATGCGTGAAGGCATTGATGCGCGTGAAAAAGGGAAAGTGCTCAAGTATTAACCTAAGTTTTAGTAATTTCAACCGCATGGAATTTATTGAGAATTTTATCGACGGAAAGTACCTGGCGCCAACTACAGGGCAGTATTTAGAAAATGTAAATCCTTCCACAGGACAAGTTTATGCTAAAATCCCACGCTCGGGAGATCAGGATTTATCGCTAGCGGTAGCGGCTGCGAAACGAGCCTTCCCCATTTGGTCTGGAATGTCGGTGAACGAACGGAGTGCGATTTTACTGCGTTTGGCTGCTGGTATTGAAGCGCGCATGGATGAATTTGTTGTGGCAGAATCGCGGGATAATGGTAAACCTGAAAAGTTGGCGGCACACGTGGATATTCCTCGGGCAGTGTCGAATTTTCATTTTTTTGCTACCGCAATTGAACATTTTTCCTCTGAATCTCACTACATGGAAGGGCTTGGTATTAATTTCACAACCCGAAAACCCATTGGCATCGTAGGATGCATATCCCCTTGGAATTTACCCTTGTATTTATTTTCCTGGAAAATAGCGCCCGCGCTAGCCGCTGGAAACTGTGTGATCGCCAAACCAAGTGAAATCACCCCATATACGGCATCTTTGTTAGGTCAAATTGCCACTGAGGCTGGTCTGCCTGCGGGGGTACTTAATGTGTTGCATGGCACCGGTCCAGAAATAGGTAATGCCATAGTAGCGCACCCAAGCATTAAAGCCATTTCCTTTACCGGAGGAACGGCGACAGGAGAGCATATCGCTCGGATAGCAGCCCCAATGTTTAAAAAATTGAGTTTGGAACTCGGTGGAAAGAACCCCACGCTCATCTTTCCAGACGTAGACATTGAACAAACAGTGAAAGAGGTTTTTAGATCCTCCTTCTCCAATCAAGGTCAAATTTGCCTATGTGGTTCTCGAATTTTGGTTCATGAAAAAATCTATGATGCCTTTAAGACTGCTTTTGTCCGTTGGGTGGAATCCGCCATTGTTAGTTATCCTTCCGATCCAAAGGCCCAAATAGGTGCCGTAGTATCAAAGGGGCATATGGATAAAATACTGGGGTATATTGAATTAGCGAAGGAAGAAGGTGGGAGAATTTTAACGGGTGGTGTCCGCGTTCATTTGGAAGCACCTTATCAGGATGGATACTACCTTGCACCTACCGTGATTGAAGGACTTCCTAATACTTGCCGTACGAACCAAGAGGAAATTTTTGGACCCGTAGTTAGCCTAATGGCTTTTTCTTCAGAAGAACAAGCTCTAGATTGGGCCAACGATACGAAATATGGGCTTGCTGCTTCGGTATGGACGAAGGATTTAAACATTGCACATCGCATGGCTGATCGCTTAGAAATGGGTATTGTTTGGGTTAATTCATGGTTAGTTAGAGACCTTAGAACCCCGTTTGGAGGAATGAAAGATTCCGGTGTAGGACGCGAAGGAGGTTGGGAGGCGTTGAGCTTTTTTACAGAACCTAAGAACATTTTTATTAAGTATGAATAAATTTTGTTTCCTCTTATTTTGCGTAATATCGTTTAACCTTGCGGCCCAATTACCCCATGGTTTTTCCCTACGAGAGAATAAAGACCGGGCTTTCCAAGGGACCTATGAAACCGATGTAAGAAAATTAGGGAAACACCTATGCTTTGAAACCAACATCTTGTTAATAAAAGACGAAAAGGGGGTATTTCGAATGGAAACACCTTTGCCCGAAGGCTTAGTTGCGCATCCCATCGTTCCCAACCTTTATATTTACGCTTCTAAATCCTCCACTTTTGACGACTTAAAAAAAGAAAAAGAAGCATTCGAAAGTAGCTTGGGTGTAGCGGTTTTCTACAACCAAGTTTTTACCCTAGAGACTAATACAAATGATCCAAATTATAACCGTCAATGGGCCATTGAAAACCTAGGAGGACCGCTCCATTATAACGGTACTGTTGGGGCCGACATGCAGGTTTCACCTACTTGGAATCTGGCCAAAGGCCAAGGCGTAAAAGTTGCCATCCTAGACTCCGGGGTTGATACCTTGCACCCTGATTTATTACCGAACCTTCTTCCTGGGTTTGATGCCTACGCGGATAGTTTGAGCAATACCCATGGTTATCCCACCCCTAATTTCAGTTCCGATGGACACGGAACCGCCTGTGCAGGAATTGTTTCTGCTGCGCAAGATAATTCCATTGGCACTTCGGGCATAGCGCCTGAGGCACGGGTAATACCCATTAGAATCTTTTATTACCTGCAGTATGCAGGGAATATCGGAGTGCAACCTTTTACCAGTACTTTGGGCTTATTAAATGGAGCAGCCTATGCGTGGAGGATTGCCAACTGCGATTTGATGAGTACTTCCGCCGGATTAAGCGATGTATTCATTCAGGCACTGCAAATAAATACTCAACTCATTAACGAAGAAATAGATAGCGCCTATTTGCAGGGCAGGAATGGGTTAGGCGTTGCCATGTTCTTTTCTGCAGGCAACGATGATGTAAATGATGTGCTATGGCCAGCCAATCTACCAACCACCATTGCTGTTGGGGCTAGCGATATGTGTGATCAGCGTAAAAACCCAAACGATTGTTCCGGAGAAAATTGGGGAAGCACCTACGGTGACCATTTGGATTTTCTAGCACCAGGGGTTAAAATTGCCACAACGGATATGTTGGGTAGTTACGGGTATTCTACGAATGCACTTACCTTATCCTTTAACGGAACAAGTGCCGCCTGTCCAAATGCCGCTGGGGTTGCAGCGCTTCTTTTGGAGGCAAACCCGAATTTGACCAAAGAACAAATTAGACAAATATTGAGTTGGACCGCTGAAAAAGTCACCTATTCCTACGATAGTTTGGCCCCGCTAGGCACATGGGACTTTGAAGCGGGCTATGGGCGAATAAATGCGTATGCTGCCGTTCAATGGGCCTTAAACACCCTTCAATCAACGCTAATCGAAAAAGTGCAGTACCTTTCGTTTGGCGCAAACCCTAACCATAGCATTTCCTTCAAAAACATCAGCAATACCACGCTTACCGCAGAGATTGTTGATCTTTCTGGTAGAGGAACCTGCATAATACTTGCGCCAAACCAGGAATACCAAGGTGATTTTGCTTCCGGCATTTATTGGGTTAGCTGTAAGGACCAAAGGGTCAAGTGTATGGTGAATTAGTCTTCAATGGCGACTACTGCCGTGATGGATGGGACCGCCTTTTTAATGGTTTCTTCAATGCCTCCTTTTAACGTCGACTGTTTCATTGCACAATCTTTGCAAGATCCAATGAGACGGACTTTGGCAATGCAGTCTTCGGTAATCTCTACGAGTTCAACATCACCGCCGTCATCGTGCAAGAATGGTCGGATTAAATCAATGGCTAAATTCACTTGAAGCATTAGATTTTCCATGCGGTTACTTCTTATTTTTTATAGAGGCAAGTTCCTTTACAAAGGTACGAACTAAATCAGTGAAAGCTATCCCGATGGGGGACGCTTTTTGAAGAACTGCGGGCCTACCAACATCTCCAGCTTCTCGGATGCTCTGAACCAAGGGTATGGCCCCGAGAAAAGGAATATTTAGCCCATGTGCTAGGTTTTTTGCTCCATCCCTTCCGAAGAGGTAGTAGCGGTTTTCAGGAAGTTCGGCCGGAGTAAACCAAGACATGTTTTCAACAATTCCAACAATTGGGACATTTAACCCTTCAATACTAAACATATTAATTCCTCTTCTTGCATCTGCAAGGGCTACCTCTTGCGGGGTTGAAACTATAACAACCCCATCCAACGGTAAGGTTTGTGCAAGGGATAAATGGATGTCCCCAGTACCGGGAGGCAGGTCTATTAATAAAAAATCGAGCACGCCCCAATTTCCTTCCGTAATCATTTGCGTTAGGGCTTTGGAAGCCATGGGGCCACGCCAAACGACCGCGTTATCTTGGTCTGTGAAAAAACCGATGGACAGCAGTTTTACTCCATGGTTCGAGATGGGCTCAATTAGCGACTTCTCACCAACGGAAGTGAGGTGAGGACGTTGGCCTTGAACATCAAACATGGTAGGCATTGAAGGTCCATAAATATCGGCATCAATCAACCCCACCGTATACCCTTCTGCGGCGAGCCCAACCGCTAAATTAGCCGTTAAGGTAGATTTTCCAACGCCTCCTTTCCCTGAAGCAATAGCGATGACGTGTTTTACATCGGGTAAGACAGACCGTCTTGCGCTCCGTTCTTCTCCTTTCATTGCCCGTACAATGCAATGAACTTCTGTTTTCAGCCGCAATTCACTTTGGAGCCTAAACACGACCGCTTCCTCCATTCTTTTTCGCGCATGTAGTGCTGGATTCTTACTCGAAATCTCAACAGTAATAAGGTCTTTTTCGATGGTCAGTGAAGAAACTAAATTGGCACTAACAATATCCGTCTTAGCCTCTGGATCTGGAATTTTTGATAAAATTTCTAAAACTTCTTCCCGTGTGTTCATCCGCCTATTTTTGCTTAAAAGAATGTATTGATTTCATCATAAGTTGGGCTGTTTTTTGAGAATCACCCTCCGTTTTATTCCGAATCTCGTAATGTATATTGCCTATCTTAATAAAACCAAAGACATGAAACGATTCATGTTTTTGTGTTTCGTTTTGAACGTTCTTCTTGAGTTCTTGTTTGTAGAGCACACAGTTCTTTTCATCCGTGAGAATGGTTCTTGTGAAAATTTCATCTTCCTTTAGACTTTCTCGGAACCGCTCCAATTTTTCCTGATTCTCTCCCCAATCTTCGAGGTATAACTCGAAATGTGGTCCAGCGGAAACACGCCATTTGAAATCATCGATATTATCAACATTTACCTGATAAGCAGCCCCGATTTTTGCGGTTTCATCGGGAATCATGATCGTGGCTGAGAGCCCAAAAGGAGAAAGGTCTACGCGCTTGAATTGAAAATAAGCGTCCCCTTCTTGCGGTTTCCCATTATTTCCACGGGTTCCTTTGCTTGAGCAAGCAGATGCAATGAAAACCCCCACCGTCAAGAAAACAAAGACCCAACTTTTTATGGTTATATTTTTCATTTACTACCTTTGAAAAAACAAAGGTATGAACAAAAAATGGCTATTTACATCGCTCATCCTTTTCGCGCTTGCAATACTGCTTGGCGCCTTTGGTGCGCATGGGTTAAAATCATTGGTAAATTCGAGCGATTTAACGGTGTTTGAGGTGGCCGTACGCTATCAATTCTATGCGGCGTTCTTCTTAATGGGTTATTCTTGGATCGAGTCCTCGGAATCCTTAAATAAATCCTTGGTTCCCGCTTTTTTCTTTCTCGGATGGTTCTTGTTTTCCGGGTCACTGTACGGGATCGTGGCATGTCATGCTCTTGGATTAAATGCGGCGTTTCTTGGACCAATCACCCCATTGGGGGGTGTTTTAATGGTCTTCTCAGTGCTTTGGCTTGTGGTAGTATTGGGTAAATTGCGCCAAAAATAAACCGAGGAAAATGAGCGGTTTTTTGGCATTTTCCCCTTGTATTTTACTATCTTTGTGGATTGTTAAAATCCAGAATATAGATGGACCGAATTACATACGTGGGAAATGCTGATGTGAGTGCGATAGAACAATTGTATGCGGCTTACAAATCCGACCCTAATAACGTTGATTTAAGTTGGCAAAAGTTCTTTGAGGGCTTCGATTTTGCCCAAACGCATTATGATGTAGAAGGAAAAATCCCAGAGAACTTTCACAAAGAAGTTAAGGTTTTAAATCTGATAAATGCCTACCGAACCAGAGGTCATCTTTTTACAAAAACCAATCCGGTACGAGAAAGACGAAAATATACCCCAACATTGGATTTGTCTAATTTCGGCCTGGAATCTTCGGATTTAACGACCGTTTTTCAAGCGGGACAAGAAGTTGGACTAGGTCCTGTTTCATTGAGCGAAATTATTCATCACCTCGAACAAACCTATTGCCAATCCATTGGAATTGAATACGTCTACATGCGCGATCCGGACCGAATTGCTTGGTTGAAAGACCGTATCGAGTTGGTGAACCGACCGCAAATTGATGCAGCCCGAAAGCGTCAGATTTTTAACAAACTAAGCCAAGCTGTCGCATTTGAATCCTTTCTGGGTAAAAAATTTGTTGGTCAAAAACGATTTTCAGTAGAAGGTGGAGAAGCGCTTATTCCTGCATTAGACACCTTAATTTCAAAAGGTTCGGAACATGGTATTTCCTACTTCGTAATGGGTATGGCGCATCGAGGGCGCCTGAATACCCTGGCAAACATATTCCAAAAATTACCGCGCGATATCTTCTCTGAATTCGAAGGGAAAGAATTTGAATTCGATACGTATTTTGATGGCGATGTAAAATACCATCAGGGATTCACTTCGAAAATTGTGTTGGAAAATGGGCAAGAGATTGGGTTGACATTAGCCCCTAATCCCTCCCATTTAGAAGCGGTAAATACGGTGGTAGAGGGTATTGCTAGGGCAAAAATTGACCATGAGTTTTTAGAAGAAAACAAGGTGTGTCCGGTGTTGATTCACGGAGATGCTGCCATTGCTGGACAAGGGATTGTGTATGAAACCATTCAAATGGCTCAATTGGATGGATACAAAGTTGGGGGCACCATTCACATTGTTGTGAATAACCAAGTAGGATTCACCACCAACTACCTCGATGGAAGGTCTTCGACCTATTGCACAGACGTTGCAAAAACAACGCTCTGTCCTGTTTTTCATGTCAACGGGGACGACGTTGAAGCCGTGGTACAAACCATGGAAATAGCTATTGCCTACCGCCAAACCTTTAAGCGCGATATTTTTATCGATTTATTGTGTTATCGAAAATATGGGCACAACGAGGGGGACGAACCTAAATTCACCCAGCCCAAACTGTATGATGCCATTCTAAGGCATCCGAATCCCAAGGTGATCTATCAAAATCAATTGGAGTCTGAAGGGGTTCTGTCCTCTGAAGAGGGAAAGAAATATGAGGAGCAATACCTTACATTCTTAGAGGCAGAATACGATGCGTCGAGGCTATCTGAAAAAGCCCAAGTCTATGATTTTTTGAGTGCGACATGGAATGGATTCCGGCATGCAACTACGAAGGACTTTGAACATTCGCCAAACACGGGAGTGGATAAAAAGAAGCTCAAATCCCTGGGAATTCATATGTCTACCTTACCCAAAGACAAAAAATACTTTCGCAAAATTTCTAAAATTTTTGAGGACCGTATTGATGCCATTCAACAGGATAAGTTGGATTGGGGTACGGCAGAAATGTTGGCCTATGCCAGCCTTTTGGTGGAAGGTCATGCAGTCAGAATTTCTGGGCAAGATGTAGAACGTGGAACTTTTTCCCACAGGCATGCTGTGGTCAAAACAGAAGATACCGAAGAGGAGTATGAACCCTTAAACGCGCTAGCTAAGGATCAGGCAAAAAGCGCCATTTATAATTCATTGTTATCCGAATATGGTGTCCTTGGTTTCGAGTACGGTTATTCTTTAGCGCACCCGAACGGCCTTACGATTTGGGAAGCCCAATTTGGAGATTTTTTCAACGGGGCTCAAATCATGGTGGACCAATTCATTTCTGCAGGTGAGGATAAATGGGCCACACAGTCAGGGTTAGTAATGCTCCTGCCACATGGGTATGAAGGGCAAGGGGCCGAACATTCAAGTGCAAGATTGGAGCGGTTTTTACAACAATGTGCCGATTTAAACATGCAGATTGTTAATACCTCAACCCCTGCTAATCACTTTCACTTATTACGTAGACAAGTCAAGCGCGATTTTCGCAAACCCTTGGTTGTTTTTTCTCCTAAAATGTTGCTGCGATATCCAGAAGCTACTTCTTCACTGGATGATATGGCCAAAGGAGGGTTTCAGGAAGTTTTAGACGATACAGAAGCAAATCCTAAATCCATTGATACCGTAGTGCTGTGTTCAGGCAAATTTTATTACGAAATGAAAAGTAAGGCGAGGGAACTAGAGGTCTCAAACATGGCTTTTATTCGGATTGAACAATTATACCCACTGCCTGAAAATCAGATTAAGCTCCTTTTGAAAAAATATCAGCCAAAAAACATCCTCTGGGCGCAAGAAGAACCAGCAAACATGGGAGCATGGACTTACATGGCCATGCAGTTGCGCGCATTAAATATCATTGGAATAACACGCGGTGCTAGTGCCGCCACGGCAGAAGGGTCGAAAAAGCTTCATGAGAAACGGTTGAAATCGTTAATGGAGTCCTTGTTTGCCTATGGGAAAATAATGGCTCATAAATAAATAAAGTATGGCAAAATTAGAAATGAAAGTACCATCTCCCGGTGAATCGATATCCGAGGTTGAAATTGCGCAGTGGCTGGTTTCGGATGGTGATTTTGTGGAAAAGGATCAACCCATTGCGGAAGTGGATTCAGATAAGGCCACCCTCGAACTGCCAGCAGAAGAGAGCGGTGTTATAACCTTGAAAGCGAATGAAGGAGACACCGTTAAGGTCGGTCAGGTGGTTTGCCTAATCGATACATCGGCTAGCCCGCCAAAGAAAAAAGAGGCGGCCGTTACTCCCCCCGAAACAACAACGCAAGCCAAAAGCGTTGCTTCTGCCCCAAATCCCGATCCAGTGGCTACCTATGCCCATGGGACTCCCTCCCCAGCAGCAGCAAAAATAATGGCTGAAAATAACCTTACGTCGAAATCCATTACGGCTACCGGCAAAGAGGGCCGCATTACCAAAAACGATGTTTTGATGGCTTTGTCGGCGGGTTTTTCAAACGATCAAATTTCAAGTTGGTCAGGCGAGCGAGTGGTGCGAAAAGAAAAAATGTCCATGTTGAGAAGGAAAATAGCCGAGCGCCTCGTTTCCGTGAAAAACCAAACGGCCATGCTAACCACCTTCAACGAAATAGATATGAAGTCCATCATGGATTTGAGGGCAAAATACAAAGACCGCTTTGCAAAACATCACGACGTGAACCTAGGTTTTATGTCCTTTTTCACAAAGGCCGTTACGGAAGCATTGGCTTTATTCCCTGCGGTTAATGGTCAGATAGATGGCAACGATATGGTGTATTTTGATTACGCTGACATTGGCATTGCCGTATCTTCTCCCAAGGGGCTCATGGTTCCAGTTCTGAGAAATGCCGAACAAATGTCCCTTGCAACCATTGAAAAAGAAATTAAACGCTTGGCTGTAAAGGCACGAGACGGTAAAATAACGCCAGAAGACATGACAGGCGGAACCTTTACCATTACCAATGGCGGGGTATTTGGCTCCATGTTATCCACGCCCATCATCAACCCCCCACAATCTGCCATTTTAGGTATGCACAATATTGTAGAGCGTCCCGTAGCGGTTAATGGAAAGGTTGAAATTAGACCAATTATGTATGTCGCGCTCTCTTACGACCATCGAATTATTGATGGGAAAGAGTCCGTTGGTTTTTTGGTTAAAGTTAAAGAGATGATTGAATCCCCAGAAAAGATGCTGTTTGGTTCCAAGGATCCAGCTGAGGTTTTACTGGGTTTATAAAAAAATGAATGGCAAAAATTAGAAAGCAGGATGCGCTGGATTACCACGCAATGGGCAGACCCGGAAAAATTGAGGTCATTCCAACCAAACCCTATTCCTCCCAAAGGGATTTGTCTTTGGCCTATTCTCCCGGTGTAGCAGAACCGTGTTTGAAAATTGCAGAGAATAAGGAAGATGTCTATAAGTATACTAGTAAATCTAATTTAGTTGCCGTTATTTCTAACGGTACTGCTGTACTTGGTTTGGGCGATATTGGTCCCGAGGCGTCAAAACCCGTAATGGAAGGGAAAGGATTGCTCTTTAAAATTTTTGCGGATATCGATGTTTTTGATATTGAAATCGATGCCAAGGACCCAGAATTGTTTATCCAAACGGTGAAGGCCATCGCTCCCACCTTTGGTGGAATAAATTTAGAAGACATCAAGGCTCCCGAGGCTTTTGAAATTGAACGAAGACTGAAAGAAGAGTTGGATATCCCAATCATGCACGATGATCAGCACGGAACCGCCATTATTTCATCAGCAGCCCTTTTAAATGCGCTAGAATTAGCAAAAAAGAAGATTGATCGGGTGAAAATTGTGATTTCCGGAGCCGGTGCCTCCGCAATGTCTTGCGCACGTTTGTACGTAGCGCTAGGGGCTAAGGTCTCTAATATATTCATGTTCGATTCAAAAGGTTTATTAGGTGCATTTCGCTCTGATTTAGATGAAATGAAAACCTTTTTTGCGGTGCACAAGAAAGAATGCACTTTTGAGGAGGCCTTTAAAGGGGCCGATGTGTTTTTAGGTTTGTCGCGTGGAGGTCTGGTTACAAAGGAAATGATTAAAAAAATGGCAAAAGATCCCATAGTTTTTGCCTTAGCAAACCCTGACCCAGAAATTTCATACAAAGAGGCCACCTCCGTTCGAAAGGATATTATAATGGCCACTGGCCGATCCGATCATCCGAACCAAGTCAACAATGTCCTAGGTTTCCCTTTCATATTTCGAGGGGCCTTGGATGTTCGCGCCACATCCATCAACGAAGCAATGAAACTAGCCGCCGTTAAAGCCATTGCATCGCTGGCTAAGGAAACCATTCCGGAGGAGGTGATCGAGGCGTACGGAGAAAAAAATATTTCTTTCGGTAGGGATCAAATTATTCCCAAACCCTTAGACCCTCGGTTAATTTATTCAGTCGCACCCGCCGTGGCTAAAGCGGCCATGGAATCAGGGGTCGCACGGGTGCCGATCAAAGACTGGAACCAATACGTTCAAGAACTAAAGGCAAGGTTGGGATTAGATAACGAGCTGCTTCGAAACATTACGTCTAAAGCACAAAGCAGCCCTAAAAAAGTGGTATTCGCCGAGGCCGACAACGTCAAAATTCTTAAAGCTGCACAAGTATCTTATGAAGAAGGGGTGGCCTTCCCGATTTTGTTAGGGGATCGACATATTATACTCGATCTCATGAATGAGTATAACATTGAACTTCCCGAAGTAACGATTATTGACCCGAAGGAGGAAGCTGAGGCAGAGAGAAGAAAGCAATTTGGCGCCTTTTTCTTTGAGCAACGCAAGCGGAAAGGAATGATGGAGTTTGAAGCTGAAAAACTCATGAGGGAGCGTAACCATTTCGGAGCCATGATGGTGAATATGGGGCACGCTGATGCTATGGTGACAGGTCTTACGCGCTCTTATCGTTCAAATGTGCGCCCCCTCTTACAAATTATTGGTTTGGATAAGGAGGTAAAAACGGCAGCAGGAATGTATATTTTGAATACCAAAAGAGGTCCCCTCTTTTTGGCCGACACCACCGTAAACCTGAATCCAACGGCAGAACAAATTGCAGAAATCACCCTGAACGTTGCCAAAACCATTACCCGACTGAAAGTTCAGCCCAAAATAGCCTTACTCAGTTATTCCAATTTTGGATCCTCGCCGGGTCCCGATTCTGAGAAAATGGCGCAAGCTGTAGCCTATTTACACGAGAATCACCCAACCCTGCATGTGGATGGAGAAATCCAAGCAAATTTTGCGCTTAATTCGGATTTGCTTTTGGAAAAATTTCCTTTTTCGCGCTTGGTGGGTAGCGAGGTGAATACCTTAATATTTCCCAACCTCTCTTCAGGAAATATTGCCTACAAACTTTTGCAACAAATGACCGATAGCGATGCCATCGGACCCGTCCTTATTGGCCTTAAGAAATCCATTCATGTGGTTCAACTTGGAGCCTCGGTTAGGGAAATAATTAACATGGTTAAAGTAGCCGTCATTGACGCCCAAAACAAATAACAATGATAGGACAACTCCAAGGTCGATTAATTGAAAAATACCCAACAGAAATCCTATTGGATTGCCATGGTGTGGGATATGAAATTAAAATTTCACTCAATACGTTTACTTCCTTAGGAGATTCTGAGGCCATTCGAATTTTCACCCGCTTGATTGTTCGTGAGGACGCCCATCTCCTGTATGGGTTTCATTCGAAAGAGGAAAGGGAGATGTTTAATCATCTTATTGGCGTTTCGGGTATCGGTCCGAATACAGCAATGTTAATGCTTTCTTCCCTTGGACCAGAAGATATCGCAAAAGCAATTCAAACGGAAGATGTCGTTACCATCCAAAAAATTAAAGGCATTGGTGCGAAAACCGCTCAACGGGTAATTATTGATTTGAAAGGCAAAGTTGTTAAACTATCGGAGCAAGCTCAAAATATTTTCACTCCACACAATACAAACCGCTTTGATGCGTTAACGGCGCTGATTTCGCTCGGCTTTGATAAAAAAGCAGCCGAAAAAGCCCTTGAACGCGTCGATTCCGGAGATCAACCTGTGGAGTCTTTAATTAAAGAGGCATTAAAAATTTTATAGTGAAAAAAAGGATTGGAAATACTGTTTCTAGGTATCGGCTATTGGTCTTTCTAGTCCTTCTCCTTCCGCTCGTAGGTTTCGCCCAAAACCCAACCCTGCCTTTTCCAATTTCTCCGACCTATAACACCTTCAATAATCAAACCCAGTCCTTTGATTTGGGTGATCCAACGAACATGCAACAAACCATTGAATACGACCCCGTAACAGGTCAATATGTATTCAAGCAAACTATGGGGAATGGTTTGTTCTTTAGAAATCCTACTTCCATGTCGTTAGAGGATTATCTCAATTATAAAAACAAACAGTTTCAAGACCAAAATTGGGAGCAGCAAATTGAAGAGGAGTCTGTAGTTGGTAGATCCTTTGAATTGCCTATCAAAGTGGGTGGAAAGGTTTTTGAAAGCATTTTTGGTTCTGGAGACATTACCATTCGTCCGCAAGGAAATGTGGAAGTTCAGCTCGGTGTAAACCATTCGCGCTACGACAACCCTATCTTACCGATGCGCCAGCGGAGAATTACGCGTTTCGATTTCCAACAAAACATCAACATGGATATTACCGGCCAAATCGGTACCAACATGAAAATTAACGCCAAATATAACACGCAAGCTGCTTTTGACTTTGAGAACATATCCAAATTAGAACATACCGGAGACGAGGATCAAATTATTCAGAAAGTCGCCCTTGGTATGGTGAACTTAGATTTACCGACATCCTTAATTCAGGGTTCACAAACCTTGTTTGGGGCTAAGACCCAATTGAAATTTGGACGTTCAACGTTTGACTTAATTCTCGCACAATCCAAAGGTAAACGTCAAGAGATTAATATTACAGGAAAATCACAGGTTCAAAAATTTGAACTAACCGCGGACAATTACGAGGCAAATCGACACTATTTCCTGAACCTGTTTTATCATCAGAATTATGATTCCGCGATGGCTAGCCTTCCCATGGTAAACGCCACTCGCTATATTACCCGGATAGAGGTGTGGGTAACCAACCGTTCTAACGTTACGGAAAATACAAGAAATATTTTGGCTTTTTCGGATTTAGGTGAGGGGCAGCAACAAAACTGTCAAGGTAATCCTGGAGGTTTCACCACAGGTGTTGAGCCATCAAACGAGGCGAACAACCTTTATCAATGGGCTTCAACCCAACCCCAAATACGCAGTTTTTCCACAGCCGTACCAACCCTAAATAATCAAGTTACAGCACCGGGTCCTTTTCAACAGGCAAAAGATTACGAAAAGGTAGAAAACGCTCGAAAATTAACCGATCAAGAGATTTCTTATAATGCCTTATTGGGATA
>ENA-UPTJ01001187-UPTJ01001187.1-marine-metagenome-genome-assembly--contig:-NODE-1187-length-14421-cov-5.646178_pt1 | contig 14421 bp, 10 predicted proteins | sample MGYA00238168_ERZ767080 | MGnify/ENA primary metagenome ERZ767080 (study PRJEB28935, sample SAMN06266237) | marine metagenome | isolation source: Columbia River Estuary | place: USA:Columbia River... | reverse complement strand
GTTGAACACGACGAAGAGATCATGCGCAGTGCTGAAAACCTCATTGATATTGGGCCTTTGGCTGGAACACATGGAGGAAAATTGCTGTATCAAGGAACTTTTGAAGGTTTGAGAGATTGTGAAAGCAGTTTGACATCAAAATATCTCAATCATATCGAAGAGATATCCGTACCAAAATCGCGCAGAAAAACACCGCATTATATTGAGATTGAAGGCGCTACTGCGAACAACCTTAAGAATGTAACCGCTAAGTTTCCATTGGAGTCCCTAACTGCAGTAACAGGCGTATCGGGTTCAGGAAAAACAACATTGATCAAACAGGTTTTATTCCCTGCATTGAGTCGTGAATTGGGCCAGTTCAGTACGATAAAGCCTGGCAAACACAAAAAACTATCCGGGTCGATTTCATTGGTTAAAGCCATCGAAATGGTAGATCAGAACCCCATCGGCAAGAGTAGTCGCAGTAACCCCGTGACATACGTTAAGGCCTTTGATGAAATTCGCGACCTTTTTGCCAATACACCAACGTCTAAATTCAACGGTTTTAAACCTTCCCATTTCTCATTTAATGTTGATGGGGGAAGATGCGATAACTGCCAGGGTGAAGGTGAAACCGTGATTGAAATGCAATTCATGGCCGACATCAAGTTGGAATGTGAAGCTTGTGCCGGACAGCGATACAAAAAAGAAGTGCTCGAAGTTGAATACAACGGAAAGAACATCTTTGATGTACTGGAGATGACGGTTGATGAGGCGATGATTTTCTTTGATGACTTAAAAAATATCAGGGATCGACTAAAGCCTTTGCAAGATGTTGGTTTGGGCTATGTAAAACTCGGACAAGGTTCAAATACCTTGAGTGGGGGCGAAGCACAGCGGGTTAAATTGGCCTTTTTCTTAAGTAAAGTGAGTCCAAATAAAGAGGGTGGTACCTTGTTTATTTTTGATGAACCCACTACAGGTTTGCACTTTCACGATATCAAAAAATTGATGGCATCTTTTCAGGCATTAATTGCTCAAGGAAATACTGTGATTTGCATCGAACACAATTTGGACGTTATCAAATGTGCTGACTGGATCATAGATTTGGGCCCTGAAGCGGGTAATGCTGGGGGTAATTTGGTGTTTCAAGGTCTGCCTGAAGATATCCATTTGGCGGCCGACAGCATCACCGGTCCTTATTTGATGGAAAAACTGAAGTAAATTATTAACTTCGCGAAACTTATGAAAAAACTGTTAGTTCTCTGCTTGTCGATGGGGTCATTTATCTCCCTAACACAAGCACAAGCAACACTTATCGAAAAGGTTGATGCAAAACCTGGTAAATTGATTGTCCCTTACCAGAAATTCCAGTATCCCAATGGCTTAACGCTTATGGTAAGTGAGGATCACAGTGATCCCGTAACTCACCTAAATGTAACTTATCACGTTGGATCTGCGAGAGAAACCCGCGGAAAATCAGGCTTTGCGCATTTCTTTGAGCACATGTTGTTTCAAGGTTCTAAGCACATCGCCGATGAAGAGCATTTCAAAATAATCAAGAATTATGGGGGAGATGTCAATGGAAACACCACTAGAGATCGTACCGTTTATATTGAAACTTTCCCTAGCAACTTTACCGAGACAGCCCTTTGGATGGAAGCAGATCGTATGGGATTTTTCCTTGAAGCTTTCACCAATAAGAAATTCGAAATCCAACGTAGTACCGTTAAAAATGAAAAGGCTGAGCGTTATGATGCTCCCTATGGTTTCTTGATGGAGGTAAAAGACCAAGAATTATATCCAAAAGAGCATCCTTACAGTTGGTCAACCATTGGTTTTGTTGATGATTTGGATCGTGCGGATAGCAATGACCTTAAAAACTTCTTTTTGCGTTGGTACTCTCCAAACAATGCCTGCGTTATCGTGAGCGGTGATGTCAATACAAACGAAGTCGTAGCTTGGGTTGATAAATACTTCGGAAACATTCAACGCGGCCCTGAAGTGAAAAAACAGGCGGTTCCAAGAGTGAAAATTCTAGAAAATAAGGTAGCAACCTATCCTGATGCGAATGCTTATGTACCGTTGATTTATTCAACTTTCGTTGGTGTTCCAGTTGGACATGCGGACGAAGCGGCTTTGGACGTGTTGACCTATTTGATGGGTGGAACAAGAAGCTCTACTTTATATAAGAAGTTTGTTGATGCCGAATGGGCATTGCAAGCCGATGCAAGTAACAATCCATTGAGTTCAATTAACCATGAGTTGGCGGGTGAAATTTCTTTCACTGTCGTTGGCTATCCTTATTCCGATGTGCCTAGACTTCAAAAAATGATGAAAAGCGCCATCGATTCTTTCGGAATCATTGGTTTCTCTGATGAAGATTTAGATCGTGCAAAAACTAATATCCTCAGTAATTATTCCAGCGGTTTGGAAGATGTAAGCACAAAAGCAAACTACTTGAGTTCTTTCTGGTATTTGGATGCAAAGAATGCAGATGGTAGTGGTTATAACCTGGAAGATGATGCAAGTCGTTACAGAAACTTAACGAAGGCCGATATCATGCGTGTTTACAACATGTACTTGAAAAACAAATTCTCATCTACCGTTATCATCACACCGAGTCAGGTTGCTGAAGGCGAAGAAAAGCCCAAGTATCAAAGTGTTAACCCAAATGCTGGATTTACAAGTGCCTTGGCTGATGCTGAATACAAAGGTTTAACGCCAAGACCTGTGAAAGACAATTTTGATCGCGGCGTACGTCCTCAACCCAAAGAAATCACTTCTGCAAAATCACCTAAGGTGGCAAAGAAAGTGTTGGAGAATGGTTTAGAGATCTGGTCGACTTACTTCGATGAAACCCCACGTGTAATCGTACAATTGAATATCGAGGGTGGACGTTTATTGGAAGATGGCAAGGTATTTCCAGCGGGAACAGCAGAGATGACTGCTTCAGCAATGAATACAGGTACATCGACAAAAACTCCTGAAGACTTAGAAAAAGAATTTGAGAAATTGGGTGTCAATATTGGCTTTGGTGGTGGTTCAACAGGAACTAGTATCACTTTGAGTTGTGAAAAAGACAAATTGGATGCGGCCATCGTATTGTTGCAAGAAATGATGTTCAAACCCCGTTGGGATGAATCTGAATTTAAGAAAGCCAAGAAACAGGTTAAAGAAGGTGCAAAGTCTAGTCTAACAAACCGTGGCACTGGAGCAAGCAACGCATATCGCAGGTTGATGAATGGCGAAAATGCACTAGGAACGGCTTTATTGTCTGACGATTACGACAAAGTGAGCATGGAAAATTGCAAAGCATATTATGCGGCGAATTATGTACCCAATTTGACAAAAATGGTTGTCGTAGGGCCAGTTTCTGAAGATGAAATCTACACAAAGTTTGCCTTCTTGAATAGTTGGCAGAAGAGGTCAGTAACCATTAATACGCCGGTGGCGGCAACGAAAATGGGAACCCCACAAATATTTGGCGTGAAATACAACGATGCTGAGCAGAGTGATATCTATTTGGGCTTTAAGTCACAACCTTATGATTACGCTGGAAAGTTCTTCCAAAACAACATTATGAACTTTGCTTTGGCTGGTAACTTCAATTCTCGTTTGAATTTGAACATCAGGGAAGACAAAGCTTGGACATATGGTATTCGTGGAGGTTATTCTCCTGCATACAAAGACATGCCAGGTACTTATACAATCAGTGCAGGAGTTAAAGCAAGGGCCACTGACAGCGCAATTATCGAAATCATTGATGAATTGGTGAGATATAAAAATGGTGGCATTACAGACGAGGAATTCAATTTTACCAAATCTGCTTTGATTGCGAGCGAATCATTGGAATACGAATCAATTGGACAGAAAGCAGGTTATATCCTTCAGATGGCCAATCGCAATTTGCCAATGGATTACGCTGACCAACAGTTAAAGGTACTTCAGTCGATCACCAAAGAGCAAATAAACACTTTGGCGAAAGAGGAAATGAATCTTGAAAACCTAACCGTTGTTGTAGCGGGCGATATCATTGATCTACAGCCTAAGTTAGACGCTTTAGGTATGGGCAAAATCCAAATGTTGGAGCCTACAGGGGCCGGTAAAATCAAGTATATGAAGCCCGGAACCACATCCTTGCCTCGTAAAAAAGTACAATACAATCCTCCGGCCGACTTGCGCAAGTAAGTCGTTCCCAAGGGTCATAAAACAAAAGAGGAAAGGGCAACCTTTCCTCTTTTGTTTTTATAGCCAACAAGCCCCCAAAAATGTATAAAATTTGTGGGCAACATCCCCAATAAATTCAACCAACCAACCCCGATTTTGGCGTTATTTGTATAATCGACTATTTTCATGGATGAACTAAACGAAAACACAGAAAGAATTATCTCAATCAACATTGAGGATGAAATGAAAACAGCCTACATCGACTATTCAATGTCGGTGATTGTTTCCAGGGCATTGCCAGACGTTAGAGATGGTTTAAAACCAGTTCACAGAAGGGTTTTATACGGAATGACGGACTTGGGGCTTGCCTCAAATCGTGCGCACAAGAAATCAGCCCGTATCGTAGGGGAAGTATTGGGTAAGTATCACCCACACGGTGATAGTTCAGTATACGACACGATGGTGCGTATGGCTCAGGACTGGAGCTTGCGTTATCCCTTTGTTGACGGACAGGGTAACTTCGGTTCAATAGACGGAGATCCACCGGCTGCGATGCGTTATACAGAGGCTCGTTTAAGGAAGATTGCGGAAGAGATGATGGTAGACATCGACAAGAACACTGTTGATTTCAGACCAAACTTTGATGAAAGCTTGCAAGAACCATCCGTAATGCCAGCAAAAATCCCTAACCTTTTGGTGAACGGAGCCAGCGGTATTGCTGTAGGTATGGCAACAAACATGGCGCCTCACAACTTAACTGAAGTGTGTGACGGTATCATTGCTTATATCGAAAATAAAGATATTGAGATTAGTGAATTGATGAATCACGTGAAGGGCCCCGATTTTCCAACTGGGGGTAGTATTTACGGGGTTGAGGGCATCAAAGACGCTTTTGAAACCGGTCGTGGCAGAATTGTAATGCGCGGTAAGGCGGAAATCGAAGTGACCTCAACCGGTAAGGAAATGATTATCATTACCGAGGTTCCTTATCAGGTTACGCCAACCCAAATTATCCTTAAAGCGGTTGATTTGATCAATGAAAAGTTGATTGATGGTATATCGGCTGTTCGCGATGAAAGTGGACGTCAGGGTATGCGCGTGGTATTCGAACTAAAAAGAGATGCGGTTCCAAACGTAATCTTGAACCAGTTATACAAATACACTCCATTGCAGAGCAGTTTCTCAGTGAATAACATTGCTTTGGTTGCAGGTCGTCCAGTAATGTTGAATCTGAAGGACATGATTAGGCATTTCGTGAATCACAGACACGAAATCGTGATGCGCAGAACCCAGTATTTATTGGACGAAGCGAAGAAACGTATCCATATTCTAGAAGGTTTGATTATCGCATTGGACAACCTGGATGCTGTTATCAAATTAATCCGTGAGAGCCGTACACCTGATGCCGCAAAAGAAGGTTTGATGTCGAATTTTGGTCTTTCTGAAATTCAATCTAAAGCCATTTTGGAAATGCGTTTACAGCGTTTGACAGGCCTTGAAATCGATAAGATCCGCGAAGAATACAATGGGGTATTGAAAGAGATCATGTATTACGAAAGTGTTTTGGCTAGTGAGGATTTGCGTATGGAAATCATCAAAACGGAAATCACTGAAGTAAAAGAGAAGTATGGCGATGCACGACGTACCAACATCGAATTTAGCGCTGGAGAATTCAATATCGAAGATTTGATTCCAAACGATGAAGTGGTTATTACCATTTCTCACATGGGTTATATCAAACGGACTTTGTTGAGTGAATACAAAGAACAGAATAGGGGTGGAAAAGGCTTGAGAGGTGTCGCTCACAGAGATGCAGATTTCGTAGAGCACTTGTTTATCGCATCAACACACAACTATTTGTTGCTATTCACCGAGCAGGGAAGATGTTTCTGGTTAAAGGTTTATGAGATTCCTGAGGGTCACAAAGCGACGAAGGGAAGGCCGATTCAGAATTTGATTAGTATTCCAAGTGATGATAAAGTAAAAGCCTACCTCAACGTAATCAACTTAAAGGATCCAGAATACTTGGAGAACACCTTCATTATTATGGTTACCAAAATGGGTGTGGTTAAAAAGACATCTTTGGAAGCATATAGTCGTCCTCGTACTAACGGTATCAATGCGATTACTGTGAGAGATGGAGATGAGTTGCTACAGGCCTGTTTAACCGATGGCGATAGCGAAGTTATCATCGCTAAGAGAAAAGGAAAAGCTATCCGATTCCCAGAAGCCAAAGTCCGTCCCATGGGTCGTACCGCAGCCGGTGTAAGAGGTGTTACCTTGGAATCAGCAGACGACGAGGTGATTGGCATGGTTTGTGTAAATCCAAGAAAGAGTGAAGCTACCATCCTGGTTTTAAGTGAAAAAGGATATGGGAAACGCACCGACCTGGAAGACTATCGCATTACAGGTAGGGGAGGAAAAGGCGTTAAAACCATCTCAATCACCGAAAAAACAGGAAGTCTAGTTGGAATCTTGTCGGTTACTGACGAAGATGGATTGATTATCATTTGTAAGAGTGGTATGACCATCAGAATGGCGATCGACAAATTGAGGGTTATGGGTAGGGCAACGCAAGGGGTTCGACTTATCAACTTAAAAGGAGCGGATTCCATCGCAGGCTTGGCCAAATCGCCAAAAGAAGAAGATGAGGAAGAAACCGAATTCATCGATGGCGAAACACCCGTGGTAATTGGCGGATCTGAAGAAAACAATACTGTGGAGGAAACTCCAACGGAAGAAAACGAAGCAGAAACAACAGATACCGATGAATAAAATCATGAAATCCACTCTAGGGTTGGCACTAACCCTGGGATTCGCCCAATGCTCTACAGCACAGATTAAAGCAGTTAACTCTGCCGAGTATGCATTAATGAGTAACACCGTTGAAGATTTAGTAATAGCCAAAGAGGAAATCGACAAGGCGAAATTGAATCCAAAAACAGCTGAACTGCCTAAAATGTACTTGGTAAGGGCAGATGTCTACTCAAGAATTGCTGGTGCAAAAGGAAATGAGCTATTAAACGGACTAACCGACAAAGCTGGTCTAGAAGCAACCATTTCGATGAACAAATTCTTCCAAAGCACTTTGCCAAAGAAGGACGATGATCTAGAAACTGCAATTGGATTGGCCGGAAATTCATTTGCTGCAGCATTTAACGAGTCTACACCGTATTTCAATTCTAAAGATTCATTGCGTTTTAATGAATTGTGTATTTATTACGGAGAATTGGTAGCGCTGTACGACAAATTGGATACTTCAATGTCGAACAACCTCGCAAACAACAAAATCACCAAGGCAAGTCTTATGGAAACTTATGCTCAGGTTGCATCGTTACATACCGATAAAGCTACGAGAATAAAGATTATTCAAGATCTTGTTGATCAAGGAAACGTGGTTCCTGCGTTGGTTGAGGGCTTAGGTCGTTCCTACATTTCAATGGGCGATACTGCAAAAGCTGAGGCTTGTATTCGCAAAGCTCTTGTAACGTCGAATAACGATGGAGCAATGTTCCAAGTGCTAGTAAATCACTTTGTGAGTATTGGCAAGGAAAAGCAGTTGTTTAATGATGTCGACAAGCAAATCGGAATCGACCCAACCAGCAGATTGTATTACACCAGGGCTTTCTTGTATGAATCGCAGGAAAAGTATGACCTAGCAATTGCTGACTACAAAAAGGCAATCGAGTTGGATGAATTCAATTACGATGCCAACTTCAACTTGGGGTTGGCTTTGATGAAATATGAAAGTCGTAAATTGTATGATAAGCGCAGTTCAGCTCAGGGCGCGAAACGTAAATTGGTTGAGCAGGAGTTAATTAACTTGTTTACTGATGCCAAAAAGTATTTGGAGCGCGCTTTGGACAATGTAGATTATTCAACTACGGATCAAATCAATATTTGTAAGGCATTAAAATCTGCTTGTTTGGAAATTAGCGATGCTTCAGGTGCAGAAAAATACGGACAGTTGGTGAAGAGCATGGAAGCAGATGCTGCTGGTAAATAATAAAAAGAGTAAATTAGGATAGGGTTTATCCGAATCCAATCATATCAAATAAGGTAATTAGGGAAGGTCATTGTTTATTCAGTGGCCTTTTCTTGTTTCCGTCAATTTAACATAATGTAAATTATGAAACTTTTAATTTACTGGATAACACCAGCGGAAATCTCTCATTCTACCCAAGATTTCCAATACGACGGGTCTTCCATATCCATCGCTTCTTGGGTAATCATCAAGGGGTGAAATGGGTCGATCATCACAGCAAGTTCCTCGGTAAACTTCTTACCAAGACTCTTCTCTACAGTACCTGGGTGCGGCCCGTGAGGAATCCCTTTGGGATGCAAAGAAATCATACCGCGTTCCACGTGTTTACGACTCATAAAATCACCGGCAACATAGTATAGTATTTCATCGGAGTCCACATTGCTATGATTGTAAGGGGCGGGAACAGACTGAGGATGATAATCATACATGCGCGGCACAAAGCTGCAAATCACAAAATTCCGACCTTCAAACGTCTGATGAATTGGTGGTGGCATATGCAAGCGACCGGTAATCGGTTCAAAATTGTGAATGCTAAAGGCATATGGGAACAGGTATCCATCCCAACCAACGGCGTCAAATGGATGCGTTGCGTAGGTATAAGGCCAAATCATGCCTTGCTTTTTGATCAATACTTCAAACTCGCCTGTCTCATCGTGGGTTTCCAAATTCGTGGGCAACTTGATATCCCTTTCACAATAAGGCGAATGCTCCATCAACTGTCCGCTTTTATTCATGTAACGATTGGGTGGGTGAATTGGCGTAGGCGACTCTACAAAGAATATGCGATTGTTTTCATCGTCAAAATGCAATTGATAAATTGTACCCCTAGGAATCACCAGGTAATCGCCGTATTCAAAGTCGATGTTTCCGTAAATGGTTTTAAGAATGCCCGTTCCTTCATGGATAAAAAGCACTTCATCCGCGTCTGAGTTCTTATAGAAATAATCAGAGAAGCCTTTGGTTGGTGCTGCGCTACCCATTTGCACATCTGAATTCATCAATAGCACTTTTCTACTTTTGATATAATCCGATTCCGGCTTTGTCTTGAAGGTTAAGAAGCTACGATGCTGCATATTCTTCTCAACCGCCACTTTGGGTTCTACGCTGTAGGGTTTTCCCATCGCTTTAACCAATGTTGGTGGGTGACAATGGTAAACCAATGAATAAATACTGCTAAAGCCTTCGGTACTCACCAATTCCTCGGAATATAACTCTCCATTGGGTTTGCGAAACTGGGTGTGACGCTTGGCAGGAATTTGTCCAGATCTATGATAAAATGGCATAATATTATTGTTAGGGTACGAAACTACTTAAAAGGAAGCGCTCATAAAAATGATGAAGGTCATAAACTTGGAATTCAATGTACTTAAATGTACTTTTGATTAATGTCACTGCCGAATAATCGTATAATGACTATGATTTGGGGAATTATTTTTTCTTCAATTATTTATTCTTGTACAAAATCAGAGAATATTGACATCAATAACAACAAACTACCCAAGTACAAGAGCATAAGCACATTACGAATTGAAAATTATGTACAGAGAATGTTCATTGATCTATTAGGCAGAGAATCAACCAATCAAGAACGAGACAGCTTTACAGCTCAATTAAAACGCGAGGATTTACACGATAGTTGCAGAACTCGTTTGGTGAGGACCCTTTTGTACGATACAACTTATCATGTGGGGGATTCCTCTTACCGACATGCATTTGCACAAAGAATTTATGATATTTCCAAAGCCAGATTCCTAGAAGGGGCATCAGATGTGGATATTAATATGTTCAAAGGTTTCTTAGATGAAGCCATTTATTTTGAGAGGATTCGCGAGGGAGGTGACTCTGTTTTAATTTATAAATGGTTTGACCAACGCAGACAATATTATGAATTATTAAATAGTAGAGGTGATTTTAAGAAAAACAAGATCGACTATCGTAAAATGGTTGAAACAATGATTCACAATAGTATTTATGACCAAATCAACATGAACAGTTTCAATTTTGTGAATGCGGCATTTGATAATGTTTTACTACGGAAGCCCAGCATTAATGAATTCAATAGAGCCTATGATATTATTCAAAGAAATACATCACAATCATTATTTGGACGGTGGGCATCTAATAAAAGTGAATTTTGTCAAGTCCTCACCGAGTCAGATGCCTTTCATGAAGGTCAGATTCGCTGGTTTTATTACGTCTTGGTTCAAAGAGAACCATCAACCGCAGAAGTATCGAAACTCTTCTTCCCTTTTATTAAGAATCATCGTATAGAAGAAATTATAGAAACTATTTTAATCACCGACGAATATGCGCAATTCGAATAAAGTCATTGGATTAATCCTTTTTGTCTTTGTAATTGTCAGTTGCAAGAAAGAACAGCACATTGGATACGGGTTGGAAAACACCAATGTTTATGAGGATAAGAGTCGCAAAACAAAGAAAAAGAACGACGCCGAATATATATCGATCCTCTATACCAACTTATATCAAACGCCAATTTCACCGAATCAGCTTTATAAAACCCAGAATGTATTGTATTCCATTGGCGATCAGGATGTGGCGAGTGAGATGTTATTGAGTAATTACTTTAATACCGGGAGTATTCAAATGCCAAGTAATGCATTGATGCGACAGGATATAGAGGCATTTGTTATCAATACTTACAAACGGTTTTATTTACGATACCCGAGTGAAGGTGAAAAGGCATTTTTCAAACAGTATATCCTTAAAAACAGTGCGGTGAGTGTTGAAATGGTGTATACCGCTTTTGCCACCAGTGATGAATATCAATATTATTAAGAAAAATCAATGAATCGAAAGAATTTTATAACCAAATCGGGTGTTGCGCTTGGCGGCGGAATCCTGGCTCCTTACATTCTGCCATCTGGTAGATTGTTTGCCAAATCAGGAAGTCAAAAAGCCGATCACGTGGTTTTGGTAATGTTTGCCGGCGGTGTACGTCAGCAAGAGAGTATTTTGGGGAGGTATTTGGAAGATAGCCAGGGTGTATCAGGTGCGGCAGGTAACATTATGCCCAACTTATTTGAAGGCGATGCCCCAACTAATAAAATCGCTTATGGAACAAGTGCTCCAGGGTTGCCAGATGGTTCTGTGCCCATCCCCAAATTGCTTAGTCAAAGTATGGAAAATTCGGGATTGTTGTTTCCGGAAGTCAAGGCACAAAGTGCCGGACATTATGTTGGATTAAATACTTTACTCACGGGCAATGTTGGCTACAGTCAAGGGCTTAAAGTCAGACCAGCCTACCCCACTATATTTGAATATTTGAGAAAACACGCAGGTTTTAAGGCTACGGACACCTGGTTTATTGCCAATGGAATCGGTAATTCTACGCCATTACTAAATTCTAGCAATCACAAGGATTACGGATTAAATTATGGAGCAAATATGTTTGCAGCACCTATGACTTTTAGTTCATCTGGAAAAGAAGTACTAGGAAATAGCAAAACATACAGTCGCACAGATTTGGAACCCATGTATTTCATGAAGAACTTCTTGGATCAGAGTTTTGCCCTCACCCAAGACCAAATTACTAGTATCAGCAATACGGATGAAGAAAGGACGCGAATTAAAGATTTTATAAAAAGTGTTTTTGAGAAACAGCAAGCTGGGCAATTGGCAGCGCCTCCAGTTGCTAACTCAGGTGATGCCAAAAATATCATGTACGCAGCAGAAGTTTTACGGGAATTCAAACCTAAAATGCTTGCAGTAAATATTTCAGGCGTTGATTCTTGTCATAGCAATTTCACTGGGTATCTTCAGAGTTTGCATAGGGCGGATCATATCACCGGCTGGTTATGGCAATACATTCAGAATAATATTCCTGAAATGAGTGGTAATACAATCATGATTGTAGCCCCTGAGTGCGGCCGAAATGAAACCCCGAACCCCATTTTAGACCAGAATGATTGGGTTTCCTATGATCATAGCGATGCAAATGCGCATCGCGTTTGGAGTTTAATGCTTGGAAAAGGTGTCCCTAATTTACGTGTTGGTGCTGCGGCCCAACCCGTTGGCAGACTAACCGATATCGCACCAACTATTGCCGATATCTTCGGAATTTTAGACCCCGTTACCAATGCCGGATTGATAGATCCATTGGCTAAAAGTCTTTACAATAGAATTTGATAGGAATATTATCAATGTTGAAATGTGATTTTATACATATTAGAATTATTGGTTTTATGAGACAAATGTGGTTTATGAGATTACTAACAGTAATTGTAATTGCACTTTTATCTGTCATTTCATCGTGTAATGACGATGGAGGTACTATTGAAAACCCATTTTCTAACGGCAAAGATACCATCGTTGTATTAAAAGACACTTGGAATTACCATACCATTCAGGGACTACATGCTGGTTTATTCAAACCCACCTGTGCCAATAGTGGCTGCCACGATGGGAATTTCGAACCTGATTTTAGAACCGTTGAAAGCAGTTATTACTCTTTGGTTCAGCAACCCGTAACTAAAAAAGACATAGCTGGGAGTTACCTAACTAGAGTCATACCGGAAAATGCAACCGGTAGCATGTTGCCCTATCGAATGAAGACAGATCTAAATGGCAATTCGGGAATAATGCCACTTTCGCTAGAGCCGACAAGCAAATATCCGATCGAAAAAGACAGTTGGGTAGCTCGAGTCAATGCTTGGATCAATGACGGAGCCAAAGACTGGCTAGGCAGAACCCCTACTACAATCGATTTCCCACCACAATTGCTTGGAGTACAGGTTTTACAAAATGGCATCCCACTTCCCCGCGCTGGAAAATACGAAGTTGCTAAGGCATCAGCAGGAAGTAATTTTGAATTATGGTTTTCACTGAGCGACGATAACACACCTGTAGGAAATCTCACCAATGCAACCATCAATTGGTCTACCGATCCCGCAAAATTCGATCCTACCAAAGAACAATCGTTAAAAAAGGGGATCAACAAAACGTTGAGTGGTTTATTCTCTAGCAATTGCGATTACCTCTGGTATTTCCCTTACGATGGGGCTATAAACATAAAATACGATGTCGTTTGGTTCAGAATTACCGTGAGCGATGCAAAAAACAAAGACTACACAATACCCAATATCAACAGTATGTTCTTTTTGAAAACCTATTGCGCGGTAAAATTCTATTAAGGCAATGAAAACTATCGTTAGACTCCTATTTTTAATCGTTGTGTTCTCTGGTTGCAAACCCGAGCGATTTTATACGGGCGATCCAAACCCTGTCATTTCAAAAGTGACACTAAATCAAACGTCGTTTAAGCAATTTACAGATACGGTGGTTATTGCTTTTGATTATGCGGATGGCGACGGGGACTTGGGTTTCGACAATGCCGATTCTCTTTCTTTGGAAATCAAGGATGTTCGTTTTGCCAAAGCCGATTTATACCATGTAAGACCACTTTCACCTGCTGGAACACAAGTAAATATTCATGGAACGATTAAAGTAACCTTAAAAAATGTGTTTTTACTTGGTTCAGGCACCTCAGAGACAACAAAATTCCAATTGCGAATAAAAGATCGCATGCAACACTGGAGCAACGCATTAGAAACAAAAACCATCTCTATAACTAAGTAATTGAAATTTGAGACTTAGGGTAAAACATATCACCTTGGCAATTGGCCTATTGATGTGCACCCTTCTGCATTCTCAAACAATAGTAAAGCAGCAAAATGGTAGATTACGGATCTGCAAAGGCAGCGTTACTGACTCAGACGCTGGCATGAATAAAAGTGACTACGATCACAATGAAAATACTACATTCGTCATCAGCGTTCCCGGTGCTAAATCTATCACACTGAAATTCTCAAGCTTTTGTACTGAGAAAGACAACGATGTCTTGCGAATATTTGATGGGAAAGATACCAATGCAACGCTGATTGGTAAATGGAGCGGCAATGCGGGCCCTGGAACCGTGGTTTCCAAAGACAGCTTCATTACACTTCATTTTAAATCGGATAAAAGTATTGCATGCAGTGGATGGAAGGCTCAGGTCATTATCACAATGATTACGCCATCGGCAGTAAAATTCTCACAACCAAGCCCAATAATACCTGCCCCCAATTGCAAAGATTCAATATTTCGATTCGTATTGGACCAGCCCATGCCATGCGATTCCTTTTTTCTTACGAACACAACATTAACCGGACCCAGTAGTCCGAGCATCAAACAGATTACAGCCATAAATTGTAGTAAGGGAATGACGC
>ENA-UPTJ01001184-UPTJ01001184.1-marine-metagenome-genome-assembly--contig:-NODE-1184-length-14443-cov-7.940992_pt1 | contig 14443 bp, 10 predicted proteins | sample MGYA00238168_ERZ767080 | MGnify/ENA primary metagenome ERZ767080 (study PRJEB28935, sample SAMN06266237) | marine metagenome | isolation source: Columbia River Estuary | place: USA:Columbia River... | reverse complement strand
CCATTGGCAGCATGTCCGCCGGGTCATGGGCGCGGTCTTGCAAGAGTCCGGTCAACGCGACACGGTGTGGGATGAGCACGCCGCGATCGCCAAAGCGATCGCCGCTGGTGATGTGGCGCAAGCGGAGACGTTGGTTGCCGGGCACGGCGAGCGCGCAGGCAACCTGATGGTGGAAAAGCTATCCATGGCCAGTGCGGCCTGACGCAGGAATCGATCCCAAACCGTTCATAACTTTAATCCGGAGACACGCATGAAACTAACCCCTGAGCAATTGGCCCAGTTTGACCGTGACGGTTATTTGTTTTTCCCAGGTCAATTCACGCCAGACGAGACACGCAAACTCACTGAAGCGGTGCCCGAGCTGTACAGCAAGCGCGAGGCCTATAACGTGCGTGAAAAAGGCAGTGATGCGGTGCGGACCAACTTTGCAGCGCACATGATCAGTGAGCCGTTTGCGCGCCTCGCGCGTCACCCCCGCATGATTGAGCCAGTTGAGTCGCTGTTTGGTGAGAAGCTGTACATGCACCAGTTCAAAATCAACGGCAAGATGGGCTTTGAGGGCGATGTGTGGCAGTGGCACCAGGACTATGGCACCTGGTTAAACGACGACATGATGCCGACTGAGCGCGCCATGAACGTGGCCATCTTTTTGGACGATGTAAACGACTTTAATGGCCCGCTGATGTTCATCCCCGGCAGCCACAAAAAGGGCGTTATCGATGCCAAGCACGACCTCACCACCACCAGCTACCCGTTGTGGACGGTTGATAACAACCTCATCCGCCAATTGGTTGACCGCGCTGGCGGCAAAGGCGGCTACGACGCAGACGGCCGTTACCAACCCCAGGGCATTGTCAGTCCGAAGGGGCCCGCAGGCTCGATGATTTTGTTCCACAGTTGCTTGGTGCATGCGTCTGGTTCAAACATGTCGCCATGGAACCGCGTTGCGGTTTATCTCAGTTTGTGCGCTGTGAGCAACCACATCCGACGCTTTAAGCGCCCCGAATACATTGCGCATCGGGACTTCACGCCCATTGCTTGTTTGCCTGACGACTGCTTGGTTAAAGATTACCCGGTGGACACGCCTTGGAAGAATGGCCTGCCAGCCAGCGCGCTCGAAACATCCCTCGATGTGATCGGTGCCGCTGAGGAGCAAACCGCATGAGCCTGCACCAACAGCTGCTGAAGCGCCAGGCCGACGGCAACCCGATTCGGGTGGGCCTCATTGGTGCGGGTAAGTTTGGGTCTATGTATTTGTCGCAAATTCCGCGAACGCCGGGGGTGCATTTGGTTGGCATTGCCGACTTGTCGCCCGCTGCGGCACGAACCAATTTGGCGCGTGTGGGCTGGGATGTGGCGCGCACAGAGGCGACCTCGTTGGATGCCGCCATCAAAAACGGTGACACCCACATCACGGAGGATTGGAAAGCCTTGGTCAGTCACCCTTCGATCGATGTGGTGGTGGAGTGCACGGGCCACCCCATCGCTGCTGTTGATCATTGTCTTGAGGCCTTTGCCCACGGCAAGCACGTGGTGAACGTGACGGTTGAGGCCGACGCTTTTTGTGGACCGCTGTTGGCGCGCAAAGCATCCGAAGCGGGCGTGGTTTACTCGTTGGCTTACGGCGATCAGCCCGCCATGATTTGCGACTTGGTCGATTGGGCGCGGACCTGTGGTTTTCCGGTTGTGGCTGCAGGCCGTGGCCATAAGTGGTTACCGCATTTCTGCAACAGCACACCTGAAACGGTGTGGGGCTATTACGGTTTAACGCCGGAGCAGGCGACGCGTGGTGGTTTGAATCCCAAAATGTTTAACAGTTTTTTGGATGGGTCTAAGCCTGCGATTGAAAGTACGGCCGTCTCAAACGCCACGGGCTTGCAGGTACCCAGCAATGGTCTGTTGTACCCGCCGGCCAGTGTGGAAGATATTCCCTACGTGACGCGTCCGATCAGCGAGGGGGGTGTGCTTGAGCAGAAAGGGATGGTCGAGGTCATCTCCAGCCTGGAGGCCGATGGCCGAAAGATTCCTTACGACATTCGCATGGGCGTTTGGGTGACTGTTGAGGCCGAGACCGATTACATCAAGAATTGTTTTGAGGAATACAACGCCCACACCGACCCCAGCGGCCGCTACTTCACGCTCTACAAGCGTTGGCATCTGATCGGTTTGGAGGTTGGTATGTCCGTGGCCAGTGTCGCGCTGCGCGGCGAGCCCACGGGCGTTGCCGTGGGCTGGAACGCCGACGTGGTGGCCACCGCAAAGCGAGATTTGAAGCCCGGTGATACGCTCGACGGCGAGGGTGGGTATACCGTTTGGGGCAAATTATTGCCCAGTCGCAAGTCGGTGCAGATGGGGGGCGTCCCGTTGGGACTGGCACATGATGTGAAGGTGATCCGCCCGGTACCTCAGGGGCAGGTGGTGACCTGGGCCGATGTCGCAATGGACACCACCACCCGTGCCTATCAATTGCGGATGGCGTTAGAGGCGCTTAAATAGCCAACGGGTCGACATCAATCGCCCAGCGAATGATGCCGCGCCCATGCGCCGTGGCACGCAAGGCGTGCAGGTCTTGTTGCCATTGCCCCAAGAACCGCTGAAGGGTGTTGCGGTTCCCGCACTCAACCAACAATTGGGCGCGTTCAACGTTGGCGATTCGGGCAATCGTGAGTGGGACGGCCGGGTAGAGGTCAACGCCCATCGCGTTGGCTAGGGCTTGACCGCTCTCGCGAGCCGTATTTAAAAACGCCTGCGCCGCTACTTGCGAGCGGGCATCCGCCCGAAGCAGGGCTTGTGCCGCAAATGGTGGCAGTGTTGCCGCTTCGCGCTCATTCAGCTCTTGCGTGGCAAACCCGGCGTAATCATGCGTGCGAAGGGCTGCGAACAAGGCGTGATCGGGGTGCCATGTTTGTACCCACATCTCAGCCCTTGAGCCAAAGCTGGCATCGCGCCCAGCGCGCCCAGCGGCTTGCATCAACAACGCGAACAAGCGCTCGGGCGCGCGGAAATCGCTCGCATACAAGCCACCATCCGGGTTAACGGCTGCGACCAAGGTGATGCGACGGAAATCGTGGCCTTTGGCCACCATCTGGGTACCCACCAGCACATCCCACTCGCCGTCATGCATCGCTGCTAAATGGGCATCGAGTTGCCCTTTGCCCTTTGCGGTGTCGGCGTCGAGCCGACCCACGCGCAACGGTTGACCGTCGGCTCGTGTGGCCGCTGACAACCGGTCTGCAACCAGTTCCTCAAGTTGCTCGGTGCCCCGGCCAACGGTTTGGATATCGACATTGCCACAAGAGGGGCAGGCGTGTGGTACCCGCTCTGTGAACCCACAGTGGTGGCAACGAAGGCTTCGATCGCGCTTGTGAAACACGCGAAAAGCGCTGCAGTTGGGGCAGTCGCTTTTCCATTGGCAAGCGCCACAGCTCAGCACTGGCGCGTAACCGCGCCGGTTGAGGAGCAGTAAACTTTGCTCACCGTTTTGTGCCCGTTCGGCAATTGCCTCAATCAGGGGAGCGGCCAATACGGTCTGTTTCGGCTGGCGTTGCATGTCCACCAACCGCAGGGTCGGCAGCGCCGCGCCACCCATCCGACTGGGCATGTTGAAGCGAACGTAGCGCCCTTGCTCTGCGGCGTACCAGGTTTCGAGGGCTGGGGTGGCAGAGCCCAAGATCACCCGGCATCCGCTCTTTGAGTGGGCGCGGTAGATGGCCAAGTCCCGAGCCGAATAGCGCGCACCTTCTTGGCTTTTGTAACTGGGGTCGTGCTCTTCGTCAACGACGATCAGCTGAAGGTGCGGCAAACTGGCGAACACCGCCATGCGGGTGCCCAGCACCACTCGCGCGTGGCCGAGGTGGGCGCTTAGCCAACTCTGAAGGCGCTGCGCTGGGGTCAACCCACTGTGCATGGACACCACTTGTTCGTCACCAAAGCGGGCAAAAAACCGCGCCTCGAGTTGTGGGGTCAGGTTGATTTCGGGCACCAAGACCAAAATCTGCGCTTGCGGGTGATCCGCCAAGCACTGCGCGGCGACCTGTAAATACACCTCCGTTTTGCCACTACCTGTGGCGCCGAATAGCAGCACAGGCTTGGTTGCCGTGGCAATGCCGGTCAGTGCGGCGATCTGCTCGGGGCTGGCTTCGGGGACGTTTTCTTTGCTGGGCTCAGACGCAACGCGGGCTTTGGCTCGCTGTTTGCCATTTCGGGTAAGGCGGCGGGTGAGTTGCGTGGGATCGAGTTTCTTCAGGTCGGGAGGTAAGGCCGCAAGCGCCACCTCCCCAAGACTGCGTTGGTAGTACTTGGCAGTGAAGCGAATCAGGTCGAGCCAATCAGGACCCAGCGGCGGCATGTCACCCAAGTGGGCGGTGATCGGTTTGACTGCGGTGGCATTGACGGCGGCTGGACATTCGGTGTCGCATGCCGAGACGATCCCCAGGGTGTCACGCTTGCCTAGGGGCACTCGCACCAATGCCCCCACTGGAAGTGCCTGCTCACTGCGGTAGGTGAGGGCGTGCCCCACATTGCTATGGGCCGGTGTAGCGACGATTACCGCGGGCCAGAATGACATCTCTTAGCGTTCGTTTTTAATGTTCAAATTTAGAAATTAAGCTAAGTCCTTGATTTGGAACGAGCTCCAAAGATGTCCAGAATTTCTGTGGATAACTTTGTTGATAGATTGTCAAAACCCTCGCTTCACCGATTAAAAACAAGCATTTCTTTAATTTGCCTAAATATTAAGCAGATTAAAAACGCATAAAAATCAATGAGTTATGAATTTTTGCCCCTGAATTAAGCCAAAAAGCTTCTGCGCGTCCATGAAAAGGGTTGTTTGGCAGTTTTGTGCACAAGTCAGCTAGGGAGAACCCTAAATTTGTCAAGGAAAATCGGTTTTATTTTTGCCGCATCGCCTTTGAGTGGCTGTGGACGGCCTCCACCAACACGGCGACATTTTCGGGGGGAGTGAACTGGCTGATGCCGTGGCCGAGGTTGAAAATGTGGGTTGGACCTTTGCCGTCCCCTTGGTGTGGCTGACCAAAACTGTCGAGTACCGCCTTGGCCTGTTCGGTCACTTGCTCTGGGGATGCGAACAGCACATTGGGGTCCAGGTTGCCCTGGAGTGCGTGGGTGGCACCCAACTGTGCACGGGCCTTCGCCAGGTTGACCGACCAGTCCATGCCTAAAACGTTGCAGTCAAGACTTTGCATCTCAGACATCCACAAACCGCCCCCCTTCGTGAACACGATGCTGGGGATCGTTTCACCGTTGAAGGTCTTGTGGATTTTCGACAGGACGCGCTGCGTGTAGGCCAAGCTGAAGGACTTGAACTCTGCATCGGCCAAGACACCGCCCCAGCTGTCAAAGATCATGACGGCTTGGGCGCCTGCCTCGATTTGGGCATTCAGGTAGGCGGCAACCGAGTCGGCGTTGATGGTGAGGATGCGGTGCATGAGGTCAGGGCGCTGGTACATGAGCGTTTTGACCAAGCGGTAGTCGCTGGAGCCAGCGCCTTCCACCATGTAGCAACCCAATGTCCAGGGGCTGCCGGAGAATCCGATGAGCGGTACGCGGCCGTTCAGCGCCTTGCGGATTGAGGTGACCGCATCGAACACATATTGCAGTTTGGCCATATCCGGCACTTCAAGCGCGCTGACAGCGGCCTCGTCGCGAACGACTTTTGCAAATTTGGGGCCTTCGCCAATGGCAAAGCTGAGGCCCAGACCCATCGCGTCTGGGACGGTCAGAATGTCTGAAAAAAGGATGGCCGCATCCAGTGGAAAGCGCTCGAGCGGCTGCAGCGTAACTTCCGTTGCGAAGTCGGTGTTGGTCGCCAGGCCCATGAAACTACCCGCCTTTGCGCGCGTCTCACGGTACTCAGCGAGGTAGCGACCAGCCTGGCGCATGAGCCAAACGGGGGTGTGTGCAGTTGATTCGCGCAGACAAGCGCGCAGAAATGTGTCGTTTTGGAGTGGTGCAAACATGGTGTTGATTGTCGCAGTTTCTGCGCGCACGAAAGTGGCGTTAAGGTGTTTGGGTGCGGTTGGCGTTGGGCAAGCCTGCCAATGCGTCGCGAACGTCATTGGGTGTGATGATTTCGCTGAGGACGAGCGGCGCAGCGCCTGGCACATAAAGCGCGTAGGTTGGCACCCCGTTGCGCCCGAGTGTGTTGAGCGCCTCGGTGATGTCGGGGTTTCGACGCGTCCAATCCGCCTGCAGTGTCAGCACCCCTTTTTCGGCAAAAGCATCCAACACGCTTTGTGTGGTCAAGGTGGTGGCTTTGTTGACTTGGCATGTCACACACCACGCAGCAGTGAAATCAACAAAAACGGGCTGTCCCTTTGCCAGGTGTGCAGCCACCGCTGTCGCGGACCAAGGCTGCCAGCTTGCAGGGCTCGCGCTGGATGACGGCGCACTGGCGAAATCAGCCGTTGCGTTACCGCTGTGGACCATCGGGCTGCTGAGCAGCCACGTCGCCAGGATGAACATCACAACGCCAATGCCTCGAGTGACCATGCGTGTGGTCCGCGTCGCCACCTGTGCCCACGCCCAAATGAGCCATGCGACAGACAACAGCCAGAGCATCAAGGCGGACGCACTGTTGATGCTGGTTTGTTGACCAAATACCCAAAGCAGCCAAACGACCGTGGCCATCATCGGGAAGGCCATCAGTTGTTTGAAGGTCACCATCCAAGGACCGGGGCGGGGCAATTGCTGCGCCACGGCTGGGACCCAACTGGCGAGCAGATAGGGGCTGGCCATACCCAAGCCAACGGCCACAAAAATGGCCAAACCCTGTGCCGTAGGCAGCGCAATCGCCAAGCCAAGAGATGCGCCCATGAACGGCGCTGTGCATGGGGATGCGACAGCGGTGGCCAATACCCCTGACAAAAAGGCGTCGACGGTGGCGTTTTTTGATCGTGCAGTCGCCACGCTTTGGGGCAACCAGTTGCCCAATTCAAACAACCCAAACAAGTTGAGCGCGATGACGGTGAACAAGGTTGCCAAGCCACCAACGAGCCACGGGTTTTGCAGTTGGAACCCCCACCCCAAAAGATCGCCTGCCTCGCGCAGCGCGAGCAGCGCCGAGCCCAGCAGTGCGAACGACAAGACCACGCCCGCCGTGTAAGCCAAACCGTTTTGACGGTGTTTGGTCATATCCGCGCTCTTGCCGTCGGCAAAGGCCAAAACCTTGAGGGCCAGCACTGGAAACACGCATGGCATGAGGTTGAGCAGCGCACCGCCTAAAAAAGCCCCGGCCAGGGCGATTAACCACCCGCTGATGCCCTGTTGGTTGCTGGCGTTGTTCGACGTTGTTCCAGTACCAACGCCCGATTCAGCCAAGGCCGCAGCAAGCGCGGGGCTGATGTCGGCTGGTTTGGCGGCGGGCGGCCAATCGCCCTCAAACGTAACCGTCGCCAAGATACCTTTTTCAGATTGAACGCCGTCAGGGGTGCCCGCAGGCGCAATGACCACCTGGAAGGCGCGCGGCGCTTCGCTGCGATACGGGTTCAGCGGCGTTGCGGCTTGCCAATTGCCTGTCTGCTTGTCGGTCCACGCTGAGGTCCAAGGACCACCGGGTGCGATTAAACCGGTGGTTTCAGGGTAAAGCTCGAGCGCCTTGCCTTGCCAGCTGGTCGGCAGGCCGGTGAGCGCCCAACGCAGGTGGCTCGCGTCATCAGCGCTGACATGAGCCCGCGCGTCCAGGCCGACTAAGGCCTCTGGAACCCGGGCCAAAGCGTCTTCAAATAGCCCGCTGTGTGCGGTAAGCGGTGAAGCCCCGCCTGTGTCGCTTGCAAAGGGGATCGTCAATTCAAATGACGCATCCTCGGGGATACATTCGGTTTTGCAGGCCAGCCAGCTGGCAGCAAGCTTGACGGTCGCTGAGCCATTAACGCGGTCAAACGGCCCCATGGTGATGGCGGTAGGCAGTAAGACGGTGCCATCAAAACCATAGTTGGCCAACGGTCCCAGCGCAAACTTTTTTGGGGTTGGCCAACTGACAGCCCCCGCCGACCAACCATCGGGTAATTGCCATTTGAGCTCAGTTGGTAACCCAGAGTCACCACTGTTTTTCCAGTAGGTGTGCCAGTGTGGTTCGTGCCGAATGCGCAAGCCAAGCCACAGCGTCTTTCCGGCGCTCATGCCATCGGGTGCCCACGCCAAGAGCTGTGCTTGGGTTTGGGTGCTGCTGACAGCGGGTGACGTGACGACACCATCGGATCGGGGTGCGGCCGCGGCTTTGCCGCTTATGCCCAAGGCATCCAATGCATTGAAACTGGTCGTTTGCGCGTGCGCACTGGGCCACGAAAAACCGGCACACAGCGCGACAAGTACCCCCGCCGTGATGTGGCAGCGTGTGAACGATAGGAGGCGTTGTAGCGACATAAGGGGAGACCGTCTTTCAGCGTGGTGATGCAGTGTCGGAGTCTGGTCAGGTGCCATAGTTCCGACACCACTATTATCCGGCGCTCAGGCTGGCTACACTTGGCACATGTCAGAAGTCACTCCTCATTTCATTCGACACGGCCAGTGGGCGGATCTGTCGTCGCCCGCATTAGCCGCACTTGACCGCGATCGCTTGATTGCCGTGTTGCCCGTTGGCGCGACTGAGCAGCATGGTCCGCATTTGCCGCTGTCCGTCGACAGTGATTTGGCGGAGGCGGTATTGGGGCGCGCGCTCCAGATTTCAGCCGCCGAGAACATTCGCCCATCGGTGTTGGCGTTACCACTGCTACCGGTTGGTTTTAGCCCTGAACACGTGCGGTTCGCAGGCACTTTGACCTTATCGAGTGAGACGCTGATCCGCCTCTGGACTGACATTGGTGAATCGGTGCATGCCAGTGGCGTTAAGCAGTTGGTGATACTGAACGCGCACGGTGGTCAGGTGGGGGCGCTCGACTTGGTGGCGCGCGATTTGCGGAACCGTTTAGGGATGTTGGTGGTCAGTGTCAGTTGGTTTAACTTGCCGCTGGGTCCTGATGTCGATGGCCTGTTCGATAGCCATGAGCACCGGTTTGGCATCCACGCCGGCGACATCGAAACATCCATGATGTTGGCCATCTCACCCGATCGTGTTGACATGTCGCGTGCTGACAACTTTGGCTCGACTTCGCAGGACCGCGCCCAAACCACGCGGGTTCTCGGTAATGGCAAGAGTGCCAAGTTGGCGTGGCAAATGCAAGACCTCAACCCCAGTGGTGCGGTGGGTCATGCGGCGCTGGCAACCGCTGAAAAAGGCCATCGCGTGATCGAGGCTGCGGCACGTTCATTGGTTGATTTGTTCGTTGAGATCGACGGTTTACCGACCACAACCTTGCGCCGTTAGGCGAAAGTGAACAGCGCGGTATCGCTTTGCGGATCCAGGTGCGGCGTCGCATTGAACCCCGATAACCGCAAGCCGCTTGGTGTGACGTTGAATGTGGTGACAGCAGTGTTGTGAATTTGGTAGTTGATGTCCACCGTCTTGCGATCGGGCGTCTCCAACACCGCGCCGACCACCGTTGATATCGGGCCGCCGCTGGTCACGACCAGAACCCGGTTGTGATGGTGATCGGCTTGAATTTCCGCCATCACGGCCAGTACACCAGTCCGGAACTTGGCGTATGTGCCCATACCGGCTGGCTCGATTTCTGCGGCCATCCAAGCCTCTAGCCCGTTCCGTAACAGACGGAAATACGCCTTGTAATCGGATGCCGCGACGGGAGGCAGGTCATGCGCTGCTTGGTAGGCCGTAACGATTGCGTTGCCATCAAATTCATTGAGGCCGGGACGGCAGTGAACCGGTAACGCTGTTGCCTTGAGGTGGCGCTGAATACCCGCCCAAGTCTCTAAATGCCGCGTCAGGCTGCCGTGGTAAACCACGTCAAAAGGCGAACCCTGCGTTGCGTAGTAGGCCCCCAATCGCTCACTTTGAAGGTGTCCGCGGTCACTGAGTTGGTCGTAATTGGCGGCGCCGAATGAGGCCTGTCCGTGGCGTGCGAGTGTGAGGGTTCCCATGACCCTATTGTTGGCTGGCCAGTCGATTCTTAGCAACATAAACGGTGACAACCACCGCCATCGCAAATGAGATCGTGACCCATGACCACTGCTCGTTTAGCAACGGTATTGAGACCAAAATACCCATGAAGGGTTGCAGAGACTGCACCTGACTGACGCCCATGACCCCGCCGAGTACCAAGCCGCGGTACCACGCAAAAAAGCCAATCCACATTGAAAACAACGCAACGTATCCGAGTGCAACCCAAGAAACAAGCGGCATATCGTTGGTGGGCGCGGTTTGCCACGCACCGATGGTGGTCAAAGGGAGACTGATGACCAGTGCCCAGCTGATGACGGTTTCTGAGCGGTGACGCGATGCCAAAGCGGCGCCGCTTGTGTAGCCGATCGCACCGAGAATAACGGCACCTAGCAACAAGAAATCGGCGAAAGTCAGGCCCGCGCTGTTGGCAGTCGTCGTGTCGTGGCCACGCCATAAAGTGAACCCAATGACCAAGGCGCAACCGGCGATGCTGGCGAGCCAAAAAGACACGGGCGGTCGCCGTCGATACACGATGGCGCCGCATACAGCGGTTGCGAGCGGCATTAATCCCAGCACGACACTGGCGTGTGTGCCGTCGACGTATCGCATCGCGTTACTTGTCAGAAGTGGAAAACCGAAGACAACGCCACATGCCGTCACCACCAGCAAGAGCCAGTCATTGCCTTTGGGCATCGCTGGGCGGACCCAAGCGAGCCACAAAAGACTCAGCGTACCGGCAATCGCTGCCCGCGCGAAAGCCACGAATTGAGCGCTCATGAGCGGTTCAGCCTCGGTGCCCACTGCCAATTTCGTAACGGGCAAGGTGGCTGAAAAAATAGCGACGCCGATGACGCCAAGCAGGTACCCCTTCAGCTCGTTTCGACGATTCGTCTCGGCTGTTCCAAACTCGGCGTTATCAGTGGTGTTCATTTAGAGGAATGGTTTGAGCATCCATAGCGCCGTCAGGCAAAGAACGCTTGCCATGGTTTGGTTGAACGTTTTGAGCCGTCGTCCCTGGCGCAACCATTGGCGCAGCGAAGCGCCGACCCAAGCGTAAAGCAGGTTGCTGAAGAAGGCGAAAGCCATCATGGTGGGCAGCACCACTGCAAAGCGTTCAGCCGTCGCGGCTGGGCCGGTCAGCCAACCTGCCACAATGCTTAACGAAAGCATCCATGCCTTGATGTTGACGAATTGCAAGGCGACGCCGTTCACGAAACCAATGCGCACGTGGTTTTCTTGATCCAGTGCGTCTGCGGGCATCGCTGGCGCCGTGGCAAGCCGTTTGGCTAACCACAGCAGGTAACCAGTTCCGGCAAGCGCGACCCCAAGCCGAGCGGTTTCAGCCTGCGCCAAAACGGCGCTGACGCCCAAAACGCTCAATGTCAGCAACAGGCCCCAGCCGAACGGCACTGACACCACGAATGGCAGCGCGTGACGCAAGCCGCCTTGGGCCCCCATGGTGGCCGAAAGGGCGGTGTTGGGGCCGGGGGTAAACGAGACGGCCAGTCCCAGTAACAGCAGTGCGGTGTATTCGGTGAGTGCCATGCGTGCGAGGGTGTTTTGAATCAGCCGCCCAGCGCTTCAAGGCGCTCGAGTGCCGCCAGCAGCGCGTCGTCAATTTCAGTCAGTCGTTGAGTGAGTTGCGTCGCCAGTGCCAAATCGCTTGCAAACAGCGCCCCGTTATCGAGCTTGGCTGTGGCGTTGCTGTGTTCGGCCTCAAGCGCGGCGATGGCAGCAGGCAAGCTGTCCAATTCACGCTGCTCTTTATAAGAAAGTTTCCGCTTTTGGCTCGTGTTCGCCGACGTCGACGTCGACGTCACGGCAGGGTCTGCCGAGGGCTCGTTTGTTTTGGCTTTTGACGTCTCTTTGCCATCCCCCGCACTGTGGCGGGTTTCAGCCCACTGCGCCGCGCGTTCGGACTGGGTGATCCAGTCTTGAACGCTACCCTCATACTCCCGCCATTGACCCGGACCTTCGTTAACGATGGTGCTGGTGACGACGTTGTCCAAAAACGCCCGGTCATGGCTGACCAAGAAAACAGTACCTTTAAATTGAGCCAACACGTCCTCTAATAAATCAAGGGTGTCGATATCAAGGTCGTTGGTCGGCTCATCGAGCACCAGTACGTTGGCGGGCTTTGCAAAAAGCCGAGCCAGCAGAAGGCGGTTGCGTTCGCCGCCCGACAAGGTGCGAACGGGGGCATTGGCCCTCGCCGGTGAAAACAGAAAGTCGCTGAGGTAGCTCTTGACGTGGGTTTTCCGCCCATTGACTTCGACCCACTCGCTGCCTGGGCTGATGGTGTCTTCCAAGGTGGCGTTGAGGTCGATTTGATCGCGCATTTGATCGAAGTAGGCCACCTCCAACTGCGTTCCTAAGCGGACCTTGCCAGCGTCTGCTGCGAGCTGGCCCAAGATGATCTTGAGCAAGGTGGTCTTACCGGCGCCGTTGGGGCCGATGATCCCGACTTTGTCGCCACGCAAAATCGTGATGTTGAAGTTATCAACGATGGTCCGCTCGGCCGAACCCGCGCCAAAGCGCTTGGATACACCTTCGAGTTCCGCCACGATTTTGCCGCTGCTTTGTGCGCTTGAAATATCCAATCGAACCCGACCCACTACATCGCGGCGTGAGGAGCGCGCAGAGCGCAAATCTTGCAGGCGGCTGATGCGGCTTTGGCTGCGTGTTCGTCGGGCTTCAACACCCTTGCGTACCCAGACCTCCTCTTGCGCCAAAAGCTTATCCGCCTTTGCGTTGATGACCGCTTCTTGTGCCAACTGTTCTTCTTTTTGCAGGCCGTAGGCTTCGAAATTACCCGGGTAGCTGAGTAATTTGCCGCGGTCGAGTTCGACAATGCGAGTCACCACGCGGTTCAAAAACGCGCGATCGTGGCTGATTGTGACGACGCTGCCTTTAAAACCAATCAGCAGCTCTTCGAGCCACACGATTGCGTCCATATCGAGGTGGTTGGTTGGCTCATCGAGCAGCAAAACGTCCGGGCGGCTGACCAGTGCTTGCGCGAGGGCAACCCGCTTTCGCATGCCGCCGGAGAGCTCGCCAACCGAGCGGGTTGGATCAAGGCGAAGGCGCTGCAGCGTCTCCTCCACCCGCTGCTCCCAATTCCAGCCGTCCATTGACTCAATGATGGTTTGCAGCGCATCGAGGTCGGCATCTGCGTCGCCGCTCAAATACCGATCGCGCGCGTCAATGACCGTTTTAAGCCCGACGCTTGCTGATTCAAAAATGGTGTGTGCTGTATCCAGTACAGGCTCCTGAGCAACATAGGCAACGCGCACGCCGAGTTGTCGCTGTACCTCACCGTCATCAGGGCGTTCCATGTCAGCAAGGATCTTGAGCATGGACGACTTGCCCGTACCGTTGCGGCCAATGAGGCCAATGCGCTCCTGTGGCTCCAGCGAGAAGTCGCAATGATCGAGGAGCGCCACATGCCCGTAGGCAAGGAAGGCTTGGTTGAGAGAGATGAGTGCCATGTATTGAGGAGAGCAATGGGGTGGGCGGCGCACGCCAGCGGACCGCGCCAACCCTTTTATAAGAGAAGCCAGTAGTGTCCACGATCTTTGATCGCTTTCGGTGAGGTATACGAAACGCGGTCGGGCGGCCGACATGGGAGAGTGGGCATCTCTAAAAATCTTTTTGCAAGCAGTCTGTCAAGGCAGATGAAACTGAGATACACTGGCGGGCTTCGCTGCTGAAACAGTAGCGAAGGACGCACAACCCGAAAAGACGGGTAGAGCGCCGCGAAGTGTTTAAAGCATGATGCGGCAAGAAAAATATTCAAAAATATTTTTCTAGAGTTCAAAAAAGTGTGTCATAATCGAGGGCTTCGCTGATCGCGGCGGGGTTTGAAAACAGAGGGTGGTTGAGTGGATGCCGAGAGGTTTCTGCGGGGTCATCTGAAGTAGTTGGTTCATTAACAAACTACAGCCGATAAGTGTGGGCGTTTGAAGTTGGTCAAGTACTGACAGTTCTTCGGAACACAAACGCTCATTAACAGTAAAGATTGAAGATCATCTTCAATTCCGTTTTTAATGAGTGGCTAGTTGGGTTGTGCGCTTAGGCGTGCAGTTGGCTAGCAAAAAATTTCAAGATCGAACTAAAGAGTTTGATCCTGGCTCAGATTGAACGCTGGCGGTATGCTTTACACATGCAAGTCGAACGGCAGCATAGGTGCTTGCACCTGATGGCGAGTGGCGAACGGGTGAGTAATGCATCGGAACGTGCCCAGTCGTGGGGGATAACGCAGCGAAAGCTGTGCTAATACCGCATACGATCTATGGATGAAAGCGGGGGACCGTAAGGCCTCGCGCGATTGGAGCGGCCGATGTTAGATTAGGTAGTTGGTGGGGTAAAGGCTCACCAAGCCAACGATCTGTAGCTGGTCTGAGAGGACGACCAGCCACACTGGAACTG
>ENA-UPTJ01001181-UPTJ01001181.1-marine-metagenome-genome-assembly--contig:-NODE-1181-length-14447-cov-4.670789_pt1 | contig 14447 bp, 10 predicted proteins | sample MGYA00238168_ERZ767080 | MGnify/ENA primary metagenome ERZ767080 (study PRJEB28935, sample SAMN06266237) | marine metagenome | isolation source: Columbia River Estuary | place: USA:Columbia River... | reverse complement strand
TAAGTAAAAATGGAGTTGATATTATTATAAGTAAACATTTAGAAAATAATTTAATTCCTACTGATGAATTTTTACCTACTTTATATGATACTCACTTTAGACAAGATATAATTAATTTATTAGAAAAAAATGATAAACGTAAACTAAATGCATTCGCAACTACTATAGATTATGTAATTCAAAAAAATAATAAATCTCAGACAGAAAATATACATTTATTACCTGTCGTTGAAAATACAAAATTTACAATCAATATTATGGATAAACAATACACACCCCTCCATCCAGAATTATACCAATACTGGGATGACACTTCTTCTTGGCACAAAAAATTCTTAGTTCCCGGCATGATTAAAAAAGAATGGGATCTATTTGTTGATGAAGAATTAGATAGTGTTTTTTCTTACCCTCTTTTTACTAAAGATTTTTGTAATAAACTTATAGAAGAAGCAGAACATGCTAAGGTATGGACTTATGCGCGTCATGAGTTTTATCCAACAACTGATTTTGTATTAACTGAAATTGGGTTTGATAAAATATATTACGATTTACTTTGGGAATTTGTTATGCCTATGGCAATACATAAATTCGGATTAGAAGGTAAAGGTTGGGATCAATTAGCTGCTGAAAACTTTTTAGCACGTTATTCTCCCGATACACAAGGTCATTTAAGTATCCATCATGATAATGCACATATCACTGCTTTAGTAAATTTATCATCTACTGATGATTATGTAGGTGGCGGAACTTGGTTTTGGCGACAAAAGAAATTATCAAGACCTCCACAAGGGTATGTTACTGTTCACCCAGGAAATATTACACACAAACACGGTGCTCGTCCAATTATGGGCGGCAAACGATATATAATTGTTTCATTTATGAAAAATAAAGAATATTAATATGAGTATTATACAAGACAAACCAGTTAAAATTACTGATGAAGAGTTGCAAGAACTTAAGCAATTACAGCAAAATAAGCAAGATTTAATTTTTGCTTTAGGTGAATTAGAATACGAAAAATTGCGTTTAGATACGCAAAAACAAATACTAGAAGCGCAATTTAGTAAAGTTGCCCAAATGGAATTTGAATTATCCCAACGTATATCTGAAAGATATGGAGATAACAAAATAGATTTAAAAACTGGTAATTTAGAATCAATTATCGCTTAGTTTTGAATGTTTTTTATATATTTATCGTTGATAAAATACTATTAAAACATGGCTGAAACTTTATTATCTCCAGGGGTATTGACTCGCGAAAACGATCAATCCCAAATAACTTCAGGTCCTATTTCCGTTGGCGCTGCTATTGTAGGTCCAACTGTTAAAGGTCCAGTTCAAATCCCAACGTTAGTAACTACGTACTCTGATTACAAAAATAAATTCGGAGCGGCATTTATTAGTGGTGGTGTAACTTTAGAATATTTAACTTCTATTGCTGCGTATAACTACTTTCAACAAGGTGGTGAATCTCTATTAGTAGCAAGAGTAGTGTCTGGCTCAACAGCAGCATATACTCCATCTGTAACTACACAAATTACTAATTTAGGTGGTACTGGTCCTTCATTTGTTCTTGAGACACTTTCAGAAGGTGTTATTATGAACAATAATGGTCCATTATTATCAGGTGGTGCTTTAGCAAGTGGTTCAGTTGATAATGTTCGTTGGGAAATAACAAATGTTAACACAGGTAGTGGTACATTTAATATGATAATTCGCCAAGGTAACGATACACAAAATCAAAAATTAGTAGTTGAAACTTGGTTAAATCTTTCATTAGATCCAAATTCACCTAACTTTATTGAATATGTAATTGGTAACCAAGTAAAAAACTTAACTACCGATGCTGACCAAAACTTAGTAATTCAAGTTACTGGTTCTTATGTTAACCAAAGTAGATATGTTCGTGTTTCTAACGTTCCAAATCCTACACCAAATTATTTACAAAACAATGGTGCATTTACTCCTGCTTATACAGCTTCTTTACCTCAAGTAGGTTCAGGATCTGAAGGTGGAGCTTTTGCAAGTGCTTCTGGTGCTTTGTTTGGTAATGGTAGTGCTGGTTCTACAGGATTAAAAATGTTTACTCAAATCGATTCTATTAATATTCAAGGTTTATCTGGTAGTGACTACAGTAATGTAGTAAATTTACTATCAAATCAAGATGAATTTGATTATTCTTGGGTTGCTTTACCAGGTGTTAATACACAAAATGCTTCTGGAGTTATAAGTACATTAATGGCAAATTGTGAAAACAGAGGTGATTGTATGGCTATTGTTGATATGGTAAACTACGGTGCTCCACTTTCAACAGTTAATGGTGCTGCAAACAACTATGATTCTTCATATGGTGCTACTTATTGGCCTTGGGTTCAAGTATTATCTCAAGAAACTGGCAAATTAGTATTTGTTCCTGCTTCAACTATCATGACTGGTGTTTATGCTTATAATGATAAAGTAGCTGAAACTTGGTTTGCACCAGCTGGTTTTAACCGCGGTGGATTATCAGGTGTAATTCAAGCAGAAAGAAAATTATCTCCTTCAGATCGTGATAGTTTATATATTAACAAAGTAAACCCAATCGCAACGTTCCCAGGACAGGGTGTAGTAGCATTTGGTCAAAAGACATTACAATCAAAAGCATCAGCTCTTGACCGTGTAAATGTTCGTCGTTTGTTAATTACATTAAAAAGATACATTGGTAATATTGCTGATAATTTAGTATTCGAACAAAATACAGCTACTACAAGAAATAAATTCTTAAATCAAGTTAACCCTTATTTAGAGACAGTTCAACAAAAGCAAGGTTTATTTGCTTATAAAGTAGTAATGGACGAATCAAACAACACAGCAGAAACTATTGATAGAAATCAGTTAGTAGGTGCTATTTATTTACAACCAACTAAGACAGCTGAATTTATTATCTTAGATTTCAATATTACACCAACTGGAGTTCAATTCGGTTAAGAAAAATAGATTAACAATATTTATATAAAACACAGAGTAAAATGGCAGTATTAAACCCGAACGAAATCATGTTCACAGCATTCGAACCTAAAGTTCAGAATCGCTTTATATTATATGTTGACGGTATTCCCGCTTATTTAATTAAAAAAGCTTCTGCTCCTGGATTTGAAGCTGGTGAAATCATATTAGATCATATGAACGTTTACCGTAAAGTAAAAGGTAAAGTTCGTTGGAATGATATGACTTTAGCTCTTTACGATCCTGTAGTTCCTTCTGGAGCTCAAGCAATAATGGAGTGGGCACGTTTAGCACACGAATCAGTAACTGGTCGTGATGGTTATTCAGATTTTTATAAAAAGGATTTAACATTAGACATCATGGGTCCAGTAGGAGATATCGTTTCTGAATGGATTATCAAGGGTGCTTATGTTAAAACAGCAACGTTTGGTGATTATGATTGGACAGCAGATGCTGCAATTGAATTATCAGTAACAATTGCTATGGATTATTGTATATTGAATTTCTAATAATAACAAATAATAAAGAATTGAGCGTTAAAGAAATTTAACGCTTTTTTTCTGCTTTTTTTTGTATTATATATATTTATATCAAACAATAACGTTATAAATTTATGGAACAAAATTATGTTACAAATGTAGGTCAACAAGAACCTAAATTCAAATTCCCAACCGAAATCGTTGAATTGCCTTCTAAAGGATTATTATATCCAGAAGAAAATCCATTAGCTAGTGGGAAAGTAGAAATAAAATATATGACCGCTAAGGAAGAAGATATTTTATCAAACCAAAACTACCTTAGACAAGGTACAGTAATTGATAAATTACTTCAATCATTAATTGTAACTAAAATCAATTACAACGACTTGTTAATTGGCGATAAAAACGCTATATTAATTGCTGCTCGTATTTTAGGTTATGGTAAAGATTATGAATTTGAGTATGAACATTCCGATTGGGATGGCGCTAAAAAAGTAAGTGTTGACTTAACTTCTTTAGAAAACAAACCACTAAGAGAAGATTTAATTAATAAAGGTACTAACTCATTTGAATTTACTCTTCCAAGTACTAATACTACTGTTACTTTTAAAGCATTAACTCATGGTGATGAACAATCTATTGATCGTGAACTTAAGGGTTTACAAAAAGTAAATTCTGCACCTTCTGAAGTATCAACAAGAATGAAATATATCATTACATCAGTAAATGGTGATACAGATAAAAAAACAGTTCGTGAGTTCGTAGACAATTATTTCTTAGCCAAGGATTTAAGAGCATTTAGACACTACTATAAAGAAGTTGTTCCGGATGTTGATTTAAAAACTACTATTGAAGTCGATGGTTACGTGGAGGAGGGCGTAGAAATCTCCATAGGAGTTAACTTTTTTTGGCCTGACGCCAACATATAGAATTAATCTATTTAGAACAATACATGAGATAGTTTTTCATGGAGGTGGTGGGTATGATTGGCATACTGTATATGAAATGCCCGTTTGGTTAAGAACGTTTACTTTTAATTCATTAAAAGAACATTTTGATAAAATTAAAGAAAAACAAGACGAGCGCAATAACGTGATGACAAATCAACAATCCCCTAAAAAAGAAATAGCTCGACCGAATATCGCGTCAAAAACCACATATACTACTACAAATAAGGCACCTAATCCCTAGGTGCCTTAATATTTATCTACGATATGGCAGATCCAAACCAACAATTAAACGATGCAAAAAAACGCATTCAAGAACTAGACGCTGAAATTAAGCGTTTAGGTGGTGAAGGTTTTAAAAATGTTAACCAAGTTGTGCAAGCACTAGGAAATAATCTTCAAGACGCTACCAAACAAGTTAAATTGATGGAAGGCGAAGTTGATGAGTTAAAAAATACATTTGGAAACATTGCCAGTACTTTAAAAAACATAGTTGCCGATATTAATGGAAGTGTTAAAACTTCAACTTTATTAACTCGTAATTTTAACAAATTAGAGGATTTAGCTAATAAAATTCAAAGACATAGAGAAGAGGAAAATGTTCTTACTGTTAAAGAATTAAAGGAACTTGAAAAAAAGGTTAAAAAAGAAAAAGAAGCCTTAGACGTTAATTATAAACAAGCTAAAGCAGAAGCAGATATATTAGCCGCTAAGATAAAAAGTGGAAAAGCATCAGCTAAAGATACTGAAGAACATAAAAAATTATCATCCTATACAGACGAAATAGCTCAAGCACTAGCAGATAAAGTAAGCTATTTAAATCAGATAGTTCCTTTAACTGAAAAGGAAAGGAAAGAAGAAGAACGTATTCAAAAATCTCTCGGTCTCACAGGAAGTATAATGGGTGGTATTACTAAAGTTTTTGAAAAAATAGGTATTCAAAGTAAATACTTTGAAGATATAAATAAAGATTTAAGAAGTGCTGCTAAGGAAGCTGGTAGCAGCAAATGGAGTGTATTAGGAGCAGGATTAGGAAGTATAGGGAAAGGATTAATGAACTCATTAAAAGATCCTCTTGTTCAAATAACTTTATTGGTTAAATTATTTCAAGGTCTTTATAACTTAGGAACTTCATACAATAAAGAAATAGCTGAAACCGGAAAACAATATGGTTTAAATGCTCAAGGAGCTAAAGCTATGGTTAGTTATCAACAAATGTTAGTAGCTGGTTCTCATGATGAATATGCTACAAGAAAAGAAGTAGCTAAAGCTGTAGGAGCAATAAATGGTAGTTTAGGTACTACTGCCTTGTTGAGCCAAGAGATAGTTGATGGCCAAATGGAATTAACTGAACTTTATGGTTTACAAGAAGATGAAGCTACTAACATATCAAAAATGGCTCTTTTAAACAATACTACTCAGGGAGATATTGTTGCAAATATTTCTAAAGAGAATAAGGGGTTAATGAGTAACTCTAAGGTATTAAAAGAAGTAGCTAAGACTAGTGGTCAATTAGCTGCTTTTTATAAAAATAATCCTATGTTAATTGCTAAAGCAGTTGAACAAGCTCATAAATTAGGATTAACATTAGAACAAACCAAAGGTATATCAGATCAACTTTTAGATATTGAATCTTCACTTCAAAATGAATATGAAGCAGAGGCTTTAATTGGTAGAGATATTAACTTAAACCAAGCAAGATATCTTGCAATGCAAGGTGATTCTGCTGGAGCCGCTGCTGAAGTCCTTAAAAATATAAAATCATCAGCTGAATTCACTAACATGAATAGAATTCAGCAGGATGCCTTAGCTAAATCATTAGGTATGTCATCTGATGAATTAGCTAATAGTTTAGTAGCACAAGAACAACTTAGTAAACTATCAGGGCAACAGAGAAAAGTATACGAACAAATTAAAAAAGATAAAGGTGAAGCAGCAGCTAATGAAGCATTAAATGCTTTAAAAACAGGTAAAAGTCTTGAAGCATCTAAAATGCAATTAGACACCCAAAAACAAATGGAAGCTGCTGTTGAAAGAATGAAAGAATCATTTGCCGCTATAGTAGCAGGTCCTTTAGGGGGATTTGTTGAAGGTTTAGCTTCATCTGTTTCATTTGTAAGTTCAATACTTACAAAATTAGGTAGTGTTTTTGGAATGGGGGGTGGTGGAGGTGTAGGTAAAGCTATAGGGATGGTAGTAGGAGGAGCAGGCATGATTGCGGGACTAGTTGCTGTCATATTTGGTATAAAAAACATGGTTCAAAGATTAAGTGATACTGTAAAAGGAAAAAAGAAACACGATGGATCTACATCTGGACAGGCTCTGTATGTAGATGTTGTTGGAGATGGTTCTGGTGGTGGCGGTAGAACTGGTGGGGGTGGGGGAAGAAGAGGTAGAAGAGGTAGAGGTGGGAAAACAGGAAGAAAAGGTGGTAGAACAGGAGGAAGAGGAAGAGGTAAATTTAGTGCATTATTAGGTTTAGGCTCTAGTTTAGGAATGGGAATGATGGGGGATGATGATGCATCAATGATGGAAACAGGAATGGATATTGGTGACATTGCTTCTAGTACCCCAACAGGGAGCGGATCTTCAGGACCAAAATCACCTGCTCCTAAATCACCTGGGAGTAGTGTTACAAAAACAGCATCAAAAGGAAGTAAATTTTTTAGTAAAGTAGGAGGTTTCTTTTCAGATATAGGTGGTAAAGTAGTAGGAGGAGTTAAAAGTTTAGGAAAAGGTGCTTTAAATATGGCTGCAGGTCCTATTAAAGGTGCTTTAAAAATAGTAGGTAAATTTTTAGGACCTATTATGGCTGCTGTAGAAGGTATTTCTAATGTTGCTGGTGTTATTAGTGATGCTAAGGCTAAAAAAGCATCAGGTGAAACAGTAGATACATCTTTACTAGGTAAAGATATTATGAAAGGAGCAGCTTATCCTATTGCTAACCTATTAATAAATTTAATTCCTGGAGTAGGTACAGCTATAAGTTTAGCTGATGCTGCCTTGGGTGCTTTTGGATTATCACCAATTAAATGGCTTTCAGATAATTTAATTGATTGGTTACCTGATGATACCTTTAAAGGGTTAGGTGAATTTGCTGTTGGCGAACAGAAAGCAATGGCTGATGGTGGTATAGCAACAGGTCCTACTAATGCATTAATTGGTGAAGCGGGTGCTGAGGCTGTTGTTCCACTTAAAGCATTTTATGACAAAATCGATCAATTAATAGCGGTCGTTCAAGCAAGCGGTAATATATATTTGGATGGCGCTATGGTTTCACATAAGTTACAAACTCCGATGGCAATTGCTACTCGAAGAACAGGATAATAGAATATTTATATAAAACACAAAACTATGCCAATTATTGAACAAGCAAAAACCTCACAGTTAGGTTTACAAGGTAAAACACCTCCAGATGCACTTGCTGAATTAGCTGCTTCTACAAAGCAAACAATTACAGATTTAGCTACATCTCAGTTAGATTTAAACGGGAAAACTCCAGAAAAATATTTAGATAATAAACCTCAATAATAACGTGAATGCCCTTAATAGATTTAAATTCCAATCTAACCAATCTAAAGTTTGGTAATGACCGCCCTGGGGGTGGTGATAGTGGGCTTCCTTATATTAAGACTTATTTACCGCAAAACGATTCAGCACTAGAACAACTTGGTTTTAACGCTGGAAAGTATAGTATTGATTTTCCTATTAGAGGGGGTGCTAAGGCTGTTACTGATAAAGTAACGGATACTATAAGAATTACCAAATTTTTTGGTGATTTACAACGTGGACCCTTTTTTATAGCAAAACAAGTAGGATTACAATTAACCAACCCACGAAGTGAGGTTGGTAGTGTTTTAGGTAGTATTCCTTATACACAAGTTTATCTTCCAACTAACACATTAGCTCAAGTAGGAGTTCAAGGAAGTGGTCTACATTTTGATAGACCAGGAGTTTCCCCAAAGACTAATGAACAATTAAAATATGCGTTTGTTGTTAACCAGCAAAACATACTAAATACAGGAGCTAGTAATAGATTATTAGCCTTATATAATACTAAAATAGTACCTAATGGATATCCATCTGTTAATCCAGATAGTTATAAAAAATTAGGTATAGATGCTACATCTCAATTTAATTTATTTAAATACAATAATGGTCCTGGTTCTCTTTATGGTTTAGGTGATACTTTAATTCCAAGAATAAGCAACACCACCCCAACGGATACTGCTATAACATCAAGTAAAAATCATGATGGAAAATCAATAATACCTTTAAACTATAGCCAGTACATAAAGGCAACAAATCTTTATTTATCTCAAAGTAGACAATTATCTTTAGTACAATCTACTGTTGGGTATATAGATGGTGTTAATTCATTAAATAATAGAGGACAACAAACAGGAAGTATTACAGCATATGGTCTTATTCCAACAAGTACTCAGTCAGTAAATTTTTCTACTTTTAGGAATAGTAAACCAGTTTATAATTATAATTACTACATTAAAGCAACTAACGCTTTAAAAGAAGAATTAAAAAATATAAAGATAGAAAATGGATTCGATGCAAACAATAATCCAATAGCTAACTTTGCTCGTCAACAAGTATATGTAGCCAAAAACGACTTTTCAGGTACTAGTAGATACCCAACTATTTTTTTTGGTACGGGTTCAGTACAAGTTCGTTCTCAACCAGATTTAACTTATAACACAAATATTGTTTCTAATGATTTTGGTAAATTTCCAAATCAACAAACTGCTTTTAGTTTATATAATTTATTAAATGGTTCTTCTGGTTTACAACAAAGTCAAAGTGCTGAAATTTTAGCTAATGCAAATGATCCTAATTTTTCTAGTCCTGCTGGATACACTTTTACTTATAATTTAATAAAATCAAGAGGAGCAATCGCTCAAAATTCAAGAGGTAATATTCCTCAAGATTTTAGAAAAATATTAATTGATAATAATATAGGAAAAAATAGTTTATATAGCTATGATTATCCTGAAGTTAATATACAAAAAAGAATAGGTGTTGCTGATTCTGGTTTAACCATTTTTGACCGTACTAAAGTTAATAACGGTGAGGGAAATAGTGCTACACAAGATAAAGTAACAATGACTTCTATTCAGAAGTCAAGTGCAGCCGGTTTATATGCTACAAGTGGCCCTAATGGCGATAGTTCTGCTAGAGATTTAGTAAAATTTTGTATAGAAGCAGTAGATAATAATAACCCTACAAATACAACAAAAATACATCTTCGTTCATACGTAGATGGATTTTCAGATAATCATTCTGCTAACTGGAGTGGATTTCAATATACTGGTAGAGGTGATACTTTTTATAATTATCAAGGTTTTACAAGAGAAGTAGCAATGAGTTTTTCATTACCTGCTTTATCAAGACCTGAAATGAAACGTATTTATCAAAAAGCCAATTACTTAGCTTCATTATGTTACCCAGATTATAACTCTTCAGGACTAATGAGAGGTAATATTACTTTATTAACTTTTGGAGATTATTTATATAGATGTCCAGGAATTTTAAAATCAGTTAATATTACTATCCCAGATGATGTTGCTTGGGAAATAGCAATGAATGAACCAGAAGGAGGCAGTGATTTGGATATGTATGAATTACCTCATATGCTAAAAATAAGTTTGGCATTTACACCTATAATGAGTATATTACCAAGAAGAGGTGCAGGTGTAGCTTTAATAACTAGACCTTCTAAAAATAATAAATTCTTAGGAGAAGTAGCAGCAATAAAATAAATTATGTCAGATAGATATCTTTTTATACCAATTACAAAAACATCAATAAGTGATGATAAATCAAAAACAGCAAAGCCTGTAGGGACACAGTATTATATTCCCACTTATTATCCAAATATCACAGTTACAGAACAAGATACCTATATAATTACAAAAGGAACAGATCGTTTAGATTTAATAGCGAATGATTTTTATGGTGATTCTACTTTATGGTGGGTTCTTGCCATGGCTAATGATTTACCTGGTGATTCAATTTTTATTGGAGATGGTGTTCAATTAAGAATACCAGCTAATTTAAGTTTAGCACTTGCCGAATTTAATAGAGTAAATTCAACTTCGTTATAATATGCAAAACTATACTAACATAATAGGAAAAAGTTTTTTTCCATATGTTGTAGATCAACTAAAAAAAAGAACAGAGCTTCTTAGTAATGGAGCAAATGGAGCTACAAGAACTAATGCTGATTTACTATGGCTTACTAATAGAAATGGATGGTTAAGAATTACTTCTAACATAGATATAAAACCAGATACTATAGTAGCAAAAAAATATGGCGCTGGAGATGGATTAGCAAAAAAGTATGTTCTTCAAGGAGGTGTTATTAATGCTGATTCAAACACAAATGCTGGTTCTAACTTAAGAAGTGGAGTTGGGCTTGATAAAGCATATGGAGTAGGATTTAAAAATGGTGATGCCTTTGGAATGGGTTTAAAACCAATGCCCGGAGTAACTTCATTTAGTATTACTGCGGATGGCCCTTATGGTGCTATGAAAACAGCAAATGTAAAAATCAGGGCGTATGATATTGAACAGTTTAATATTATTGAAACCTTATATTGTCATTTAGGGTACTCATGCGTAATAGAATTTGGACATATCCCTTATATTAATAATGAGGGAAAACTTGAAACAAATATAAAGATTTTAGATGTATTTAATATAAAAAATAAAGAACAATTATCACAAGAAATTACTAAACTTAGAAAATTAACTTGTGGAAACTATGATGCTTTATTTGGAACACTAATTAATTATTCTTGGACTAGCAATAATGATGGTAGTTATGATATTGATTTAAAAATAATGGGTCCTGGTTCAGTTGTTGAATCTTTAACTATTAATTATTCAACATCAAATACAAACACTATTCTAAACCCATCAACTCTTCCTATATACCAAGAATTTGCGAATAAAAAAGCAGAAGTAGTAGCTCAAGACCCAGCACCAGTAGATGGAACTACGCCACCACCTGCAGACGCAGGCGTGCAAGGCGTGCAAGCAGCACAATCATTAGAAAAACAACTACTCCCAGGAGTTATTGCTTCAAGAAACAATTCTATATTACATAGACATCTTTATTCATTGTATGAAAATGCTTTAACTACTCAACAGGTTACTAATCCGGCCGATGGTAATGGTGGGGAGGGGGCTATAAGAACAACAACAACCCCAACATTAACTACAAACATTTTTAAATCAAATCCATCATATGAGTTTTTAAATCTTTCGGGAGGTAGTCTTACTGGAGACAGATATGCTCTTAAAGGTAATAATTCATTTTTAATTTCAAACATTGATGCCGCTAAAGATGTTCCTTATATAACTGGAGATTTATTTAGATATTTTACAATTGCTTTTATCTCTAATCCAAAACAAGATGGAGCTCATTCTGCAGCAACCACTAAAGATCAACTTCCTAAAGTGTATATTCCTTTTGGGTATTTTTTAGCAATGCTCCAAAGCTCAGGAATGTTATATAATTCGTCAAAAGGGGACGATGGAGGAACAAAAACATCCCCTTTTCCTTATTTAGATTTTAATAATAAAACAAATCTTTGTTTTGCCCAACCATATGCAGTATCAGTAGATCCAAATGTATGTTTAATTAATATAGCAGATAATGGAAAGCTAAATGATGTTTTATTTGGAGGAACAGTTACTGGTAAGGATGGAGCAAAAATTCTTCAACCTACAAAATCACAGATTAAGGCAGATAACGTATATGATCCTGCAGCAGATTTATTAAGTGCAAAAATTCAATCAGCTAATTTAGGATTTTTTAATACTGGAAATTCAGCATTTTTAATGAATGTTTTATTAAATATAGAATATATTGTAGATAAACTAGATTCATTAGCCGGTTCAGATAATGATAAAAAAGAGGTTAAATTAGATAAGTTTTTAAGTGAAATGTTAGGAGATATTAATAACTCTTTAGGCGGGTTAAATGAGTTTAGAGTAGCATTTAGTGATGAATCTATGTGCATCCAATTAACAGATGAACAAAGAGTTGAAGATAATACAGGGGCAATTGCACCTGCTGTTATAGATGTTTTAGGATTACAGTCATTAGTTCAAAGTTATAGTTTTCAATCTAAACTTACTCCTAAAATCGCTTCTATGTTGATTATATCAGCACAAGCAACAGAAGGAAAAAATAAACAAGCATCAACAGATGCTAGTGCTATTGGTAAATGGAATGAAAACGTAAAGGATAGAATTATGCCTGCAAAAGTAGATTCAACTGATCCTCCTACTACTCCCGCTGCAAAAGTAGAACAACCTACAGAAGCTACACAAGGACAATCAGAATCTCCAGATGATCAATTATCCCGTCATATAAAAGGTATTTATCAATTATTTAAATACAGTGAAGAAGATGTTGCTGCTGCAAGTAAAACATTAAAAGAAAAATTAACAGCATTAAAAGCAAATAGTGAGGAAACTGCTGCTACTGGTTTGATTCCTTTAGAAATGACTATAAAAATGGATGGAATATCTGGTATATTAGTAAACCAATCATTTGTTATTCCTCCAGAACGTTTACCTTTATCATATCAAACAGACTCTAGTAGCAAAACAAAATTCGGATTTATTGTTAGAAAAATAGAAAATTCTATTGAAAACAATAAATGGATGACTTCAATTTCAGGACAAAGTTTATATTTACCTAAAGCTGTTGATGCAACAGTAAAACTACTAAATACTAAAATTACTTCTGTTAAGTATGTTACTCCTACCCCACCACCATCTTCTCCTGCAGAAACTTTAGATCCAACTGCACAAAAGAAAGAAGCAGAAAAATTATCAAAAATATCAGTACCTAATAGTGGTAAAAACACAACTGCTAATACTTATACATTCATACCTAAAAATACTAGTGTAGTAGATAAAGCGCTAGGTAATAGTAAAATGGTGGATGTATTTATATTTTATCCGGGTGTTGACATTGGTGGAAAAGTAGGTAAAGATTACATGCCACAAAAAGTAGCAGCCGCTGCTCCTGATTGGTTTGATAGATATGTTTTAGTATTCCCAACAACATGGACTACTCCATATTCAAGTGTCAAAAAAGAATATGAAGCTTTATTAACAAAAGCAGGTTTAACTCAAAGAACTTTAAATATAGGTATTTATTCTGGAAGTGGAAATAATAGTGCTAGTGTATTATCAGCCTTAGCAAGTTCAGGAAAAGAACTTAGAAACTTTATTATGATGGACCCAGTACCATCACCAGCTTTAGTAAAAGCAGTTAATTCTATTAAAAGTAGAGGAGGAACAGCCCAATACTTGTATTACAATCCTAGTGTTTGGGTTGGTGAAAGTTATTATGGTGGTGTTGATTCAAAAGGACAATTGTTTGGAGCTATTAAAAATTTAATAGATGCAGGAACCGGTACAGTAGGAATAAATAAAACAGTAACTAGTCATTTTGATATCCCTACTTCTATGTTAGCAAATTTAAAAGCACAAATAGAAAAATATTTAGGATAATGGCAAAGTATTTTCCAAAAAATAGAGTAATAGATAACAAATACACCAATGGTGATACATTTGTAACAGCTGGTGATAAAAAACCATATGTGGGGTATTACTATGAAACGTATAATGGAAAAGCAAAAACTGGAAAAAACCCAATGGTTGGCCCCTCAGAATCATTAGAACCAATTAGTGATATTTCTCCAAACTCACAAATACCAACAAGCATGAATAATGTAGCATATACTTTATTTTCTAAAACACGTGCTGGTGGAGATAATAGTGTGATTGGAACTTTAAAAGATCCTCCAACTTTTTTTCCTAAACCTACTCCTCAAGATTATAAACAAGGATATCTTACTCGATACGTTGCTAAACGAAGAAATTCTGCCAACTCAATATTCATCGAGATAGATCAACCAACATATAATGATTTAGTATATAAAAAAGGAATTTATAACTATTTAATATGGAATGTTACTTCATTATTTTGGCAGATAACTGG
>ENA-UPTJ01001175-UPTJ01001175.1-marine-metagenome-genome-assembly--contig:-NODE-1175-length-14494-cov-4.469700_pt1 | contig 14494 bp, 10 predicted proteins | sample MGYA00238168_ERZ767080 | MGnify/ENA primary metagenome ERZ767080 (study PRJEB28935, sample SAMN06266237) | marine metagenome | isolation source: Columbia River Estuary | place: USA:Columbia River... | reverse complement strand
ACCAGTCTGTTCTATCATGGCGCAGACCTGCTCAACGAGCGGCGTTTCGAACGAGTCGACCTGCGCCTAGCCAAGCGATTCCGCTTCGGTGAAACAGAACTGGAGCTGGCCGCGATGCTGCAGCAACGTCTGGATGACGAAGCGCTGACCTGGCGTGAGAATCTCTATGATGATCGTCGGGTGGTCTATGCCAGCGCCCAACTGGAGTTCTGAGTCGGGCTGGTGGCGACCGGAACCGTCACTTCCCTGGCAGCCAGTGCTGCGCCACCCCGAGGCGAATGGATGCGCCGTCTGATCCTACTTATATGCAGCCTGATGATCTGCCTGCCGTCGCAGGCGGGGCAGATCATCCTCGGCGCTGCAGTCGACTCTCCGGCGGTACGCAGCTTCACCGCGGACCTGGCTCAGAAGCGCCCCCAGGACCAGGTCAGTTTCATGTCGCTGAAACAGCTCAAGGTCAGCCGTCCGGCTGCCGACGCGCGCCTGATCATCCTGGACCGGGAAACACTCGACTGGCGTCTGCAGCAAAACGACGCCCCAGCGACTCTGGTCATGCGCGTCAGCCGAATCGAGGGCGCTGCACTGCTCGGCGAACGCCCTCCCGTCGGCGTCACGCTGCTCTGGAGTGACCCTCCGCCGGAGCGGCAATTGCGCCTGGCGCGCCTGCTGCTACCCAACAGCAAGTCCGTCGGCCTGCTGTTCGACAGCCAGAGTGCCTTTCTGGTCGATGAGTACCGGCGCGCCGCAGAGGAGCTTGGGCTGGAGTTGCAGGCCAAGCCCTGGAACCCGGACGGTAGCCGCAAGCCACTTCTGGCACTGCTCGAAACTACCGACCTGTTACTGGGCATCGATGCGCCGCGCCTGTACAACGCTGACACAATCAAGTCTCTGCTGCTGACCAGCTATGCCCAGAACCGCGCACTGCTCGGCCCTACCGCCAGTTTCGTTCGCGCCGGCAGCCTGGCCAGCACTTACAGCGACCAGCAGGACTGGCTCGCCGAACTCGACACCTGGCTGGACCAGTCCCCCGCCGAGTGGCCCGCTTCCGCCTATCCCATGCACTTCAAGGTTGTCAGCAACCGCCAGGTTGCCCGCGCGCTAGGGCTAGCCCCGGCCAGCGACGAGACGCTGACACGCCACCTCTCCGAAGGAGAAGCCCGATGACCCGGCGTCGCGGACTGGATATCCATACCCGCACCCAGCTGATCAGCGTCGTGCCAGCCCTGCTGCTGACCCTGCTGCTTACTGCGCTATTTACCTTCGAACGGCTCAAGGACCTGCAACAGGAGTTGCAGCAGACCGGCCAACTGATCGCCGATCAATTGGCTCCTGCCGCCGAGTACGGCGTGATCAGCGGCAACGTCGCGGTGCTGGAAAGCCTGGCCAACGCGACCCTGAAGACACCGCATGTCCTGGCGTTGGAGATCCGTGATCGCGAGGATCGCCTGCTGGTCGGCCTCGACCGCGGCCCTGCCGACCAGCTCGAGTATTTCGAGAGCCCGGTGATGCTGCAACGCATCCCTCTGGACGAGGACTTCCTCGGTCTCTCCGCGGCAAGTGAACAGGCCCAGCCCAGCGAGCGCATCGGCTGGGTCCGGGTTGGCCTCTCCAGCCAGGCCTTCAGCAGTCGGCAGCAGCAGATATTGCTGCGGGCTGCCTTGCTCACTCTGTTCGCCTTGCTGCTGACCTTCATTCTTGCGCGCCGGCTCGCGCATCGCCTGGCCCAGCCGATCAGCGCCATGGGCGAGGCAGTTCAGGCAATCAAGGCCGGCGACTACCAGGCCAGCCTGCCTGCGGAGGACGCCAGCGAACTGGGCGACTTGGCGCGTCATATCAACGACCTGGCGCGCGGCCTCGATCAGGCCAGCCGGGAGCAGCGCCAGGCCATCGAGCAACTGACCCGCGCACGCGAGGAGGCCGAGCAGGCAAACCGGGCCAAATCCGACTTCCTGGCGATGATGAGCCATGAACTGCGCACTCCCATGAACGGGGTTCTGGGCATGCTGCAACTGCTCGACACCACCGAGCTGACCAGCGAGCAGGCGGAGTACTCGGCGCTGGCCACCGAGTCGACGGAACACCTGCTCAAGGTCATCAACGACATCCTCGACTTCTCCCGCATCGAACGCGGTGCGCTGGAGCTTGAGCAAATCCCGTTCAATCTTGCGGAACTGCTGCAGGGCTCCGCTCAGGTATTCCTGCATACGGCAGAGAAGAAAGGCCTGCAGCTGAGCATCGACACCCAATCCGGACTGGAAAAACTCGAGCTGCAGGGCGATCCGACGCGGATCCGTCAGATACTGCTCAACCTGCTGGGCAATGCGCTCAAGTTCACCGAGCACGGCAGCATTCGCGTGGAAAGCCGCTGGAAGCGGCTGGATGACGAGACGATCTGGTTTACCTGCGCCATCCACGACACTGGCATCGGCATCGATCCTCGACGTCTAGAGCACATGTTCGATGCCTTCCAGCAGGCCGACACATCGATTTCCCGCCGCTACGGCGGCACCGGGCTCGGCCTGCCCATCGCCCGCACGCTGGCGGAGCGCATGGGTGGCGTGCTGCAGGCGCAGAGCGTGGAAAGCCAGGGATCGGTGTTCACCCTGGAGATTCCGCTGGGCCTTCGAGCGCGCCACAGCGGCAACGACGAACAGGCGCTGCTCGCCAGCGAGCGCTGGAGCGGACTGGCCGTTCTGCTGGTGGAGGACAATCCGGTCAACCAGACGGTGATCGAAGCGATGCTGCGCAGTCTTGGCTTCCGGGTCATCCAGGCCACCGACGGCGCAAGTGCGGTCGACTGGGCGCAAAGACAGCCTTTCGCGGCGATCCTGATGGATTGTCGCCTGCCGGAAATGGATGGTTACGAAGCTACTCGGCGGATTCGCCAATTGAATGGAATGAAACAGCTACCCATCATTGCACTCACCGCCAACGCCCTGCAGGGTGACCGCGAAGCCTGTATCGACGCGGGAATGAACGACTATCTGGCCAAGCCGTTCAAACGTGCCGACCTGCTGCGAGTACTGCAGCGCTGGCTGGCAACGGAAGCTTCGACGACTGGTCAAGACTGAAAAACTGCTTCAAGCTTGGCCGATGTCAAGAATCAGGCTTTGCCTTGCGTCTAAGCTGACGGCAAAATAGTGAACGACTGTACACAGTTGCTGTGACTTTCACTTTGCCGCAACAGTCTACGGCTAGCCTGCCGGAATGGCGCTCGACGAGTGTCATGCCGAAACGATTCGCCCGGCACAGGACCGGGAACCTTAGGAGCTCGCATGACCAAACAGAACGCCTTCACCCGGGATGATTTGCTGCGTTGCAGCCGCGGCGAACTGTTCGGCCCGGGTAATGCGCAATTGCCCGCCCCGAACATGCTGATGATCGACCGCATCACCCACATCAGCGACACCGGTGGCAAGTACGGCAAGGGCGAGATCGTCGCCGAGCTCGACATCACTCCCGACCTCTGGTTCTTCGCCTGCCACTTCGAAGGCGATCCGGTCATGCCGGGCTGCCTGGGACTGGATGCCATGTGGCAGCTGGTCGGTTTCTACCTCGGCTGGCAGGGCAATCCCGGCCGCGGCCGCGCCCTGGGTTCGGGCGAAGTGAAATTCTTCGGCCAGGTGCTGCCAACCGCCAAGAAGGTCACCTACAACATTCATATCAAGCGCACCATCAACCGTTCGCTGGTACTGGCCATCGCCGATGGCAGCGTCAGTGTCGATGGCCGCGAGATCTACAGTGCCGAAGGCCTGCGGGTCGGCCTGTTCACCTCCACCGACAGTTTCTAAAGGATTTATCCCATGCGTCGCGTCGTGATCACCGGTCTGGGCATCGTTTCCTGCCTGGGCACAGACAAAGAGACCGTCTCTGCGAACCTGCGCGCCAGCCGTTCCGGAATTCGCTTCAATCCTTCCTACGCCGAAATGGGCATGCGCAGTCATGTATCCGGCTCGGTCAAACTCGACCTCGAAGAGCTGATCGACCGCAAGGTCCTGCGCTTCATGGGCGATGCGGCCGCCTTTGCCTACCTGTCGATGCAGCAGGCAATCGCTGACGCTGGCCTGAGCCTGGAAGAGATATCCGACCCGCGCGTAGGCCTGATCGCTGGTTCCGGCGGTGCCTCGACACTGAACCAGATGGAAGCGATCGACATCGTGCGCGAAAAGGGCATCAAGCGTGTCGGTCCCTACCGCGTGCCGCGCACCATGGGCAGTACGGTCTCCGCCTGCCTGGCCACGCCGTTCAAGATCAAGGGCGTGAACTACTCGATCTCCTCTGCCTGCGCCACCAGTGCCCACTGTATCGGCAATGCGGTCGAGCAGATCCAGATGGGCAAGCAGGACATGGTTTTCGCCGGCGGCGGTGAGGAGGAGCACTGGAGCCAGAGCATTCTGTTCGACGCCATGGGCGCCCTGTCCAGCAGTTACAACGACACCCCGGAAAAAGCCTCGCGCGCCTACGATGCCAAACGTGACGGTTTCGTCATCGCCGGCGGCGGCGGCATGGTGGTGGTCGAGGAGCTCGAGCATGCACTCAAGCGCGGCGCGAAGATCTATGCCGAAGTGGTCGGCTACGGCGCAACCTCCGATGGCTACGACATGGTCGCGCCCAGCGGCGAAGGTGCCGTGCGCTGCATGCGCCAGGCACTGGAAGGCGTCAGCGAACCGATCGACTACCTGAACACCCACGGCACCTCGACGCCGGTCGGCGACGTTGCCGAATCGCGCGCGGTACGTGAAGTGTTCGGTGACAAGGCGCCGGCCATCAGCTCGACCAAGAGTCTCTCCGGACACTCGCTGGGCGCTGCCGGCGTGCAGGAGGCGATCTACTGCATGCTGATGATGGAAGGCAACTTCATTGCCGGCTCCGCCAACATCGACGAGCTTGACCCGGAAATTGCCGACCTGCCGATCCAGCAGCAGACCAAGGAAAACGTGACCCTGAATACCGTGATGAGCAACAGCTTCGGTTTCGGCGGCACCAACGCGACCCTGGTACTCAAGCGCTGGCAAGGCAAGTAAGGCCACCGCCCTAAACGAAGAAGGCGCCCCACGGGGCGCCTTCTTCGTTTAGAGAATCTGCAAGCCATCAAAGTCTGAAGCGGGTCACCAGAGCATTCAGATCGATGGCCAGACGCGACAGCTCCTGGCTCGCCGCGCTGGTCTGGTTGGCCCCAGCAGAGGTCTGCAGGGAGAGGTCGCGGATGTTGACCAGGTTGCGGTCGACTTCACGAGCGACCTGGGCCTGCTCCTCGGAGGCGCTGGCAATTACCAGGTTGCGTTCGTTGATGGAGGCGATCGCCAGGGCGATCTCATCCAGCGACTTGCCGGCAGCCTGAGCGATCTCCAGCGTCGAATTCGCCCGCGAATTGCTGCTCTGCATGGCGTTCACCGCCTGAACTGCCCCCTGCTGGATGCCACCGATCATCTGCTCGATTTCCTGAGTGGATTGCTGGGTCCGATGTGCCAGCGCACGCACCTCATCGGCCACCACGGCAAAGCCGCGCCCGGCGTCGCCGGCACGCGCCGCTTCGATGGCTGCGTTCAGTGCCAGCAGATTGGTCTGCTCGGCGATTGCCCTGATCACATCAAGGACCTGGCTGATATCGCGGACCTTGCCTGCCAGCCCTTCGACTTCTCCCGCCGTGGCGGTGACGTCCTCGGCCAGATGACCGATCGAGTCGACCGTCTGGCGGACCTTTTCACGGCCGTGCTGGGCAACCCGATCAGACTCAGCCGACGCCTCCGAGGTACTGACCGCGTTGCGGGCAACCTCCTCGACCGCGCTGGTCATCTCGTTCACTGCCGTCGCCGCCTGCTCGATTTCAGCATTCTGCTGATGCAGGCCGCGGGTCGAGTCTTCGGTAACCGCATGCAGCTCTTCGGAGGCCGAAGCCAGCTGACTGGAGGAATCGGCGATGCCCTGGATGGTGTCGCGCAGGCTACGCTGCATCTGCGCCAAGGCTTGCAGCAGGCGCGCCGGCTCGTCTGCTCCCTCGATGCGCAAGTCCTGTGACAGATCACCGGAGGCGATGACCTGAGCCACCCCGACAGCCTGATTCAAGGGTCCGGTGATGCTGCGGGTCAGCAGCATCGCCAGGACGATGGTCAGGACTGCCGCCAGCACCAGCGCCACGATGACGCCCTGAAACGCGCTTGCAGCAACCTCATCGGCATTGATAGCCGCGTTCTTGGCGCCTTCCTGATTCAGCTCGCTCAGCCGCAGCAGCGCCTGAGTGGCTGCAGCGGCATGCCCATTGAGCTCGCCATTGGTGACGTCGATGGCTTCGTCGATGTAGTCCTGGCGCGAGTATTCCATGATCTGGTCGTGATAGCCCATGTATTCCTTGAGCGAACCGGTGAACTCGCGAAACGCGGCCCGTTCCGTATCATTCACCAAGGTCCCTTCAAGCACCTTGACTCGCTGATCCAGCTCTCGCTTGAGCTCTTCGACGGCGGCGGTACCGCTGCGCAGCGCCTCATCGGTTCGATTGAGCATCAGCCGTAGCGTGAGGGCCCGCAGCCGCAGGAAGGTTTCATTGACACCGGCGGCGGCGGTAACCCCCGGCAGCCAGTTGCCACTCAGGTCCTGGGAGGCATTCTGCATGGCATCGATGCGGGTCAGGGAAAAGATCCCGAGAAAGAACACCAGCGCGGCAATCAGGCCGAAACCAAAGGCAGCGCGCAGCGCAATCGATATCTGTCGGAACATCTTGTTTCTCCAGTGGCAGGCTCACCTATGCACAGGCATAGGCCAACATCATGGCTAGTGCCACTGGATCGGCTTCAAACGCTCAAGCTTGAGGGTTGACGTCAGAATTCAGCGCACCTCGAAGCGTTGCTCCAGCAGCTTGCGCTCGCCTTGAAAAACCATGAAACGCCACTCGCCGGGAATCGCCTCGTACACTTCAGTGAATTCGTAGGCCATCACATCCTGTGGCGCACCAGGCAGCAGCTTCTGGGTGACTTCTATCTTGTCCTGGCGACGGCCGTCCGGCAGGGTCAGGCCGGGTGTGAAATACAGCAGGGTCAGAGGCGTCTCGCTCTCGCTCTTGCCGCGCAACTGGTAACGAACCCCGAATTTGGTACCCAGCCGTGCCGGAATCACCTCGGTACTGCGAATCGGCTGATTGGCACGAGTCAGAACCCGCTCACCCGGCTGGGGATTGCTGATCTGCACATCGAATACACCGTACTCGACCGGCCCTTCGACCTGCACGTCAGCCCAGGCGGTCAGGCAGCTGCAGCACAGGGCCAGGGGAATCAGGGACATTGCTTTCATGGCGCGCTCCTCGCGGTTTGGATCGCGCGAGCCTATGACCGACTGATGACAATCGTGTGACGCAGCGCCTGCCGAGGCGCTATTCGGCCGCCAGTTCCGCGCGTCGCGCTGCCGGCAGGATGGCGAGGAAGTTGTCGCGGGCGACCTTCCCGGCGACAGCTGCCGGCAGGGCATCGAGAAACACGGCGAACTCCTCCAGCTTCTCGCCCAGGCCGTCGAAGCGGCCAACCACATCGGAGCCGAGCACGAAACGCGTCGGATGCTTCTGCACCAACTCGACCCAGCGAGGCTCCGGCTTGCCTTTTTCATCCAGCAGATAGGGCGTGAGCAGCGTCCAGGAAAGATCGATGTACAGATTCGGATAGTCCTCGAGCATCCGCGTCAGCGTCTCGAGGAGAAAATCCAGGCGCTCCTGATGCCGGTGGATTTCCATGCTGGTACCGGCATGTGCCCAGATGAAGCGGACGTGCGGGTGGTTGCGTAACGCATCCTCGACTTCGCCCAGATACAGCGGATTGCGCTCGCGTTTGGAGGTGATGTTGCTGTGCACCATCACCGGCAGATCGTATTCCGCGGCGAGGTGGTAGACCCGCGTCATCGCCTCGTTGTTGGCCCGCGGCACGTCGCCGTAGGTCAGCGCAGTCAGATCGTCATGCCGGGTGAAGACCTCGCCGATGCCTTGCCAAAGACCCGGGTCGAGCTCGAGCATGCGTCTGATGTGCGCATCGGCATTCTTGTCTGCGGGGTTGAAGCCGCTGAGAAACGGATGCAAGCGCAGCTGCTGTTCCCTGGGCAGATCCCGCAACGCGCGCGCCACCAGGGTGTCGGTTGCGCTGTACCAGTAGGCACCGGCATCGTCGCCGGCGTAATAGCGCGGCCGCTTGGGCTCGTTCTCGTGCCATTTCTTCGCGACCGGAATGCCCGAGATCATCACGTGATCGATGCGTCCCTTGTCCATCTCCGCGAACAGGCTCTGCATGCCGGCACTTTCCTGAAAAAAATCGACGTAGTGCAGATGTGCGTCGCTGTAGCGGTAGTCGCGCGCAAAAGCGTGCAGGGTCATGCAGGACAGCAGCAGCAACGACAGGTATCGAACAGCGAACACGACTTTCTCCGGCAATGGTGCCCACGGCACCGGCGCGGGGTAGACCCGGCCGCTGCGCTGAGGGTTCCACCGGCAGGTGCATTCGCCTAACCGCCAAAAATACCCCCGCAGGTATATTGACCGACATCAAGCCGGGCCGCCCCGGCAACGTCTAGGCTGCAGACTCCGCACTCACATCGACAACAGGAGCTGGTCAGATGGCGTTGAAAAGCATTCATGCACAAGGACAAATGACAGAGGGCTTTGCCATCCAGGTCCAGTGCGGCAATCACCGTCTGGTGATGGACCAGCCGAAGAATGCCGCCGGCCAGGATCTGGGGCCCACGCCGCTGGAAGCGATACTCGCGGCGGTGGCTGGCTGCTTCGGCACCATCGGCCGCTTCATCGCCCATCAGCAGAAGTTCGAGCTGCGTGCCATGCGCTTCAAGATGGAGGCAGACTACGACCCCAACGGCCTGCTCGGCCGCGACCCGAATGTCCGCGCCGGCTTTCAGGAACTGCGCATCGACGTGGAGATCGACGCCGATCTCGATAGCGAGCAGAAACAGGCCTTTCTCGAGCTGATCGAGCAACGCTGTCCGCTCGCCGACAACCTGACCCATGGCACCCGGCTGCTCAGTCGGCTGGTCAATCACCAGGCCTGACGGCGGCGCCTTCGGCCCAGCGCGCCTTGATCTCCAGTAACACCGGCAGCTGCGTCAGGAACAGCTCCACCAGCTGCGGGTCGAAGTGCCGCCCCGCCTCAGCCCGCAGCAGCTCGACAGCCGCCTCCACCGACCAGGCCTTCTTGTAGGGTCGCTCGCTGGTCAGGGCGTCGAACACGTCGGCAATCGCCACGATGCGCCCCACCAGGGGGATATCCTCGCCAGCCAGACCGTTCGGATAGCCGCTGCCATCCCACTTCTCGTGGTGGCTGAGGGCGATCTCGCGGGCCATGTGCAGCAGGCCCGAGGAATGCTCGCCAATGATCTGCGCACCGATCTGCGCATGTTCGCGCATCACTGCCCACTCCTCGGCATCCAGCTTGCCCGGCTTGCGCAGTACCGCGTCGGGGATGCCGATCTTGCCGACATCGTGCATCGGCGCTGCATTGAGCAGTTCCTCCGCATCCCGTTCGCTGAAGCCCGCCGCCAGCGCCAGAACCCGTGAGTAGTGGCTCATGCGGATCACGTGCAGGCCGGTTTCATTGTCCTTGTACTCGGCCGCCAGGCCCAGGCGCTGGACGATCTGCAGGCGCGTGTTGCGCAGCTCCTCGACCCTCACCAGCGACAGGTGCGTACGTACCCGCGCGCGCACCACCGGGGGGCTCAGCGGCTTGGTGATGTAGTCCACCGCTCCGACCTCGAAACCGCGGGTCTCATCCTGCGCATCGCTCAGGGCGCTGACGAAGATCACCGGGATCGCCGCGGTAGCAGGCATGCCCTTGAGACGCTCACAGACCTCGTAACCGGTCATGCCAGGCATCATCACATCCAGCAGGATCAGCTCCGGCCGCTCGCGCTCGGCGAGTTCCAGGGCCTTGATGCCGTCGCGGGCGAACAGCAGACGGTAATCGTCCTGCAGCACCTGGCGCAGCACCTGCAGATTGACAGGCTCATCGTCCACTACCAGCAGCTGGGGACGCTGATCAGTTGCGCTTGTCATTCGGCTCGTTCCTCGCTTGGGTTATTCAGCCACGCCTGCAGGTCTGCCACTGCCTGCTGCGCAAGATCGAAATCAAAACCCTGCAATGCGCTGCGCAACCGGTCCAGCGCATCTGGCTGCCGGTCGACCAGCGCCTGCTCCAGACATGCGACGGCAGCGTCATCCAGGGCGCCACGACGCAACTGCAGCTGCAGTTGCGCACAGGCCTCGCGCAGGCTCGGCAGATCCAGCGGCCGGGCCGGTGGCTGCACCGACACAGGCGCTAGCGGCACGGCGACAGCAATCGCCGTCAGCGTTCGCTGCAGCTCCGCACAGAGTTGTTCAACGCGGCGATTGTCCTGCGCGCTGGCTGCACATTCCAGCGCCTCGCCCAGCAGGGCCAGCTGACGCAGCCCTAGGTTCGCTGCGGCGCCGCGCAGGCGATGGGCCTGTTGCTGAACCTGCTGCCACTCGGCCGCATGCAGCGCACTCAGCAGCGCTGTCGCCAGGCCTGCCTCATCATCGAGGAAGCGCTTTACCGCATCCGCCATGCGCAACGGGCTACCCCAGCGCCGGCCACCGCCGCGCCAGTCGAACAGGCTGCCCGCGCCAGCAGCGCCGGTTGCCTGTGCTGGCGCTTGTTCCAGACCCAGCAGACGTGCCATCTCGCCCAGCAGTGCAGGCATTTCCAGCGGCTTGCTGGCAAAGCCGTTCATCCCCGCGTCCAGCGCCGCCTGGCGATCACGATCCAGTACGCTGGCGGTCAGGGCAATGACCGGTACCGCCTTGCGCTGCTCGGCCGCTTCCAGCGCACGAATTCGTCGGCATGCCTCAAGACCATCGGTACCGGGCATCTGCACATCCATCAGCACCAGGTCGAATGTCTCGCGGGCGAACATCTCGGTCGCAGCGGCGCCGTCGCTCACCTTGACCAGGCGATGTCCCAGCGGCTCAAGATTCAGCGCCAGAAGCTCGAGGTTCTGCGCCACGTCGTCGGCAGCCAGAATGCGTAGCGGCGGCAGGCCGGGCGTCGCAACCGGAGCCAGGCCCGGCTCTGCGCCAGTCACGGCGCTTCCGGCGGCCAGCGGCAGCTCGACGATGAATTCGCTGCCCTCGCCCAGACGGCTGCGCACCTGGATCCGCCCGCCCATCAGCTCGACCAGTTGCCGCGAGATGGTGGTACCCAGACCGGTACCGCCGAAACGCCGACTCATGGATGCATCGGCCTGGGCGAAGGGATCGAAGATCTTCTCCAGCCGGTCCTCGGCGATGCCAATCCCCGTGTCGCTCACGATCAGCCGCAGAGCGCCCGGCTCGCCCGAAACCTGCAACCCGACCCGACCCTGCTCGGTGAATTTGATCGCGTTGCCGAGCAGATTGGTCAGCACCTGACGCAGGCGTAGCGGATCACCGCGATAGATATCGCCGACCCGCTCGGTAAAGCCCATCTCCAGCACCAGGCCCTTCTGCTCGGCACCCAGGCGCAGCGCATCGCAGACCTGCCGGCACAGCTCGCGCAGGGAAAAATCCAGCGTTTCCAGCTCGATCGCGCCACGGTCCAGCTTGGCCGTATCGAGAATGTCGTTGAGCAGGCGCAACAGCGAGCGCGACGACTGCTGGACGATGCTCAGCTGGTGGCGCTGGGTCGGCTCCGCAGCGGCATCCAGAAGCAGATCGGTGAAGCCGATGATGGCGTTCATCGGCGTGCGGATCTCGTGGCTCATGTTGGCGAGGAAACTGCTGCGCGCCGCCGCCGCCTGTTCGGCGCGGTCGCGCGCGGCACGCAGTTCCTGCTCCATCATTCGCCGCGGGGTGAGGTCGGTGGCCAGCTTGAGCACCTTGAACGGCTTGCCGTCGGCATCGAGGATCGGGTTGTAGCTGGCCTGGACCCAGATCTCGCGGCCATCGTGAGCAAAGCGCTGGCATTCGCCTGCGCGAAACAGCCCTTGGCGCAGGTCATCCCAGAAGCGCTGGTGGTCGCTGCCGGCAACCTCCTCCGGCGCACATAGCAGCGAATGATGCTGCCCCAGCAGCACTTCGCGCTGATAGCCGAAGAGCTCGATGAAGTTGTCGTTCAGCGCCAGGATCCGGCCCTGCATGTCGAATTCGACCATCACCATTGCCCGGCTGATGGCGTTGACCTTGCTCTCGTACTCGGCATTGCGCAGCTTGCTGTCGGTCTGATCGAGCAGCACGCCATCGATCCAGTGCGGCACCCCGTTCTCGTCGCAAACGGCGCTGCCGCTTTCCCAGATCCAGTGCTCGCGACCCTGGCGATCACGAATGCGGTACTCGACCTGGTAGTTGCGCCGCTCGGCGATGGCGCGCTGCACGTCCTCGGCAACCCGGGCCAGGTCGTCCGGGTGATACAGGTCGGCAAAGGAGCAGCGTCGCTCGGTGAAGTCTGCCGGTTTCCAGCCGGTCAGCTGCTCCACCGCGTCGCTGATGAACAGCATGCTCCAGTCGGCATCGAGCAGGCAGCGAAAGGACACCCCGGGAATGTTGCCGATCAGCGAGCGATACTGCTGCTCGCTCTCGCGCAGGGCCTGCTCCATCGCCTTGCGTTCGGCGATGTCGGCGACGAAGACCACGAACCAGGGTTTGCCCTCGCGATGGGAAACTCCCAGACTCACGCGCACCGGGATCTCGCGACCATCGCGTGCCCGACCGTTGAGCTCCAGTTCGATTCCGGACAGCTGCGGGCGACCGCTCCGCATGTAGTTCTGCAGGGCTTGCCCAAACGTCTCGCGGTGCTGCTCGTTCATCAGCACGCTCATGTGCTGCCCCACCAGCTCATCCGGCGGCCAGCCGTACAGGCGCTGTGCCGAGCGATTCGCCGAACGGACGATGCCCTGGTGGTCGACGGTGAGAATCACCTCGCGCGCAGCATCCAGCAGGGAATCCAGATGCAGCCGCCCCTCCTCCAGCTCGGTCGCCAGCTGACGGTAGCGCAACAGTCCGTTGGCTGCCGCCACCAGAACGCTGAACGAGAGCGTCGCCATGGCCACCGCCAACGCCAGGTAGGCACTGCCATACACCGGTAGCGGCGTAGCGGACTCGGCCAGCCCGACGAAGCGCGCGCCGGCCATGCCGACGTAATGCATGCCGCTGATGGCACTGCCCATCACCAGGCTGCCGAGCAGCAGCGCCAGATGCCCCGGAACCCGCCCACGCAGGCCGAAGCGGATCCACAGCGCGCCTGTCGCCAGCGCCACCGCGACCAGCAGCGACAGTCCGAACAACCAGGGGTCGTAGCGCAGCAATGGCGCCATGCTCATCGCCGCCATGCCGGCGTAGTGCATCGTGCCGATGCCCGCACCAACCAGGCTGCCACCCAGCAGCAGTTGCCGGTGACTGACCTGCTTGCGCGCCAGCAGGTTCAGCGCGACCCAGGATGCGGCGAGGCTGGGAAGCACCGAGAGCAGGGTCAGAGCGGGGTCATAGACCACCTCGGCGCAGATGGCGAAGGCCAGCATGCCGATGAAGTGCATCGACCAGACACCACCGCCGAGGGCCAGCGCACCAGTGGCAATCGCCAACTGACGATAAAAGGCCGAGGCGGCGCGCCGAGCCACGCCGGCAAGCTGCAGCGCCATAGCCGACGTCAGCACCGCAACCAGCACCGAAAGCGCCACCAGCCAGGGCCGGTACTCGCCAATCAGCAGTTGTTCGGGGGAAGCAGAAATCAGGAAGAACGACGACAGCCCTTGCATCGAACGACTCGCGGTGCACCGCTGGCGACCCTGCCCTGCGCGATGAGAAATGCGGAAAAACCGGTCATTGGAAGGCAGCCGGCTGCCCTGCACTTTAGCTCAAGCAAAGCAGGAAGGAACGCGGCGAAAGAAACGTGCGCGACTACTGGCAAGCAAGCGGCAAGCGATGCCATCGACACGTCGGAAATACCCACATGCCGAGGTCGCACTGCCAATTCTCCGACGCGATACGGCACCCGTTGAACAGGTCGCCAGCCCGGACTGCGCCTGCTGGTCGTGCCCGCGCTCTGCATGGAAGCGCGCCCAGGAACAGGGGGTCGGTAGCCACACTGGAGCATGATCCCGGCGGACGCGCCATGCGCGCTATCCATCCTGGCCACCGGCCTGGTCCGCGAGTGCAGAAAGCAGAAGCCCCGCTGCCGGCAAGCGACAACAGGGCTTCAATTGGTCGTTCCCACGCTCTGCGTGGGAACACGGCGGCAGACGCTCAGCCTCTGCCGAGGCACAGCGTGCCAGTCGTCAGGCGGAGAGCTCGACCAGCAGCTTGTTCAGGCGCTGCACGTAGGCAGCCGGGTCCTTCAGGCTGTCGCCGGCAGCCAGCGCGGCCTGGTCGAAGAGGATGTGCGACAGATCGGCGAAGCGATCCTCGTCGACCTCGGCGTCGAGCTTCTCGATCAGAGGATGGCCCGGATTGAACTCGAAGATCGGCTTCGAATCCGGCACCTTCTGCCCGCTGGCCTCGAGGATCTGGCGCATCTGCAGGCCCAGG
>ENA-UPTJ01001174-UPTJ01001174.1-marine-metagenome-genome-assembly--contig:-NODE-1174-length-14495-cov-5.255055_pt1 | contig 14495 bp, 21 predicted proteins | sample MGYA00238168_ERZ767080 | MGnify/ENA primary metagenome ERZ767080 (study PRJEB28935, sample SAMN06266237) | marine metagenome | isolation source: Columbia River Estuary | place: USA:Columbia River... | reverse complement strand
GAATTATTTTCAGATTTTTCATTATCATTATATGAAATAATGATGGATACCTACCTGGGGATTGACCAGGATTCTACAGAAACTAGGATCAACCTAACTCAAGAAGATAACGATAATCACTTCAAGTGGTGTTGGAATAAAGTTATCGCTAATTTTGATAAGGAAGGGATTTACTTCATTCATGATGGTGAACATTATGAATATTTCCAATCATTCTTCAATGATACTTTCTACGATAAGGAAGACCCTAGACTTCGTGATAGTATAGGTAAATTCTTCAATGAATTGTTTAGTCCTAAAATGCCGTTCACTAGTTCGGATTTAGATATGGTATTAACCATATACCGATTATTAGATAAAAATATAATTCAAGAAAAACCTTGATTAATCAATAATAGAACACTATAATTGTAATACATAATAAAAATTCTAAATAAATTAATTGATGGAAACTTTAGAACAAATTAAAACTTTAACAGAAGAATTAACTGGAAACACAACTAAATTCTTCGCAGGTAATAAAAGTGCTGGAACTAGAGCTAGAAAAAACGCACAAGAAGTTATCGCATTGTTAAAGAATTTAAGAAAAGAAATCGTTGAAGCTAAAAAAACTGAAAAACAAGACTAATCTATGTTTAATATTGAGACCATATCTTTATTTTGCTTTATATTCTCAATATTAGTTATTTTACGAACGATATTCAATTTTATAAGAACCCTACAACAAGATACACCACAACCTTTTGTATTGAGTGGTAGGGGTCTTATTTATTTAGGAGTTGCGTTATCATACACAATAACATATTTAATAAAATTATAAAATGAGTTTATATTCAGAATTTTCATCACTATTACCGTATTTACAGTCGGTTAGAAAAATAAAAGACTATTTAAGTTTTGATATTCATTTCCCAACTACATGGAAATTACCTAAAAAATACGTTAACGAGGAACGTGTTATGGAACAAGATTCAAGAACTGAAGGTCAACGTTTATTTTCATTTGTTAGTGAAATTAACGAAAAGGATGTTGAAATTGTATCTGAAAATTTAAGAAGTATTATTAAATACAATTTGGAACGTGAAGAAAAAGAACGTTTGTTTGATACAAAAGTGAAGGAGTTGAAGACTATTTTTGAAAAACAAACACTACGTGCTTTACAAGATTTACATTTTGATATAACACCTAAAAAATTTGAATTAGAAGATGGAGACGAAGAACTCGCAACAGCTGGAATTAGAGAAGTTAGAGAAGGAGAAGAACAAGTTTAATCGTGAACTTGATCTTGAAAAAGACAAATTGATTAGTCAATTAACAAAATTAAAGAAGGATGATATTCTTCCAGAAAAACCTAAAAAATTAACACTATGGCAGAAGATCAAAAAAGCATTGATGGGATAATTGAAAAACTTGCGTTAATATCCGACGCGTCATCACAATTATTTCCGGATGGTAGAATTGCCATGGTATTTGAATTGAATGAACCGGATTTCAAAAAGGTTCAAAATAATTTTAGGGACGTTGATCGGAATCACAAACAATTTAAGATTGATATATCTGGAATTGAATTCATTTTTTTACTTGATGCGTTGTTATCTGACGAAAAAGATAAGTCCGAGTAAAACCCTCCTTCATTAATATATCGTAAAGGTACTTCCGCTGAGCGGTGGAGGTATCTTTTACAATCATACAATCAAACTTCTTAATTTCCTTGAAGTGTTCATATAAAGTATCCATAAACCTAGATGAATCATCATCGGTTTTGAATGTAAATAGATTTACCTTTTCATCATTTTGAACAATCACCTTATTATTTAATTTTGATATTAATTTAAGGCCATCATCCATTAAATAGTTTTTAATAAAAACGTGGGTATCAATCTTTTTCTTATGGGTATAATCCCAGAATTCTTCTTCAATGAAATAGTTATCAATTTTAATTATTTTGAATGTATCATCATCTAATTCAACTTTAAGATTCCTACCATAATTATCACGAATCATTAAGGTATCTTGTTTACTATTACGTTCAAGTATACCAATTTCAAATTCAGACTTAAATCCATTTTCATATTGTACTTCAAATAAAACATTTTTTGATTTTTCAATTAATTTATTGTAATATTCTAAAGCACGTTTATGGGTTATAAACTTTTTAACGGATTTCTTTTTTCGTTTATTCTTGAATAATATGATTTCATAATTATATTCCATATACTAATAAATAATTTACCAAAAAAAATAAGTAAATGACAACCGATAATTATTACGATATTTTAGGTGTTGATAAAAACGCCGACCAAGACACAATTAAAAAGGTATATAGACAAAAAGCAAAAGAATTCCATCCGGATAAGGGGGGTGATGAAGCGATGTTTAAGAAAATATCTGAAGCGTATGAAGTGTTGGGTGATGAAGGTAAACGTAATGAATATGATAACCGAAATAACAATCCATTCGGTGGTTTTAATCCATTTGGGGACTTTTTCGGAGGATTTAATCAACCAAGGTATAATCATGTTCCAGATAAGGTAATAACATTAAACATTGGGGTATTAGATATCTTTAATGGTATGGACCAGGAGTTTGAGTATAATAGAAATGTTAAATGTGAACCTTGTAAAGGTGAGGGAGGTGATAAAACAACCTGTGGAACTTGTAAAGGTAGTGGAGTACTTCAACGAACAGTATCCATGGGGTTATTTAACCAAGTATTTACTCAACCTTGTCCATCTTGTAATGGTGGTGGTTATACCTTTACTAGAAGGTGTGGATCTTGTTCAGGTAATGGTAGTATCATGACTAATGAAAAATTAAAGATTAAAATTCCAAATGGTTTGGACGAAGGTCAATTCCTAAAACTTCAAGGTAAAGGTGATTTTGTTAAGGGAATGTATGGGAATCTAGTTATTAGGGTGAATATTGTTCCCCAGGATAATTTTGAGAAGATTGGAAATGATTTGGTGTATAACGCTTATTTTAATTTGGAAGAATTAAATAATGATACATTTGATATACCCCACCCATCGTCAACCATTAATATTAGTTTACCTAAAGAATTTGATACTTCAAAACCGTTAAGGGTTAGGGGTAAAGGTTTTAATGGGGGGGATTTATTTATTAAGTTGTTTGTTAAATTTACTAGAACAAATTAATAATGTATTTTACAATTGACACTGTGCCAACACCGGTGGCAATTAACATATAAGTTGATAATAAAATCATTCCATAGTGTTTTAATTGTAGACCTTTTTTACATGATGAACATTCTTCTTTTTCCATAATCTTTTTTTTATTATAATTTAGGTAATATTAAAATAATGGAAATAAAAAAACGGGTTTGTATCTAAATCGTTGACCACCCGTTTTGAAAAAAGTTAAGATTAACTAAAAAATAAATAGTAAAATTTTTGTTTTTATAAATGAAAAATGATTATATTTGTTGGAAGATAAATAAAATGTGGTTTTTTTATAAAACTGAATATTTATTAAATATTAGAGAAATTAAATAAAAAATATAATTATGGAATTCAAATCAATTATTAGACAATTAATTGTAGAAGCTGACGAAACCAAGTTGACTTTTTTTTACAATAATTTAGTTAAACCTAAAGAAGGTAAAGAAAAAGGTATTTTAGATTTTGAAATATTTAAGAAGTTGATTTTATCTGACCCTACAACTAAAAAACCTAGGGATTTTAATGGTGAAACTGCTACTTATGAAGAAATGGTTAGTAATAAAGTTCAACCTGGAAAATATTCTAACTGGTTGTTAAAAAATTACGTAAAACCTTCAAATGAAGAATTAGAACAAGTTGGGACATCTAATCCTAAATCACCTGATTACGCTCAAACGGTTAGGGAATATAGACGTAGATTTATTGACGAGGATTTAGGTTTAACTATTAAATTATTACAGAATTTTACGGTTATAAAACCATATATTGATGAGGATAAAAGAAATATTGATAAATTAACTCCGCATCAAATTGTTGATATCATAAATGATTTACCTCAAAATATTAAAGATAAGATTGGGTATGCTGAAATAAAACAAGGTGATGTTAAGGGATCTAAGGATGTTAAAACTAGGTTTACATATCCTGGTTCAGAAATTATTCATATTGGTCCAAAATATGCGGTAATTAAGATTGAACAAGGTTATAGTGACGCTAAGTCAAAAGCTGCGACCCATTTTGGTGGTGAACAAAAAGTTAACCAAGGTGAATCTAGCTGGTGTACGTCTGTTGAAAATTCAAGTAATTTCCGTACTTATATTGCTGATGGACCATTATATATTATTTTATCAACAAATCTTGATGGACCATTGGGTGCGGTAACGGAGCTACCACAAGACCGATACCAGTTCCATTTCCCATCTAGTCAGTTTATGGATAGACACAATCGTCAGATAAAACTTGTTGAATTCTTGAATCAAAATGAAGATTTGAAGGAAATATTTAAACCAGAATTTATTAGAGGGATGGTTAAAGGTACGAATAGTGATAAGGTTGAAATTAATTATCCAAATAGTTCTGCTGGTAAATTCGTTGCGTTATATGGGTTTGATATGTTATTTAAATCATTACCAAAAACAATTGGACAATTAAATATTAAAAATACATCCAATGAAAATATCGCGTTAAATGTTCCAGAATCGTTAGGTGAGTTCACTGATTTATATACATTACAATTAGTAAATTGTGTTAAAACTTTACCAGAATCTATTGGTAATTGTAAAAAACTACAATTTTTAACATTGACTGATAATCCAAATTTAACTAAAATTCCTAATGGAATCATGGAATTACCTAAACTTGATTTCATCGCACTTAGAGGGTGTGGTTCTAATTTAATATTACCTGAAGGGTTTGAATCTAAATTTGATGATATGGGTGGTAATATGTATTATAAAGGTGAATTTGATATAGAGGATCTTAACTAATAAATGTTTGATATGCGAAATGTTGATGTTGATATTTACATGAACCAGTTTATTAACTTTTTTGATAATAATCCAAACGATTTAATTGATTTGATTGGTGATTGTAATAAAAACGAATTTTATGATAAGGTTCGTGAACAATGTTATAAGAATATTGACAATGGTGAAGAAATAAGTATTACTCGTCAACAAATGATTGATATTGTTGTTGGATTGAGTGGTATGGAAAAGACAACGGTTATCGCCATTGACAAATTGTTTGAGAAAACAAAATATGGTTATTTTGGATTAAATTAAAAAATAATTGAACCCCTCCTTTTAATTAGGGTGGGGTTTTTCAATTTATATATAATGGTAGATTGGTTAAATTATAAGTTCGGTGATGTTGTTGAAATATTCATCCTGGACAACAAGATTGAATATTCATTAACAGTTAAAGTTGATGATTTTGAATATAATCTACATCGCCATCCGCACCTGGTGGATCTGAAGGTGATTAAAACAAACAATGATGAAGTTTATCCTATTGGATCTGTATTAAGATTACCGGTGGATACAAAAGATGATGTTAATTTTTTGTTATTCGCACCAATACAACAATTTCCAAATCGTGAATTAAAAAGAACGGGGGTTTTATTTTTGAAATAGAAATTTTTTATTATCTTTACCATTATGGAGAAGGTATTTGAATTTACGAATAAGAAATATATGATTGAATATCATCAAACATATAATGAATTGTTTTATGTTGATGAACTTTTCAATGAAGAATTTAGGGTTAATCCGGGAAAATCAAAATATGGTAGATTTACTTCAGATCGCATTGAAATGGGTGATACCGAAGAATTCAAGGATAAGTACGAAGAAAATAAGAATAATTTATTAACGACTGTTACCATTTACGATACGATAATCACTGTTAGTAAAGATGAAAATAAGGTATCAATTCGTTATTTCTTTAATACGTTTACACGTCAAGTTGGAAGAAAATTTTTTCAAAAAAAGACTCAATTTAATTTTTTAACATTTAATCTAAATAAGAAAATTATATATACTGGTAAAATTGATAACTACCATAAAAAACGTAAATTCACCAAATCGTTAAAACAAACTCCAATTCATTTTCATCCGATTAAAACGATGATGGAAATATTGGGTTCAAGGTTATATTGGGTGTTTGATAAAACGACAGATAGGACAAAAAACCGTGAACTTATTGATAATATAATAAAGTCATTTTTTGATTCAATTCCGAACGTTAGTAATGAAGGAGAATTATATGATGAAATTATTCGTCATAGAAAAATAAAAGTACCAGATAATTTTGATGTATTTAGATATTACCATACACAACCAAAATCACCAGATTATAGAAAATTTAAGAATAAATATATTGATGCGTTCATGGAGGTTAATGACTTAAAGGGGGATAAACTTAAAAGGATATTACATCAAATTAATAATTTTAACATATCATTATATATTTGGTTTATTGATTTCTTCGGTTATGATTATATGATGGGAAAAAGTGATTCGGATTTAATTAAAATATTTGATAATGGGATGTTTTCTGGAACAAATAGAAATAGTTCAAACTTTACAAAAACAGAATTAAATAATGTTTATAAGTTGATGATGGAACTTATTGATTATTATGAAGTGGATAACTTTTCAGTTTGTGATCATATTAGGTTTAAACAACAACTACTTAAATTCCAACCGGTTAAATGGAAATCAACCAATTATGATGATTTTATTGAAGAACATGATGAATGGAGTAAACTTTATGCTGGCTATACAACTGGGATAACTATAAGAAAATATCCTGAAGAATTTAAGAATTTGGTTGAAGAATCCATATTTGATAATTGTTATCCAAAATTATTAATGACAAGTGATGACTATAACAATGAATCAAATGTTCAAACAAATTGTGTTAGGACTTATGTTGATCATGTTAGTTCATTTATAATATCATTAAGACGCGGAAATATTGAATCTACCGAACGATTGACCATTGAATATAGAATATATCCAACCGAACAAATTGGTGAATATGAAGTCAACAGAATTCAAACAAAAGCAAAAAGAAATGGAAATCCGGATGAATCGTGGGATGAATCATTGAAATTCCTGGATGACAGAATATATAGTTATATAGAAAAGGGGGGATTATTTCTACCAACAAAAGAAGTGAAATTTAATAATAACAAAATACAAGTTAGTGAAGTTATGGTTAATAGCGATGGAAATCATATATACTTAACTTGGTATAACGAAGAAATGGATAAATTAATAGATGAACTACCATGATTATTGATGAACATATAATTGAATCCTTCAAGGAACGATATACAAACTACCCTTCCATTTATTCAATACAATTAAAGGATGAAATATTATTAAAATTTGTTAAGAAATATCATTATAGATGGATGATGGTGGATTATATTGACAAGAAGGATATTACACAAGGTTTGGTTGAATATGATACAACTGGTATTGATATATATTTTAATAAATCCACTTTAGAAAATACATATAATGTTTATTTTTTATTCAAAATAGATAAACAAGATATCGTTGAATTTACGATACATCAATTAAAGAAAATCTGATAATGGAAGAATTAGTTAAGAAAATTAAAAATGGAAATAAATTAATCGTTGATTTCCAAGCCGAATGGTGTCCTGGATGTAAGGTAATGAAACCAGTATTCAATAAAGTATCTGAAAAGATTAACAATGAAGATAACGGAGTTGAGTTAATTATGGTTGATGTTGATCGATACCAGGATTTCGCAATATCATTTGGGATTAGAAATATTCCAACAATTAAAGTTTTTAATAATGGAGAAGTTGTTGATACAAAAATCGGTGCTATACCTGAAGAAAAATTAAATGAACTAGTTAAAAATCTAATCAATGGATAAGTTATTAATATTATTTACAATGGAGGGTTGTCCTTTTTGTGTGATGATGAAGGATAAACTAACAGAAAACAACATTGAATATTTTGAACGTGATATTGACAAGTTTAATGATGAATATGAAATGTTTGTTGAAATAACACAAAATGAAATGGTGCCAGCCTTTATGGTTGTTGAAAATCCGGATAAAAATCCAAAATCACACCTGTATGCTCCAGAATATAATTTTGATTCAATTGATGAAGGAATTGGGATTATTAAGGAACATTTTGGAAAATAATTATTAACCCACTTTTTATAAGTGGGTTTTTTGTTTTAATATCAATTTTTTTTCATTTGATATATTCTTTTTTTATAAGTCGGTGATATTTATATATAAAATTAACTTATGACTTATTTTAATGAATTTGGTCAAGCAAGACTTGGAAGACAAGTATAATAATAATAAATAAATAAAAAAAGAAAATGATAGTAAGATTATTAACAGAAGAACAAAAAGACCAATTAGTAGGTCAAACTTATGATGGGGTTCAATACTTCAACCCAACACAAGATGCTGATGGAAATTGGTTTATTTCAATTGAAGAAGTGAATGGATGTACACACGAAAACGGAGCGTTTGAGTGGATTCATGAACTACCATTAATCGCTTATAACCCAGTTGTAACCGAGTTCCCAATTTAATTTGAGAATTAAAAAAAATAACCCCATTCTAAAATAGTTTGGGGTTTTTTAATTATACCAATATTGGTTGAACATCTTTAACCAACCATGGTTTTGAATCAAAAGGTTTTAATATATCGTCCAATATATTATATGATTTAATTTTTTCATTGAATGATTTAATATCAAAATCAAAACAATCCAGAATTAACGATTTAACGTGTTTTTCATTATATATGGAGTCAGACATCACCGATATATTAAAATCGCCACCATCATTAATTTTAGATGAAAATTTAAGGTTTAATGAAGTCGCCTTAATTGTGTTAAAAACATTATGGACAATATATTCGGAATAATAGAATTGACCACGACCCATATTAAGACTATACCCATAAGGGAATTCGGAGTTAATGTTTAGGGGTGGATAAGATATTTCACCATCGTAGTCAATGTAGTCATTAAAATCAATTTCAATAACTTTATCATTTATTGATACAACATTATTATGTTCAGATAATATATCTTCAACGAAGGATGAAAACACGGGTCTTTTTGTTAAGTTATAAAATTGGAACCATAATTCTTGAGGTTCATCAATTGCTACGTCATAAGTTATTGCGTCAATGAAGTTAAGGTGAATATCCGGGAAGTTAGATAGATAATCTTTATATTCTTCTTTAAGTTCATCTTGAATTTTCGGTAGATCAATTAATTCATTAGAGGTTGTTAGACCATTGATAATAATAAATTTACCCACGTTTGTTAATTCAATCACGGAATCAAAATCACCTTTTTTATTTATATGACAGACAATATAATCCGCCAAGAAATTGGTTAATCCTCTAATTGATTTTTCATTTATGTATTTCATATTAAAATTGTTTTAATAATTTATAAGAAAAAAATTTAATAGAATGAATGTTAAAAATATTTACAAATGAAGATTTTTGTTCATTTATTATATTATCAAGCTATTTATTGGATATAAACCTAAAAAAAATAATTATTATGGCCGGATGTGGATGTAAAAAAAATGGAAATCAAACTCCCCAACAACAACCTCAACAACAACCAACTCAACAACAACCTAAACAAACTAATTCTATTCAAGAATCAATCCGTAAAGTTGTTGAAAAATATTATAAAAAATAGTTGTTATTGAAGGATTATAATTTAAGGTGGGGGTTAATATTAATCCCCATTTTTACTTTTAAACTATTTATAAATAAAAATTATAATGGAACTCAAACGAGGTGGTAGGGTTAAGTTTTTAATGGATACGGATTGGTTATTTCAAGGGATAATTGATTCTGAACAAAAACAATATGTGTTGTTGGATTATTTTAAGAAGATGAACAAGTTTTTTGAGGAGATGAAGTTATATCCAATGTTTATTGAATTATCATTACATTTGGGAAATATTCAAACATTAATCACACAAAACAAGATATTATTCACCAATAAGAAATTTTATTCCAATGATGATGAATTATTATTATCGGATTTGTTGGTTAAAGATATTCCGGTATTGGCAACGGAGGAGGTTGATGAATATCATAAGATATTAAAGTTAAGTTATAATCAATTCCTGGAATATTTTAATTTTGCCAAGTCATTATGGTCGGTGGTCTATGAATCAATGGATATAATCGTTAGGAAGAATAAAAAGAATTTGGAATCAAAACGAGGATTTTTCTATTTTCAAACAAATGATAAATTATATATTTGGGGTTATACCATTAAGAAGGTATATAAGACCGAGAATCAAACTAGAACACATCTTGATTTAATTTTTGAGGGTGATAAAAAAGAATTGACAATTGAGGAAATTATCGCTACTAATTCAAAAACGTATGAAGTGAAGAATGAAAAAACCTGTCCAATATTTGAGGTTAGGTGTAGTGAAGAATTTCCATTATATGAAACATTACTTCCGATCTTCAAACGAAAAATCATATCTTATATAAATAAAGAAAATGGCGTTCCACAAAAGAAGAATTAATCAAGAAATTTTGAAATATTATATTGATAATAATCAATTGGATGAATTATTTAACGCGGATTGTTTAATATTTGAAGATGAAATTTCCAACCAAGTTTTTGACTTATACCAAAAAGATACCGATATTTATATTATCAAATCATTACATTATGGAAAAGGAATTGAAGTTATTACAATCTAAATTAAGAAGACCAGTTCATATATCATTTATATCTGAATATATTCTAGAAAAAGATATGGACACCACCCGAAAAATTATTGATCAACTTAAAGTTTTGGGGTATGTTATTGAAAGTGAAATCGCTGAAGATTATTATAAAATTAACGTGGAAAAAACAATGTAAATGAAGATAATGATACTTGGTGTGGCGAGGTCTGGGAAGGATAGTATGGCTGAAATCCTACATGAAGAATTTGGATTGAAGTATAAGTCATCATCCATGGCTGCGGTGGAAATATTTATATTCAACGTGTTAAAATATAAATACAAATATAAAACCATGGTTGAATGTTTTGAGGATCGTGTTAATCATCGTGCGGAATGGCATAAATTGATATCCGATTATAATAAAGATGATAAAGCAAAACTCGCCAAAGAAATTTTAAGAATTTCTGATTGTTATGTTGGAATGCGTGATTTGGATGAACTAAATGAATGTAAAAAACAAAATTTAATTGATTTAATTATTTGGGTTGACGCGGGCGATCGTATACCAACTGAAGATAAAAGTTCATGTAATATTGATAAAACTTGTGCGGATATCATCATTGAGAATGATAAAGATTATGATACCTTCAAAGAAAAAGTGATTAGATTAGGTAAAACCTTATTTAATTCTTAATAAGTTTAATAATATTCAATATTTATGATTAACCACTATTATTTTGGTTATAAAATATTGGAATATTATTCATGAGTTCAATTTTAACTAATTTACCCCAACTAACCGCGGCAACCAATTCGGATTGGTTATATATTGTTGATGTTAGTGATACTACGGACAATCCCGCTGGTAGTTCAAAAAAGATATTACGAGGTGATTTATACGCTCAAATCACTGGATTTACATACCTTAACAACACAATAACATTATCTTTGAGTGATGACTCAACGTATGATGTTGTTATTAATACCATGACTGGGTTAACCATCAATGGTGTGTTATCTGCGACAACATATGAAAACCTACCTTTAGACGTATTTACAACTGGTGGAACATATAGTGATGGTACATTAACATTCACTAATAATAGTGGAGGAACGTTTAGTGTATCTGGACTAATAACTGGTGATACATACACAACAGGTTTTACATATAATAATAATCGGTTAACAATTCAACAAAATAATGGTCAACCAGATCTAAATGTTGATATTAATTCATTTACGGGGTTAACTATTGATGGTACAATTTCAGCAACAACATATGATAATCTACCTTTAGATGTATTTACAACTGGGGGGACGTATAGTGATGGGACTTTAACCTTTACAAATAATAGTGGGGGTACATTTAATGTATCTGGATTATATACCGGTTCAACGGATATCTATACAACCGGGGGAACATTTAACAATTCAACGGGTATAGCAACATTCACAAACAATAGTGGTGGAACGTTTGATGTGTCAGGATTCTTCAAAACATCCGATGATACATTTACAACTGGATTTACCTTCAATGTATCAAATTATGATTTAACAATTAAACAAAATAATGGTCAAACAGATTTAACCGTTAACCTTGGGATTTTAGCAAGTGATATAACCATAACTGGTGGTACATATAATCCAACAACAGGTATTGCCACCTTTACAAATAATACTGGAGGAACATTCAGTGTATCTGGGTTTATCACAGGAATGACTGATACGTATGTGTCAGGGTTTACATATAGTAATAACAATTTAACTATTAAACAAACGGCGGGTCAACCAGATTTAACTGTTAATATAAGTACCATGACTGGGTTAACCATTAATGGGAATTTAGTGGTGACCGGTCAAACAACGACCAATTCATTATCCGCATCAACCATAACGGCGACAACAATTACTGCGGATAATTATGAAAACCTACCATTTACGGATAACCAAACAGTTGAAATATTCATAAGTGGTGGAACTGAATATCTTAGAGTTAAAGATATTGTATCTACCCCATCGGGAGGAACACGAACATTCCAGGGTAATGTTGTTATTTCAAGTGGGTTTACAGCAAATACTATTTCAGCTGCGACTTATTATAATCTTCCATTAGATGTATTTACAACCGGTGGTACATATAATAATACAACGGGTATTGCGACTTTTACTAATAATAGTGGGGGAACATTTAATGTATCTGGATTCTTCACCGGTTCAACGGATAACTTCACAACTGGTTATACCTATAACAACAATACTTTTACAATAAGAAGGAATAATGGTTTATCTGATTTAACCGCAACCATTAACACAATGACTGGGTTAACCATTAATGGAAATTTAACGGTTACCGGTCAAACAACGACTAATTCATTATCCGCGTCAACATTAACTGCTACAACCATTACCGCGACTGATTATCAAAATTTACCATTTACAGATAACCAAACAATTGAAGGGTTTGTTAGTGGTTCGTCAACTTATGTTAGAATTAAGGAAGTGGTTGCGGCACCTTCTGGGGGTACTCGTACATTTCAAGGAAATGTTGTTATTTCAAGTGGATTTACCGCTAATACTATTTCAGCAACAACATATTACAACCTACCTTTAGATGTATTCACAACTGGAGGAACATATTCTAATGGAACTCTAACCTTCACGAATAATAGTGGGGGAACATTTAATGTATCTGGATTAATAACTGGTGATACTTATTGGACTTCTGGTTCAACTGGGAGTTATTCAATTAAAGCAAACAACGATAGTATTCTTGATTCAACTAATGATTATGCTGTCGCTGAAGGTCGTGATACATTAGCGAGTGGTATCGCTTCACACGCGGAAGGGTTTGTAACCACCGCTAGTGGAAATTATGGTTCACACTCAGAAGGTGATAATACTCTAGCTAGTGGTGAAGCTTCGCATGCGGAGGGGGTTAATACGATTGCGAGTGGTGATTTTGGTTCACACGCTGAAGGTGATAACACAACTGCTAGTGGTGAACGTTCCCATGCTGAAGGTGGATATACAACTGCGAGTGGTCAAGCTTCCCACTCTGAAGGTTCATTAACAACCGCTAGTGGTTTTGCTTCACACGCTGAAGGTGATACAACTATCGCTAGTGGGAATCGTTCACACGCCGGTGGTAATAATTCAGCTGCAAGTGGTGACACATCATTTATTCATTCAACAAACTCTAAAGTATTAGGTGATCGTTCAGTGGTATTGGGTGGTCAAAATATTACTGGTTCAACGAATGATACTGTTTATGTACCATATTTTAATATCCAATCTGCAACAACCAATAATTCATTAACCGATATTTTAGTTAAAGATACCAATGGGGATGTTAAAACTAGGGATATAAATACAATTATTTTCACTGGTGGAACAATATCTGGTCCAACAAACTTTACTGGTGGTTTAAGTGCCAATACATTCACAGCGACAACATATTACAATCTACCACTAGATATATACACAACGGGAGGAACATTTAATAATATAACAGGGGTGTTATCCTTAACTAATAATAGTGGGGGAACATTTAATGTATCTGGATTTACAACCACGACGCCAACATTATCACAAGTATTATCAAGTGGTAATACGACAAGTGGATATGATATTATCATTTCAAGTGGTGATACAATAAGTAATACTGGCGGTACATCTTCAATTTATTTTGGTTATGGTATTGAACCAAATGGGGTTAATTTACAAAGTGGTATTAGTACATACAAGTCAATTATAACCGCTCAAGAATTAAATGGGGTTAGTTTTTATCATGTACACACTGGTACAA